>Ga0214163_1000099_pt1 | contig 37057 bp, 40 predicted proteins | sample LakMenepilimnion_2_FD_153001 | JGI IMG/M metagenome (GOLD analysis project Ga0214163, IMG submission 153001) | Freshwater microbial communities from Lake Mendota, WI - Practice 15JUN2010 epilimnion v4 | ecosystem: Environmental > Aquatic > Freshwater > Lake > Epilimnion/Euphotic zone | place... | reverse complement strand
GCGCTGGATGCCTCGGTCGCATCGGTGAAATTGGCGAAATTTCAGTTGGCGCTGTGGGCGATATTGCCGTGTGGTCGTTAACTGGACCAGCGTTTGCCGGCGCAATTGCAGACCCGATTGAGGCCTGGTTGCGGTGTGGCCCAATTGGTGCAAAGCACACCATCGTGAATGGCAAGTCAGTGGTTGAACACGGACAACTCGTGAGCAACAAAGTTGATGACATGTTGCGACAACATCGCGTGCTTGCACACCAGATGCAATCGCACCTCAGTTAGTCACTGCATGTTTCAGCACGCAATCGTCACTTTTGTTGCGGTATTTCTCGCTGAACTTCCTGACAAAACGATGTTTGCAACACTGTTGCTTTCCACACATTTTCGCCGCAAATTCCCAGTGTGGATCGGGGTCACCGTCGGCTATTCCTTCCATGTTGTTATCGCAGTAATTTTTGGCTCTGCACTGTCGCGTTTGCCCGAGCGCCCAATTCAATTACTTGTCGGTGCGCTATTCATTGTTGGTGGCGTAATGACGTGGCGTGCTGGAAAAGATGATGACGAAGAGTCAACAGATAAGTGGTCAACCACAATGTCGAACTCGCGTGTTGCATCGACTGCCGCTTCGGTCATTTTGGTTGCCGAGTTTGGTGATCTGACACAACTTGCCACTGCTGGTTTTGCCGCGCGATTTGATGATCCAGTTGCAGTTGCGGTTGGAGCGGTGCTTGCGCTTTCGTCTGTGTCTGGTTTAGCCGTACTCACCGGTTCGTGGTTAACAACAAAAGTTCCACTTCGCGTGATTCAGCGATCTGCAGCGCTGCTATTTTTTGTTATTGGTGTGACAACACTCGTAACAGCGCTGGCTTAGTTATTGCCTGCTGACCACTTCGATTGACCAAAGCGGTAGCCAACACTGCGCACAGTTTGAATGAGGTTGGCGTGTTCTTCGCCCAGCTTTGCGCGCAAACGACGAATGTGCACGTCGACAGTGCGTGCACCACCGAAGTATTCGTAGCCCCACACACGAGACAACAAGGTTTCACGGGAGAACACCTTGCCAGGGTTCTGTGCCAAAAACTTGAGTAGTTCATATTCCATGAACGTGAGGTCGAGTGCATGACCACCAAACGATGCTTGGTAGGTTTCAACATTCAAAACAAGCCCGCTGTATTCAATGAGTGATTCGCGATTGCCCTTGATTTCAAACCAGAACAAGTGGCGAAGACGAGCTTCAAGTTCGCGAGGGTGAAATGGCGCGAGGCAGAAGTCGTCAAAGAGGTCGTCGCGCAAATCTAAATCTTGCAATTGGCCGCCATTGACGAGCACCAAAATTCGCTCAACAGGAACATCGCGTTTACGTAATGAGCGACAGAGTGACCAGCCGCCTTCTGGGTCTTCGTCGCACATGATGATGGCACCCGACCAGCCTTCGGCCGGCTCGCTCTTTGCCGCTTCGTCTGCCGATGCGACTGCTTTCCAGCGAAACCCAGCCAAATCAAGCGTGCGCGCAAGATCGATTGGGGCAGGCGATGGAAACACCGCGAGCATTTGGGAGAGACGGTCGCTGGTCATAACGGCAATTAGATGGACTTCAGGTAACGGCCGAGTTCGTATTCGCTGATGTGGGTCTTGTACGAGCGCCACTCTGCACGCTTGTTGCGCAAGAACCATTCAAAGATGTGGTCACCCAGTGCATCTGCAACAAGTGATGATTTCTCCATCACGCGCAATGCATCAGAAAGCGACTGCGGCAATTGTTGGATTCCCATTTTTTCAAGGGCGGCATCGTCCATTTCGAAGAGGTTTGCATCAGCCTCTGCAGGCAGTTCGTAGCCCTGTTCAATTCCGCGCATGCCAGCAGCCAAGATGACCGAGAAGGCGAGATACGGGTTGCACGCTGGATCTGGCGAACGATATTCAATGCGTGTTGCCGAATCGCTTCCGCGTTTTGGAATTGGAACGCGAATGAGTCCACTGCGATTGTTGCGGGCCCACGAAATGTGCACCGGTGCTTCAAAGCCAGGTACAAGACGCTTATAGGAGTTGACGGTCTGGTTGGTGACCGCAGTGATTTCTGCAGCATGATGCAACAGGCCAGCCATGAAACTTTTTGCAGTCGGCGACAAGTTGTACGGGTCGTCCGGGCTGTGAAACGCGTTGTTCTCACCTTCAAAGAGTGAAAGGTGTAAGTGCATTCCCGAACCCTGAATGGTTTCAAGCGGCTTAGGCATAAACGTTGCGTGCACATCGTGCAATGCAGCAATTTCTTTCACCACAAAACGGAAGGTCATCACGCTGTCAGCCATGGTGAGCGCATCGGTATGTCGCAGATCAATCTCGTGTTGGCTTGGGGCATCTTCGTGGAAGCTGTATTCCACAGGAATGCTCATGGTCTCTAGCGTGCGAATGGTTTCTTTGCGTAATGAACTGGCAATGTCGGTGCTGGTTAAGTCGAAGAATCCACCTTGATCGAGCAACACCGGCTTGTTCGTGCCATCGGGTGGAGCAAAGTAGAAGTACTCAATGTCTGGAGCGATGTAGAACGAGTAACCCTTGTCGCGCGCTGCGCTTAAGTTGCGACGCAATACTTGGCGCGGGTCGCCATCGAATGCAGTGCCATCGAGTTTTGCGATGTCGCAGAACACGCGTGCTTCTGCGCCTTTTGAGTCTGCCCAAGGAAGTACTTCAAACGTGTTGGCGTCTGGAATTGCGAGCACGTCGCTTTCCTGCACACGGCTGAAGCCATCGATGGATGAACCATCAAAGCTCATGCCATCATTCAGTGCATTTTCCATTTCAGCCGGGCTGATGGCAAATGACTTCAGGTTTCCGAGAACATCGGTAAACCACAGTCGAACCAGACGAATACCGCGCTCTTCAACGGTGCGCAGAACGTAATCACGCTGGTGTTCGTGCAGGGTGGACATCTCTACAGTCTGCCTCCATAAATAAACAACGGCACCGAGGAACCGGATCCTCGGTGCCGTTGAGGCTTATTTCCGCCTTACGGGCGAATTACTTCTTTTTCTTTTTGGCTGCAACCTTGGTCTTTGCTGGGGCCTTCTTTTTCGCGGCCTTCTTCGGAGCCTTGGTGCTTGCAGTTGGTGCCTTCGCAGCTCCACATACCGTTTCCATAATCAGGCGTGTCACCACGTATGGATCCACGTTTGCGTTTGGACGACGGTCTTCTGCGTAACCCTTGCCGTCGCGAGCGACCTGCCAAGGAATACGTACCGATGCACCACGGTTCGATACGCCGTAGCTGAACTTGTCCCAAGGAGCAGTTTCATGCTTGCCAGTGAGGCGGCTTTGAATGTCATCGCCGTAGTTGTTGACGTGTTCCATCACGCGTGATCCAAGTGCATCGCATGCTGCTTCGATGGCTGCATAACTTCCACGCATTGCCTTCGTTGAGAAGTTGGTGTGTGCACCCGCTCCGTTCCAGTCACCCTTTTGTGGCTTCGCTGCATACGAGATGACCACGTCGTGATCTTCTGCAATGCGATCGAGCAACCAACGAGCAACGATCATGTGGTCACTGACCGTAAGTGCGTCTGCTGCACCAATTTGAAACTCCCACTGACCTGGCATTACTTCAGCGTTTGTTCCTTCAATCATGAGACCAGCTTCAATGCATGCCCATGTGTGCTCTTCAATGATTTGGCGACCCATTACACGTCCGGCACCAACGCCGCAGTAGTAAGGACCCTGTGGTGCAGGTTCGCCACCGGCTTCTGGGAATCCGTACGGACGACCATCAAGACGCATCATGGTGTATTCCTGCTCGATGCCGTAGATCATTCCGTGCGCTGCAAACTTCTTTGACACTTCGGCACACACTGAACGAGTGTTGGTTGGGTGTGGCTTCTCGGATTGCGCAAGCATTACTTCGCACAACACCAAAATGTTTTTGCCACCACGAATTGGGTCTGGGCAACTAAACACTGGCTTCAACATGCAGTCTGATGCGTCACCAGTTGCTTGTTCCGTTGATGAACCATCAAAACCCCAAATTGGAGGAGTCTTTACGCTGTTCGCAAGAATCTTGGTCTTCGAACGCAGCATTGGAGTTGGCTTATGGCCGTCGATCCAGATGTATTCCGCTTGATATGGCATGTCATTTCCTTCCGGTTGAGAATTCGGGCCATAACCCCGAATTCGGGTACACGGAAAGTCTCGTTCATGGGGATTTCGCCCCCGTTGCCCAAATGTGAACGCTTTGTGAAGTTGTAGACCCCTAGCCTGAAGTTGTGGCGGTAGCGACTCAACACGTACGGGTGGGATTAGCCCAGTTCAACCCCGTAGTTGGCGATATTGCGGGCAATTCACGCCGAATCCGAGAGTTGTATGCCGCTGCGAACGACGCAGGCTGCGACATTGTGGCTTTTCCCGAACTGTCCATCACCGGGTACCCACCTGAAGACCTCGTGCTCAAATCTGGCTTCGTAGCTGAAAACCAGCAGGCGATGCGCGAGATTGTGGCAGAAACACAGGGTTGCGTTGCGGTGTTTGGTTTTGTCGACGGAACGCTGGGGTCTTTGTCAAACTCGGCCGCCGTTGCATCGAATGGGACATTGCACGGCACGTACAACAAACAGTTGCTTCCAAATTACAGCGTGTTCGACGAAGAGCGATATTTCATTCCTGGTTCATCGTTCTCACTGTTCACCATTTGTGGCGTGCCCGTAGGAGTCACGATTTGCGAAGACATCTGGCAAGCAGATGGGCCAGTTCAGAAACAAGCTAAAGCCGGCGCAACGCTGAACATCAACATCAACGGCTCGCCGTATCACCGCGGAAAGTTCGATGAGCGTCAACACATGGTGAGTGATCGCGCAGGAACAAATGCGTGCGCAATTGTGTATGTCAATCAAGTCTGTGGTCAAGACGAGTTGGTGTTTGATGGTGGAAGCATGGTGTTCGACCATCGCGGTGACATGTTGATGCGATCGGAGCAGTTCAGTGAAAGTTTGTCGTTCATTGACATTGCCGTAAACGAATCAAATGTTGCAAGCGATGTTTCAGTGATTGAGATTTCACGATCAACTCGGGCAAGTGGTGCTCGTCGAGAAGGAGTGATTACTCCAAACTCTTCCGATATGGAACAAGTGTTTGGCGCGCTCGTACTGGGCACTCGCGACTATGTGCGCAAGAACGGATTCACCGATGTGGTCATCGGGCTGTCGGGCGGAATCGACTCTGCACTTGTTGCTGCAATTGCGGTTGAAGCACTTGGTCCACAACACGTACACGGTGTTTCGATGCCGTCGCGTTATTCAAGCGAAGGCTCGCGCACTGACGCAGCGCTGTTGGCGAGCAACCTTGGAATAGATATGCAAACCATTTCCATTGAGCCAGCGTTTGCTGCGTACCTTGACATGACTGCAGAAAGTTTCGCAGGCAAGGCAGCAGATCTCACCGAAGAGAATTTGCAAAGCCGTGTTCGTGGCACCACCTTGATGGCATTGTCGAACAAGTTTGGTTGGATGGTGTTAACAACGGGCAATAAGAGCGAACTTGCAGTTGGTTACTTCACGTTGTACGGCGACTCGGTTGGTGGTTATGCGGTCATTAAAGACTTGTTAAAGACCACGGTGTACGAGCTGTGTCGCTTTGTCAATGTGCGCGCAGGTAAGGAAGTGATTCCCGAAGCAGTGATTACCAAGCCACCATCTGCCGAGTTGCGACCTGATCAACGTGACGACCAATCGTTGCCGCCTTATGAAGTGCTGGATCCAATTTTGGAGTTGTATGTAGAGCAAGATCGCACAGCCTCAGAAATCATTGCGCTTGGCTTTGATGAGGCACTCGTTCGAAGAATTTCACGGTTGGTCGATGTGAATGAATACAAACGCCGTCAGGGTCCACCAGGGGTTCGTGTTTCGTTGAAGGCCTTCGGCAAAGACAGGCGCTTGCCAATTACCAACGCGTATCGCGGTTAATTGCTTGCAATTACGCGTCGATAACGCGTAATCGTGATCGCACCGAGCAGACCGAAGAACGCCCCCATTAATGCTGGGCCTCGAACGCCAAATGATTCAAACAAAGTGGTGGCAACAATGGCCATCACTGCACGCCCAAGTGTTCCAGCACCCAACACCCAACCAAGGCCTGTACCGGGGCTGTTTGGAACAAGTTTGGTAGCCAACGGCAACAGGCTGACCACTGAGAATTCAAACCCGAGGAAATAGATAAACACGCCAATGAGACCGATGATCAAGTTCTCTGATCCAAGGCTGAGGAAAATTCCACCAGGAATAACGAGCAGCGCTCCCAGAGCAATGCTTCGCTCTTTACCCCACTTGTCGGTTTGGCGAGCACTACTCACCGATGCAACAAGCTCAACGAGTCCAAGAGAAAAACCTGCGACTGCAAGCCGAGCGGCGCCAAATTGAAATTCATCTTCAAGCCAAGCACCGAAGGTGACGAACAAGTTTTGTGCGCTGCACATAATGAAGAACATGGTGGCAACTACCAACCATGAGTTACCAGTGACTCGTTGCGGTGTCGTGCTGCGACTTTCATGAACCTCACGGACTTCATTGGTGACGCGATTGAAAATGACAACGGTTGAAACAACCAGACACAAGACGGCAAATGCAAAACCGATTCGCCAATTTGTTGCAGCAGTAATTAAACCCATGACCGAAACACCAACGAGCAGTCCAAGTGCCCACGCAGTCTCGGTCAGTCCAACAATTTTTCCGCGCTGGTTGTAGGGGACGTGGTCTGCAATCCATGCACCCAGCCCAAGGTCGAAACTTTGTTTGGTCAGTGCAAGAACGGTTACGCCAACCGCAAACATCAACGGTGAAGTAGACACTGCAGCGATGGTGCAACCGATTGCAGAACCAACGAGACCGAGCACCATGCTGTTGCGGTGCGTGAGACGATCGACGATGCGTCCAGCAAGCGGTGAGGCAAAGCCAGAAAGTTCGCTAACAAAAATGGCAAATCCAAGTGTGGAAAGCGAAACGTCAAACCCTCGCGCGATAGTTGCCAGAAACAGGGGGGCAAATCGATACGCGGCGTTTGCTACAAGTCTCGCAACAGTGACCGCAGTGATATTGCGGCGAATTTCCTTATCAAAAGAATCATCAAGTAATCGATTGAGCATGGTTACAGCGATTCTGTGGTGAGGTCATCGTCGACGAGTGTGACGAGATCTCCAACGCTAATGCGATTGTTGCGATGCACATGGAACCAACTGCCGCCAAGGTTTGGCAAACGTGGGTTGCTCGCGCCAAGCACATGACGCAGTGTGCGAATGACACCGCTATGACTAATGATGAGTGCGGTTCCGCCTTCACAACGTTGACCAATATCAATGAATGCAGCGGTGAGGCGTTCAACAATTGCTTCGTCAGACTCAAACCCTTCAGGCTTGGTACGCGAAGCCAAAAAGCCAGGCCATTGGGCTTCAATTTGTGTGCGAGTTAAACCTTCCCAAGGGCCAACGTGGGTTTCCTGAAGTCGCTCGTCGGTTTCTACAGGGCCAACTCCTTGCGCTTCAGAAATAATGTGCGCAGTTCGAAGTGCACGAAGCAGTGTGCTGGAAGCGATGTAGTCAAATGTTCCTAAACGTTGTGCGGCTTGACGTGCCTGCGCGATGCCGAGATCACTGAGTTCAATGTCGGCGCGACCTTGCCAGCGTTCTTCAATGTTCCATAACGACTGTCCATGTCGCACGACAAGCAGACTTGCAATTACGCCGTTAGTAGACACGCCAAGGCAGGGTAGTGGCAAAGGTACGATGAGTTTGTGGCTCAACTGCGATTGTTCGCATCCGCTCGCGAGGCGGCTGGTTGTTCGCGAGATGTCGTGCCCGGCAACACGGTTTCAGAGGTCATTTCTGAGGCGGTGACTCGGTTTGGTGCTGATTTTGAGCGAGTGCTTGGTACCTGTCGAATCTGGGTAAACGGAGAGGTCGCCGATTCGAACGCACCAGTCAACGACAATGATGAGGTGGCAATTCTTCCTCCTGTCTCTGGTGGCGATCAATGAGTGATTTCTCCAATCTCGACCTTGCAGGTATCCGTGCAGCACGAACCGCAATGCAGGCACAAGAAGACGCAGTGTCATTTGTGCGCCGTATGGCTCAAGGTCGACTAGATATTGCACGCGACGAGCAACGTCGTCGGGCGGAAAATTTGCCAACAAGCAACACCGCAACCGACTTGGCTGGAGTGTTCGGACAAGAACACGGTGGCGGGTCTGCGCGACCACCACGCGAAACAAATATTGCTACTGATCATCCGCTGGTACTGGAACTTGAACAGTTGTGCGAACGAGTTGGCTTCGGATCAATACGCACTCTCGATGTTGAAGGTTTGCAGCGCGCAATTGATGAACTCAGCGCATTTGAAAATGCTCGCTCTGGTGAACGCCGTTCATTGTTTGACCAAATTGATGCACTGACTGCCGAATTGGTGAAACGATATAAAGATGGCGGCGCAAACGTTGACGCGCTACTGAACGACGACAACTGATTATGGTCGTCGACAAACGTCTGGCTGATGTTGGCAATTTCATTCGCCAACAGCGTGAACTCGCACAGCAGTCCATTCGCGATTTAGCAAAAGTTGCGGGAGTCTCGAATCCGTACTTGTCACAAATTGAACGTGGCCTTCGCAAGCCATCGGCTGAAATTTTGCAGCAGCTTGCGCGTGCAATGCAGATCTCTGCAGAAACGCTGTACGAACGGGCGGGCATTCTGGATCCGAGTGAGGTACCCCGCTCTGGTGTGGTTGATGCGGTGTCATCCGATCCCTATTTGACGACCGAACAAAAGCAAACGCTGCTGTCGGTCTACCGCAGTTTTGTTGGTGAAAACGCCGATTCACCCTCGAGCTGAACTAGGCGAATTAACTATCCCTGCAGATAGGTTGAGTGTGTAATGCAACGCGTAGCCATTCTCTCTATGCATACCTCGCCTCTGGCTCAGCCAGGTGTTGGCGATGGTGGTGGCATGAATGTTTACGTGCGCGAGCTGGTTTCATCACTTGCGAGCAGTGGAGTTGACTGCACTACATATACACGCAAATGGAAAGACGATCTTCCCGAAGTCATTGAGGTTGAACCGAACCATCGCGTTGTTCACGTGCAAGCTGGTGAAGTTGATTTGCCAAAAGAAGAGTTGCTCAGTGCAGTTGATGAGTTCACCGATGGTGTTGCTTGGCATTTGCAGCATCGTGGTGGGGCCCACATTGTGCATGCAAACTATTGGCTCTCTGGCCTTGCTGGTCACCGCCTAAAGCACGAACTGGATTTGCCACTCGTAACAACATTTCATACGTTTGCGCGAGTAAAAAGCTTGGGTGGCGATGTGGAGTCACCTATTCGCGACAAATCTGAACTTGAAATCATTGGTTGTGCAGACGCCATCATGGTCAGTTGCACTGAAGAGCAAGCACAGTTTCAGTCGCTGTACGGAAGTGCACCCGGATCAATAGAAGTGGTTGCGCCAGGTGTAGAGCGCGCGTTCTTTTCGCCCGGTGATCGCCGCGGCGCGCGGCATGCATTGGGGCTTGGATCAGGCCCGATGTTGTTATTCGTAGGTCGCATTCAGCCCTTAAAGGGTCTAGATGTTGCAGTGCGCACGCTTGCAGAAATTGGTCGCAACGACGCGCAACTCATTGTTGTGGGTGGTGCGAGTGGAGTGGAAGGCGCAACAGAACTTGCACGAGTTGAAGCGCTCATTCAGGAACTTGGGCTTGTCGGTCGCGTGAAGTTCTACGAGCCACAGCCACACCACTTGTTGTCTACGTTTTATCGCGCTGCAGACGTGGTGTTGGTTCCTTCGCGCAGTGAAAGCTTCGGCCTTGTTGCGCTTGAAGCAGCCGCATGTGGAATTCCGGTCGTTGCAACGGCTGTTGGCGGATTACTGAACTTGATCGAAGATGGCAAGACGGGGTTCCTCGTTCCAGGGCGCGATGTTTCTGGTTTTGCTCGCTACACACGTCGACTGCTTGATGATTCTTTGCTCGCAATTTCAATGGGTACTGCTGCTGCGCATCGCGCGCAGGCATATTCGTGGAAGTCGGCAGCGTTGAAAGCCCGCAGTGTGTACACCGAGTTGCTTGAGCGCGACTTGGTTGCGTGTTCCTAGTGTCTGATCTGTTTGACGACGCGGCTCTTGCCCGAACAGAGCGACAAATTGATGAATGGTTAGCGCGCGAAAAAGCGCAAAATGAGCTGATCCTTGCGGTTGATCGTTCAACCGATCAGGAAATTCGTTGGTACGTGCGTATGGCAGGTGAAGAAAAGGAGTTCACCACCGTGTGGCTCACTTTGGGTCAACGAACACTGCGATTCGAAACCTATGTCATGCCAGCACCGGAAGAAAATGCACAGACGCTGTACGAAGCGTTGCTTCGTCGAAACGAAAAACTCGTCGGGGCTCATTTTTCAATAGGTCAAGAAGATGCGGTGTTCCTTCGAGGTGAGATTCCGCTTGCGGCTCTAAATGAAAAAGAGTTAGACCGTGCAATCGGAACCCTGTATTCGACGGTTGAGCAAAGTTTCGGTTCGCTCATCCGTATCGGATTTGCCAGCCGCTTTACCGACTAGCCGTACACATCGTTGTGCGTTCGGGTTATTGGCGATCGGAGAAGTTGTCCAATAACTCGAACCACATAAGTCGCTAACCTGACCACATGCAAAAAGAGCCAATCACGTTTGTGGGTGGTGGCAATATGGGCGGCGCAATCATTGAAGGCTTGTTGCGCGCTGGTTGGAAAGCCACCGATATTTCTGTGGTTGAACTTTCTGCCGATCGACGCAGTGCATTGCAGGGTTTATTCCCTGGAATCAACACCAGCGAAGCGATTGGCCCATGTTCTGCAGCGGTCATTGCAGTTAAACCTGGTGGTGCAGTCGAAACATGTACAGCACTCAGTAAGGCTGGCGCAACGCGCGTGCTATCCATTGCGGCAGGTATCAGTGCTTCTGACTTGCAGAATGCGTCGGGCTCGCACACTTCTGTGGTGCGTGCAATGCCCAACACACCTGCGCTCATTGGCGAAGGAATGGCTGGCATTTGTGCAACAGAATCCACATCAGAAGAAGTTCTGCAATGGGCTGAGTCAATTCTTGGCGCAGTTGGAAAAGTTGTGCGCGTTCCTGAAAGTCTTATCGATGCAGTCACCGCAATTTCAGGTTCGGGGCCTGCATATATTTTCTTGGTTGCCGAGGCACTCACCAGTGCAGCAATTGAGCAAGGTCTATCGGCCGAAGTTGCCAACACGCTGGTTCGCCAGCTGTTCGTCGGATCAGCACAACTACTCAGTCAGTCACCTGAGAGTCCAGAACAATTGCGTGCAAATGTCACTTCGCCAAATGGAGTGACGGCTGCTGCAATTGCCACGCTTGAAGCCGCAGGCCTGCGCGATGCCATTTCACAGACAGTGAAATCGGCAGTACAACGCAGCCGTGAGATGGGCAAGTAGTCGCTAGGGTATGCCCTAGGTCACGAACTCCGGACGGGGTTACCCCCCAACCGGGAGTCGCGCTCGAAAGAGTGCGCCGTTTGGACCGGTGCCGTCGGGGGGTTGGCACCGGTCCATTCGTTTTTTCTTGAACACACCATGACACATCGCTTCAATCACATTTCGTTCCTTACTGATTACGGAACTCGAGATGAATTCGTTGGAATTGTGAAATGTGTTGTCGCAGACATTGCTCCTCACGTGCAAGTGATTGACATCACGCATGATGTTCCAGCATTCGATGTTCGCGCAGGGTCACTTGCGATAGCACGAGCAGTTTCGTATGTTCCAAAAGGTGTGATCTTGGCAGTTGTCGACCCAGGTGTTGGCACTTCGCGGCGCGCTATTGCGGTCAGCGTCTCCGGTGGGGATGGCGTGTTTGTTGGCCCAGATAATGGCCTTTTGGCAATGGGCGTTGCGCTGGCAGGCGGAGCCGAATTTGCCGTGGAGCTAACCAATACGAAGTATCACTTGCCGTCACCGGGAACCACGTTTGCCGGCCGAGATATTTTTGGTTCGGTTGCCGCTCACATTTGCAATGGAGTTGAACTCAGCGAATTTGGTAATGAGATTGATACCGCTTCACTTCTTCCCGGCATCATTCCCATTACCCGTGAAGAAAATGGACAGCTCGTTGGCGAAGTGACGTGGGTAGATCATTTTGGAAATTGCCAACTCAATATCGGTCCAGAAGAAATTGCACAATGGGGATCACCAGTGCGAGTTTCTATCGGCAATGTGGATTCGCCGAATCATGTTGTTCGCTCCGTTCCCATCGTGAACAACTTCTCCGAAATTGGTGGAGGCCTTGGGCTTGTCATTGACAGTTTTGGAATGTTGGCGTTGTGTACCGATCGCGGTTCTGCTGCGGCCGAGTTGGACCTTGGACCAACAAACATGGTGACCATAAGCCAGGACCCGACTGCTGGTGGCGGAGTAAGCACCACAGTGCGTTTGGGTTCCAAGCCCAACTGAAGTTGTAAATAGGCGTAAAGTCGTGACATGCGCCCAGCGACCACATTGGCAATTGCACTACTGCTCATTTCAATTTTTGCAGCCGGAATCCTGTCACTTAGGTAATGAGATTTAGCGGTTTGTCGAGGCTTACGTGAATCTTGCAGAAATCATCGAGCAACATCCTGCCGACAACATCGCACTCATCAGTCGGGGACGTCCCACCACATACGGGGAACTGCGTCGACAGGTAGCAAGTCTGCGCGGAGTGCTTGTCGAAAACGGAGTTGAGCGCGGCGATCGTGTTGCAATCTTGTGCGGTAACAGTCGGTATTTCGTTCTTGCGTATTTAGCAACGCTTGGAGTGGGTGGAATTGCGGTTCCACTTAACATCATGAGTCCTGCTTCTGAAATACAACGCGAATTGGACACAGTTCAACCTCGAATCGTGTTTGTAGAGCCGGCAGCCATGACTGCTTGGAGCAATGTCGATCGCTCTTCGCTTACAGAGATGCGCGCGGTAATTGCCACGGAAGGCCACGACATTGCAGGGGCGATCACACTGACCGAGTCACTGATGCATGCACCTGTTCCGATATTGAATATGTCGTCAAACGAAATGGCGGCATTTATTTTTACAAGCGGAACAGCAGGTTCGCCTAAAGCGGCAATGCTTACGCAAAACAACTTGTACTCAAACCTCGTACAGATTTCGAAAGAAAATGTGTTGCGCAGTAGCGACGTGGTGTACGGAGTGTTGCCACTGTTTCATATCTTCGGACTAAATGTTGTGCTTGGATACACCTTGTTTACAGGCGCAAGTGTGGTTCTCGTGCAGCGCTTTGATCCATCAACTGCACTAGAAACATTTGCTGAACGTGGAGTAACGGTGGTTCCTGGTGCACCACAAGTGTGGTCCGCACTTGCACAAATGCCAGACAATGAATGCAAGGTGCTTTCACAATTGCGTGTGGCTTTAACTGGCGCAGCAAAAATGCCCGAGCAAGTGACGAATCAATTGAAAGATCGATATGGGCTTGTCGTGCATGAGGGCTATGGGCTCACCGAATCTTCGCCAGTGGTAACCACCTCTATCAATGGCAGTCACAAGGTTGGGTCCATTGGGAAACCATTGCAAGAAGTATCTATTCGCTTGGTTGATGAACACGGTGATGATGCTGAAGAGGGAGACTCTGGCGAAATTTGGGTGCGGGGCGAAAATGTCTTCGCTGGTTATTACAACGATCAGGAAGCAACAGACCGCGTGCTCACCGCAGACGGTTGGCTACGTACTGGCGATATCGCGGTGAAAGATGCTGACGGAGATCTGTTTCTTGTTGATCGTATGAAAGACCTCATCATCGTGAGTGGGTTCAACGTGTATCCAGCAGAAGTTGAGCAAGTACTTTTGGCGCACTCGGCAATTGATCAAGCAGCAGTCGTTGGTGTTTCGCATCCACACACCGGTGAAGCAGTGCGCGCATACGTTGTCTTGCACAATGGCGTGCATCTCGATGAAGAATCAATTATTGAGCATTGCCAAAAACAATTAGCTCGTTACAAGTGTCCGTCGAAAGTGTTGATTGTTCAATCACTGCCAACTGGCAGCACTGGCAAGGTATTGCGACGCGCGTTGCGTTGATTTTGCGCGTGTTGAATTGCTGGCAACAAGAAAGCCAAAGAACAGAATTGACACTCCAACCAACAGCGTGATTGCAAACGCTCGGTCTTCACCAAATCGACCAGCCAGTGTTCCACTCGCCGAGAGCACCAACGTTCCCGATGCAATCAACACGTTCCCTAAAGCCAAACGCCCAGCAGAAAACACCGATCGTTTCGCTCCTGTCGAAAGTGCAGGGTTCTTCTTACGAAGTACGCGCCAAGCAGACCACAGTGCGCCAAAGATAATGACGAGTGCCGGAACGCCGGATCCGACCGCAGCAAGAATTCGTGGAGCAACACCAAACACTTCTTTACCTGTGGGAAATTGATCGGCGACTACTTCGGCTTTGGATTGCGCAACGAGAACGATTCCGGTTGCAAAGCCCGATAGCCAAATGAGGACTTGTCGAACACGATTTCCAAGTTGATGTCCTCCAAGCAGGTACACAGTGCCAAGTGCCAGCCACGACACATTGAGAACTGCGCCAGCAAGAAAGAACATTCTGAAGACGAAGATGTTCCATCCCGTGCTTTCTGCCCACCACAGGCACGCAGAGCCCATGGCGAATAGCGCCATAGCAATTGTCCATGCCAGTTCGTGTGGTTGACGGCGCTTGAACCATCGGTCGGCGGTGCTCAGTGTGAAAGCGGTCGCTATGAGGGTGGCCGTTCCCGCGAGGGCGCCATTCAGCCCATACATGGCGAGAAATGTGGTTGCGCTCATCACCGAAGACTAGTTGGACTTCGTGAATTCATGCACGAACGCCTACATTTGAGGCGTGGCCGACCTTGCCCAAACCTCATCCCCCGCACGTCGCAGAATTCCAGATGCTGCAGTTGCGCGCCTCCCCGTATATCTCCAGATCTTGAATACCTTGATTGCTGGCGGAACAGCTCAGCTATCGAGTGATCAACTTGCAGCACTTGCCGGGGTGAACGCGGCAAAGGTGCGCAAAGACTTGTCGTACTTAGGAAGCTACGGCACGCGGGGAGTTGGCTATGACGTGGCTTACCTCGTGTATCAAATTAAGCGCGAACTTGGCCAGCACCATGAATGGAAAGTTGTGGTTGTCGGAGCCGGCAACCTCGGTAACGCGTTAGCCAATTACAACGGATTTTCTACACGTGGTTTTCCAGTTGCTGGAGTAGTGGATATTGACTCGACAAAGGTTGGCAAAAAAGTTGCTGGCGTGTTGGTGCGACATGTGGATGACTTGCCAACCATCGTGCGTGAAGAGTCGGTAAGCATCGGCGTTATTTCCACTCCACCTGCATCTGCTCAGCACGCAGCAGACCTGTTAGTTAACGCGGGAATACGTTCAATTTTGAACTTCGCCTCCGTGATCTTGAATGTTCCAGAAAACATTTCGGTACGCAGTGTTGACCTAGGTGTCGAATTGCAGATTCTTGGCTACTACGAGCAACTCAGTCGTGAAGATAAGCCTGCAACGAAGACAAAGCGCGAAGTGGCCGCAATATGTCAATAGTCGTTCTTGGTATTAACCATAAATCTGCTCCGCTCGATGTGATTGAGCGCGTGAGCATTTCTGATGATCTGCTTGCAAAGTCGCTACATGGGTTGGTGTCGCGCGATCACGTTCGCGAAACAGTGGTGCTTTCCACATGCAATCGCACCGAGGTATATGTAATCGCTGAAAAGTTTCATGGAGCTTTTGCGGATGTCCGGGACTTCTTTTGTGAGTTATCTGGCCTATCCGTTGAAGAACTTCAACCACATTTCTACAGTCAGCATGATGATGCAGCAGTAAGCCATTTGTTTGAAGTTGCATCTGGTCTCGATTCCGCAGTACTCGGTGAAACCGAAATTCTTGGCCAAGTACGCAACGCGTGGGACAAAGCACGCACCGAAACCACAGCACGAACCTCGCTAAATATGTTGTTCCGTCATGCACTTGAAGTGGGCAAGCGCGCGAGAACAGAAACTTCAATTAGTCGTTCCACGGCGTCGGTTTCCCATGCAGCCGTTGAAATGGCGACAGATATTTTGGGAACGATGTCGGGTCGACGTGTTTTGGTCATTGGTGCCGGCGACATGGGTGCGGGCATTGCACGTGCGCTTGGAAGCGCAGGTTCGCAAAGCGTCACGGTCATGAACCGAAGCCGCGAACGCGCACAGCAACTTGCAGATTCAGTTGGTGCAGTGGTGAGCCACATTGACGAATTGCACGACGCAATCGGTGGTGCTGATGTTGTGCTGACGTGCACTGGCGCAGGTGAAGCCATTATTTCGGTTGAAGATGTTCGGCTTGCACGAGAGCGCTCAAATGGAGCACCACTATTGATTGTTGATATTGCAGTTCCGCGCGATGTTCAACACGAGGTCGGCAATTTGCCAGGAGTCACGTTGCGTGACTTGCATGACCTTCGCGACTGGGCACAGACTGGAATAGATGCACGTCAGCAGGAAGCCGAAGAAGTTCGGCGCATTGTGGGAGAAGAAGTGGAACGTTTCGGACAAGAGGTGAAGGCGCGTCAGGCTGCGCCACTCGTTGCCGAGTTGCACGAACGAGCAGAGACAATTAGACGCGCAGAGGTTGAGCGATTCTCTTCAAAACTTTCTGCCTTGAGCGCAGAGCAACGCGATGTAGTTGATGCACTGAGTAAGGCAGTTGTTGCCAAGTTGTTGCACAGTCCGTCGTTGCAGCTGAAGCACAGCGCCGGCACCCCGCAGGGTGAACGCATTGCCGCAGCGCTTCGCGATTTATTCGACATCGAATGATCCGACTCGCCACGCGTTCTAGCGCACAGGCGCGAACACAGGCAGAGGTCGTTGCACAATCAATTACTTCGGCAACAGGATTGCCAGTTGAGTTGGTGTTTGTCGAAACCCTTGGCGATAGGAACAAAGATCAGCCACTGCATCAAATTGGTGGTCAGGGAATTTTTGTTAAAGAAGTGCAACAGGCGGTTCTTCGAGGAGATGCTGACATTGCGGTTCATTCGGCGAAGGACCTTCCATCGCAACATGCAGAAGGTTTAGTGATTGGTGCATGGTGTGAACGACGAGATGCGCGCGACGCGTTGGTGGGCAAGTCGTTGAACGAACTTGAACTCGGTGCAACAGTTGCTACAGGTTCTGTGCGACGCCGAGCGCAATTGGTTACTGTCCGCCCTGACCTGAAGTTTGTTGAGCTGCGCGGAAATATTCATACTCGCCTGGAAAAGATTCCTCACAATGGATCCATTGTGATGGCAATTGCAGCAATGCAGGTGCTTGGCATAACAGACAAAATTGCAGAAGAACTTGCGACAACCGAGTTTGTTCCAATGGTTGGACAGGGTTGTGTTGCCGTTGAATGTCGAGAAGGTGATAGCGACACGCTCGCTGCAATTGCCGACATTGATCACGCTCGTACGCGTTTTGCTGTTGAGATAGAACGCGCATTTCTTGCAGAACTCGGTGCAGGCTGTTCAATGCCAGTCGGCGCATACGTCAATGAGGCGAATGTGCTTTCCACATTTATGGCAACAGGACCAACGATTTCGGACCGACACGTGAAATTTGTCGAGACTATGCCATCAGTTGATGCGCATGAGTTCGCTCGTGAACTTGCCCGAAAGTCGCAATCAGCGTTGGCATGATTGAACATACACTCTCGGGAAAGCGCATCGTAGTTACACGCCCGCGAGAGCAGTCGAAAGAATTGCAACGCGCAATCGAAGCTAGTGGTGCGGTGTGTGTGGTGATTCCATTGATTCAGATTTCACAGCCAGATGATGAGGGATTTGCTTTCGAGCAAGCGATGCGCAACGTCAGTGCATTTGAGTGGGTGGTTTGCACATCGGCCAATGGCGCTTCGCGTGTTGCACCGTACTTGTCACGTGGAGCGACGAGTCCAAAGCTTGCTGCTGTAGGAAGTGCAACGGCGCTTGCCTTTGCACAGGACGTGGACTTTGTTCCAAGTTCTGCAAATGGAAAGTCGCTTGCAGAAGAGTTTCCGATGTCACCTGGAAAAGTACTGGTAGTTCAAGCGCAGGAAACCAGTGGCGAGTTGGTGCGCATTTTGCGAGATCGCAACATTCACGTGGAAGAAGTTGCTGCGTATAAGACGGAGCAATGTTTACTCACTGACTCACAAGTAGGTGAAATTCGATCTGCTGATGCAGTGTTGGTTGCGTCCGGCTCTGCCGTGCGTTCGTGGTGTGCACAGGCCGGACCACAAGTAAATGGAAAAGTTGTTGCGATCGGTGAACCAACGCGACGAGTAGCAGCTGAATGTGGAATGACAATTAGCGTCGTTTCACGCGAAGCCTCAACCGCAGGCGTTGTAGCAGCGCTTGCTGGCGTATTCGCGTAAACGACCCCGTAGCCTTACGGGCATGGCGTTTCCGCAATCTCGACCCCGTCGTCTTCGTCAAAGCCCTGCACTTCGAGAACTCGTTGCCGAGGTTCGACTAGGAGTTTCCGATCTAGTTGCACCGTTGTTTGTGCGTGAACGTATTTCTTCGCCGCAACCCATTTCATCGTTGTCTGGCGTGATGCAACACACACGTGAGTCTTTGAAGGAAGAAGTACGTGCGCTCGCCGATCTCGGTGTTCCAGCGGTCATTTTGTTTGGCGTACCAGCAGTCAAAGACGAAGTTGGCTCGGGTGCATTTGATCCAAATGGAATTGTGCAGGTTGCATTGCGTGAACTTCGCGAAGAGTTAGGCAATCGCATTGTGTTGATGGCTGATTTGTGCGTGGACGAATACACCTCGCATGGTCACTGTGGTGTGCTCAATGCAAAAGGTGATGTCGACAACGATGCAACGCTCGAGATTTATTGCAAGGCTGCGTTGGCACAAGCTCAAGCAGGTGCGCAAGTTGTTGCACCTAGCGGAATGATGGATGGGCAAGTTGGCGCAATTCGTGCAGCTCTTGACGGCGCCGGTTTCCTCGACACTGCCATCATGGCGTACTCAGCAAAGTACGCCTCTGGTTTATATGGCCCGTTCCGGGACGCGGTAGACGTACAAATTGCTGGTGGCGGTAACCGCAAGGGCTACCAACAAGATTGGCGCAATGCGCGCGAAGCGCTTCGCGAAGTAGCAGCAGATATTGAGCAAGGCGCAGACATCGTGATGGTGAAACCAGCGATGAGTTATCTCGATGTCATCGCAGCGGTAAGTCAGCGAGTAGATGTTCCAGTTGCCGCGTATCACGTAAGTGGCGAGTACGCCATGATTAAAGCTGCAGCAGCAAATGGTTGGATCGATCACGACACCGTTGCTGTTGAACAGTTAACAGCAGTAAAGCGAGCAGGCGCAGACATTATTTTGACCTATTTCGCGCGTTGGTTCGCCGAAACCCAACAATAGGAGTCGCAGTGACCATTCCGTTTTGTGATCCATCGCTGTGTGTTTCTGCAGGTTGTACTGCAACTGTGTGCACAGGCAAAGCAATTCCGTCAAACCACACGTTCTATGAACGTTCAGCCAACGTCATTCCTGGTGGTGTGAACTCATCAATTCGTGCATTCAAGTCGGTTGGCGGCGAGCCGTACATCGTTGCTCGCGGAGAAGGTGCACACATTGTTGATGTTGAGGGGAATCGCTACATCGACTTAGTGCAAAGCTATGGCGCAGTCATTTTGGGCCATGCTCATCCTGCAATTACTGCAGCATTGCGAGAAGCAGCAGGTGATGGAACTTCATTTGGTGCCCCAACACCTCGCGAAATGAAATTGGCAGAAGCAATTCGCGAACGCGTTCCAAGTTGTGAGCGTGTTCGATTGATGAATAGCGGCACCGAAGCGACAAGTACTGCAGTACGTCTTGCTCGTGGAGCAACTGGCCGCAAGCGAATTATCACGTTCTACGGAAACTTTCATGGCGCAACAGATGCGCTACTCGCAGCAGGTGGAAGCGGTATAGCAACGCTTGGAATTCCAGGCACCGCGGGTGTTCCAGAAGAAGCAGTTGCGAACACGTTGGTTGTTCCGTACAACGTTGTTCCAGAAATTGGCAACGATGTTGCTGCAGTCATTGTTGAACCAGTTGCTGCGAACATGGGCGTAGTTGCACCGGCACCTGGTTTCCTTGAAGGTCTTCGCGCAGCATGCGATAAGGCTGGGGCGTTACTCATTTTTGATGAAGTCATCACCGGATTCCGTATTGGCCAAGGCGGAGCGCAGGCAAAGTACGACGTGAAGCCAGACATCACATGCTTCGGCAAAGTAATTGGTGGCGGTTTGCCAATTGGAGCAATCGGTGGATCGCGTGCAGTGATGGAAAATCTCACTCCAATTGGAAAAGTGTTTCACGCGGGAACTCTTGCAGGTAATCCATTGGCAACTGCCGCTGGTCTTGCAGCATTGAATGAACTCACTCCAGACGTATATATGGAACTTGGTGCGCGTGCTCGCGCGTTGTCCACGTTGCTGCGCGATGCGTGTTTGAGTGCTGGCATCGTCGCACAATTCCCAGTAGTTGGAACGCTTGTTGGTGCCTTCTTTGGACCAAACACTCCAACAAACTTCGACGAAGCAAAGCAGACCAACGAAAAAATGTACGCGCGATTGTTCCATGCCATGTTGGCTGAAGGAGTGGCGTTGGCTCCAGGAGCATACGAAGCACTATTTGTTGGGCTTGGACATAACGATTCAGTGATGCAACAACTTGCTGAGCGCACTGAACGTGCGGCACTCGCAGCGGTTCGCGCGCAATAGATTTACTGCATGCGTTATTTCTTTACCGCAAGGTTGTGGGCAGCGCTCGGCATGTTGCTTGGTGCGTCAGCCTTGGTGTTTGCCATGTTGCTTGTGGCGAATCGAGGATCATCAATCAGTGGAGCAAATGGTCGCGTCATTGATGTTGTTGCTGCAGTAACCACTACCGAATTTGGTGAGGGTTGGCAGGTTGCTAACGGAAAGTCGGCTGGCGATGCAACGCTTTCTCTTGATGATGGTCGCATAATGCGCATTGTTGATGGCACACCTGGCGAAGTGACTTGTGAGTTACCTACAACTCCCTATTCATGCGTGCTTGTCGCTGACACCTTAGGTTCGGGTGTGTTGTGGTTTGCGCTTGTTCCTGCTGATGCAAGTAACGGAAAAGAAATCTTGACGCTTCCAACGCTTGTCGACATGTTGCAAGGCGGCGACTTGGGCGTGTTGAGCAATGGTTGGGTGGTTCCACTTGCCACTCCAACACTGCGCAATTGCGATACTGAGACAACGTCGCTACGCGACTTCATCAACAAATTCCCAGATGGGAACGCAATCTCGTTGCTAAATCTGTACCAAGATGAAATTACAGAAGTGGTGTGTACCGGCCCGTAGGCCAATTACTATTTTGCGGACTCGCGCGCTGTTGTGCCAACTGCAAGAGGTGGCTTAGTCAACATCGCAAAGTCTTTATCAATGGTGTCGAATGAAGTCGAACCATTTTGCAGCGCAAGGAAGATTTCAGACTCTGGTGAACACCAAGTCTCGTATTCTTCTTTCCATTCTTCGCTGGCTGGGTCTGCACCACCAATGGCATAACGCTCATGGCATACCACTCCAAGAATTTCGTACTCGGTGAGTCCGCCACCAGCTTTTTCACCTTGTTGAGGCATTGGGTTTCCGTTGTATGAAAGCGGTGCGTGCCCGCCACCTTCACGATTTGGATCTCCGTAATACGCAATGCCTGCTGCAACATATGGCTGGCTACCCGTGTACACGAAGTTCAACATGTCTTCAATTTTCGGGAAAGTCTTTACTACTTCGCCACCGGCAAATGCACGGCCTGCGCCACCTTGTCCTGCTGCGCCGTGGCAACCTGCACATGTTCCATAAACAGCTTCACCAATAGCCATTGGACCTTCAACAACTTTTTCCTGTGGCTTCAACGCGATCAAGTACAAAAATGCCCAGAGCGGAAGGAGGCTGAGCGTCGCCATTGCCCAGAACGGGATTTTTTTACGCGTCTTGGCGGCAACAACATAACTTGGGTCTGGCTTAGGTGCAGGAACTGTGGCAACAACAGGGGCAGTCGGTTTTGCAACTGCTGGGGTAGACGAAGTTGTTGCAGGTGCAGAGGCTCCAGAGTCAGAACTCGCACCGCCCGAAGCAGCTTCCCGTCGTTCCTTCGAACGCTTGAGTAGGTGTTCGGGTATTTCAGTCACAGTGTTCCTCGTATATGTCGTATAAGTCGTGTGCCAATGAGGGTGGTGCCCTCGACAATGATCTTTCCCCACTCTAAATCACGGAGTAGGGACCAGATAAACACTAGGGACTGGCTGTCGGAAATCGGAAATTTCAGTCTGATTGAATGCCTAAAAACTGGTGCTCAACGTCACAGGATCGCACGATTGCACAACCTCGCTGTTTTCACCTATTTGAGGAATGCCCGACTAGTCTCGTTACAGATTTCACGAGGAAAGGCATCCCTGCAAACCATGCTGGCAATAGACATTCTTCGATGGCCGGGAGTGAACCAAGCGTTCATCTTCTCACTCGCCCTCACACTCGCGATGACGTATGGCATCTATTTGGTAGGTAAGCGCCGTCCAGTTGACCGCAAAGCAACATGGGGAGAGACCATGTTTGGTGCTGTCTATGTTTTCGCCGTGTTGTTTATTGCCTTTGGTGTGGTTCCTCACCAATTCATTGACCATGCAGACAAGAACCTCGGATGGCGCAAAGACAAATTGATTTTTGGACCCTTCGATCTGTTGAAGCCGAAAGCATTTGGCGGACAGTTTCCTTTCACCCTGAGCTATGAAGCCATCCGCGACACCATTGTGGTGCTCATCCATGTCGTGTTGATGACCCTCATGGTGAAGATGTTCAATTGGTGGCAGAAGCGCGGCGAAGTGAAGCCGAAGGCAATTGCAACTTCAACATACGGTCGACCATTGGTGCGCAAGGGCTAATTGACATGACAAAGACCGACGCCAATCCACCGATGCCCTTGTGGTCTGACGAGTATCAACTCGTTGAAGTGGATGCCGACTACCTCGCAAAGGCTGTAAAGCCAAAGCAGTTCATTCATATTGACCAAAGCGAATGCATTATGTGTGAAGGCTGCGTGGACATTTGTCCATGGAAGTGCATTCACATGGTGAACCCCGATGCAATCGCTGAAGCTCAAGGAACGGAAATGCCAGGGTCAGACCCGAGCGACAATGTGTTGTTCATTATTGACGACGACGTGTGCACTCGTTGCGCCTTGTGCGTTGACCGCTGCCCAACTGGCGTCATCATTCTTGGAAAAGTTGGAGCACCTGCTGCAACTGGCGACTCACACACACGAACACCAAACCACGGCTACGCATACGGCATGCGGTTGTAAAAGTTTCAGGACACGGAGAAACATATGGCAAGCACAATTGAAGAAAAGCCTCGCCTCACGCTGAAAGAGCGTGCAGCGAAGTTGGGTGAAACATTGCAGGGAAGCCAGGCGTGGAACTCAATTTTCCGCCCAGGTTCAATCTTCCGCAAGGGATACACCGACTCACCTCGTAACCGTTCGTACGTGATCATGAACTCGGTGCTGTACCACTTGCACCCAGTGAAGGTAAAGCGTCACGCAGTAAAGGTCAGTTACACACTGTGCCTCGGCGGACTCAGCTTCTTCTTGTTCATTTTGCTCACTGTTACGGGCATTTTCTTGATGTTCTTCTATCGACCAACGGCAGCTAATGCATGGCAAGACATTCAGTCTTTGCAGACATCAGTGACGTTTGGATTGATGGTGCGCAACATGCATCGATGGGGTGCTCACCTCATGGTGCTGAGCGTGTTCTTGCACATGGCTCGCGTGTTTTACCACGGTGCGTATAAGGCCCCTCGCGAATTCAACTGGGTAGTCGGAGTAATCCTGCTCACGCTTACGTTGTTGCTTTCGTTTACCGGATACCTCTTGCCGTGGGACCAACTTGCGCTCTGGGCGGTTGCGGTGGGTACCAACATGATGGGGTATTCACCAGTAATCGGTTCTCAAGTTCGATTCGTGTTGCTCGGCGGCGTAGAAATTGGCGCGGAAACGTTGTTGCGTTGGTACGTATTGCATGTGTTGCTCTTCCCGTTTGTCACCGTGATCTTCTTGGCTATTCACTTCTGGCGCGTACGTAAAGACGGCGGAATCTCGGGTCCTTTGTGATGAATACACATATTGAAAGGATGATCAGCAATGACTGAAATTCCAGAACACCTCCTGAAGCGCGCACAAGCCGCACGTGAAAAGGCTGCTGCAGAAGCAGGAGCATCAACTGAAGGCGATGCGTCGGGCGACTCGCGTATTCCTGCTCACCTGCTTGAGCGCAGTAAGGCAGCAAAGGCTGGCGGCGCAGTTGCCGTTGCCGAAAAGCCAAGTGGTTCTGTCGTTGTTGCTCCTGCTGAAGGAAATGTTCCGATGGCTGCTGGTCCTGGTGGACACACGCAACGTTTGCTTACCGTTGTTAAGTCGGGATCAATTCAAGACGTTAAGTCTGAGCCGGTTGACAAGGTGCACACCTGGCCACACTTGCTTGCAGTGGAATTTGTTGCCGCACTTGCGTGCACTGCGTTCTTGTTTGTGTTCTCGTGGGTAGTGAATGCTCCGTTATTACAAGCAGCCAACTTCAACCAAACACCGAACCCGTCGAAAGCACCGTGGTACTTCCTTGGTCTTCAGGAATTGCTCACCATGTTCCACCCAATGATTGCTGGTGTAACACTTCCAACTGTTGGTCTCGTGGCGTTGATGTTTGCTCCGTTCCTTGACAAAACTGTTTCAAATAAACCAGAAGATCGTAAGTTCATGACCAGCATGTTTACGATCTTCCTCATGTTCTGGGCCGTACTCGTAATTGTGAGTTCGTTCTTCCGTGGACCTGGCTACAACTTCACGTTCCCATGGCGTGACGGAATCTTCTTCGAGCTCTAAAGCGAGACGTATATATATGACAACAATTCAGATCATCACCATTGCAACCGCGGTCCTCATCGTTGCCGGAGTCGGCGTTGTGCTGACTTCATCGCGCGCATCGGGTGTCCGTGGAACTGGAACTCTTGCACGTGAAACACGTAAAAAGGATCGCGGCGCAGTAGATCCAGAGCAACTCACTGGCCGCCAATTTGAAGCAGTCGTGCGCAAGCAGAACTCGGCAATCATCGCTGCACCAAAGGCTGAAATTGAACCGTGGGTCGCGCCCGATGCGGAAGCCCTTGGTGTAACGCGCCGGAAGTTCTTTAACCGCGCAATAGTCACGTTGATGAGTGCAAGCCTCGGTGGCTTCGGCGCAGCCCTCATCGGATTTCTCTGGACCAGTTCATCTGGTGGTTTCGGTTCGAAAATCACTATCGGAAATTTGTCTGACGTGATTACCCAAATTCGTGCAAACAAAGGCTTCTTGTACATGCCTCAAGCTCGTGCGTGGGTCACCGAGTATCCGAAGGAATCGTTGTCAAAGGGCAAAGTTGCGTACGGAAATCAGGCGCCGGTGTACTCAGGTCTTGAGGGTGGAATCATTGCGCTGTATCAAAAGTGTCCTCACCTGGGTTGCCGCGTTCCAGAATGCGGTAGTTCGCAGTGGTTTGAGTGCCCGTGTCACGGTTCACAGTTCAATCGTGTTGGCGAAAAGAAGGGTGGTCCAGCACCGCGCGGTATGGATCGCTTCGGTGTTTCGGTTGCTAACGGTGTTGTTGTCATTGACACGGGAACAGTCTTTGGTGGCCCACCAATTGGTACCAACACCACCGGCCAAGAAGCCGAAGGTCCGCACTGCGTGGGTGGAGGTTCGCACTGATGTTTGCTGACATAACCACCAATTTGTCTTGGTTCTTCCTGATAATTGCGCTGATTGGTTGGGCAATATACGGCCTTGCCAACATTCGTAAGAGTCGTGCAGAAATTGGTTCTGAAATCAAGCTTGCTGCAAACCGCAAGCCGTATTACGACGACGAAATTCTTGAAGGAAAGAAAATTGAGCGCACGCAGCTCATCGGCATTGCGTTTCTTGCCATCGTCACGCTTGCATTGCCCCTGTATTGGATTCTTGAGCCAGGTCGTCAAGAAGGGGCAAGAAACGGATGGGATCACCGCTTCGCATCATGGGGTAGTCGTCTCTACGATGTGACCGCTAACGGCGGTTTTAACTGCGCAGGTTGCCATGGTGGAACAAAGGGTTCTGGTGGCGCAGCGGTTTACGCACTGACCGATTCAAAGACCGGTGAAGTTCGTGAAGTGAGCTGGAAGTCGCCAGCATTGAACACTATTTTTTATCGATTCAGCCAAAGTGAAGTTCGATTCATTCTTGAATACGGTCGCCCGTTCTCGCCAATGTCGCCATGGGGCGTTGTTGGTGGTGGGCCAATGAATGAGCAGCAAATTGAAACCGTCTTGGCGTATTTGAAGAGCATCCAAATCCCTCGCGAAAACTGTGCGGTTGTTGATGCCGATCCTCGCATTTGTGATGGTGGACATTTGCCGAAGGAAAAGCAAGATGAAATCACTGCCGAAGCAGAACGATTGGTCGCTGCCGGTACGTACTCATCGTTTGGTGAGGCCTTGTTCAATCTTGATTTGGGTGGCGGAAATTACTCGTGCGCTCGTTGCCACACTAAGGGTTGGTCATATGGTGACCCACAAATCACTGGCGGTGGAGCGCTTGGTCCAAACCTCACCGGTGGTTCTGCAGTGCGTCAATTCCCAGTCAAGAACGACATGATGAACTTCATCAAGGGCGGCAGCGAATTCGGCAAGCGTTACGGCGAACAGGGTCAGGGAAGCGGGCGTATGCCAGCGTTTGGCGCCATGCTGACCGAAGAGCAGATTAATGCAATCGTCGATTACGTGCGAGGTCTATAAATGTTGTCAACACTGTTAGCAATTTCATGGCAACCAGAGATTCGTGGCGCCGTCGTCGTCATTGTGATGGCGATTGTTTTGATTGGTGGTTCCTATTTAGTTGTCGGAACAAACGTGGGTGCTCGTTTGGGATTCCTCATCGTGATGTCTGCATTGTTTGGTTGGATGACAGTAATGGCCGCGATTTGGTGGACATATGGGATTGGATTAAAAGGCCCAGAACCATCTTGGAAACCAGCGGATCCTGTCACGATCATTCGTGACGCCAGCCTGCTTACCGCTGCTGGCATTTTGGAGAGTTCAGCAGGAGCTGCTGCGACTCCAACAGAAGCAGCCAAGAAAGCTTCTGCTCAGTTTCAAGAAGAGGGTTGGAAACTTCTTGATGAAGCAGACCCACAACGTGGACAGGCAATTGCGGCATCGGACGCAATCTTGCAGATAGAAGCTGAAGAATTTGCTGCAGGCGAGTATCTAAACGTTGCGGTGTACGACCGTGGTGGTGAGCGCTACCCAAAGATCAATGAATCGCTTGACTTCTTCGCGTTTTTTCATAAAGCGCGATACGCGCTGGTTGAGGTAGTGCCTATCGTCCCTCAGCGAACGGAACCTGGCCGAGCACCTGCTCGCCCAGTAGCCGACGAAACGCAGCCACACCGCTACATCTACATGATCCGTGACCTCGGCGCAAAGCGTCAACCAGCCATTCTGATCACGTTTGGATCGGGTCTGATTTTCGTTATTTTGTGCTGGCTGCTTCACCGTCGAGAACTTTTCCTTCGCGAAAATCTCGCCAGTGACAAATCGCCTGTTAAGGCTTAAGGGATTTCGTGGGTCAGTACCTTCCAATAGTGGTGTTGGCCACACTTGCTGTGCTGTTTGGCGCAATCAGCCTCGTCGCATCAAAACTGCTTGCCCCACGTCGTCCTAATACCGCGAAGTCGGCTCCATACGAATGTGGAATTGTTCCAAGCCGCGAAGCACCCGAGCGTTTTCCAGTCAGCTTCTACATCATCGCCATGTTGTTCATTATGTTCGACATTGAAATCATCTTTGTCTATCCATATGCGGTGTCACATGCGGCCCTTGGTCCCTACGTGTTTTTTGAAATGTTGGCGTTTAGCGCAGTGTTCTTTTCAGCCTTCGTCTACGCAATTGCTCGAGGAGCACTTGACTGGGGTCCGATCAAGAAGGCCGTGCGCCTCGACAACGATGTAAACAACCCAATGACATCTGGCTTGCGTACGTCAAGCAGCACTATTCGCCGTGTGGGTTTTGAAGGTCGCAACGAAGGAGCAGCCGCGTAATGGGAGTTGTGCGCAACGTTCTTGATGACGGCCTAGAGGGTATTGATCACAACTTCCTCACGGGTCGCATTGAAGACCTTGTGAAGTGGTCGCGCTCGCGTTCAAGTTGGGGTGCAACATTCGGCCTTGCCTGCTGCGCAATTGAAATGATGGGCACTGGAGCACCGCACTACGACCTTGCGCGATTTGGAATGGAAGTGTTCCGCGCATCTCCTCGTCAAGCAGACATCATGATTGTTGCTGGGCGAGTAAGCCAAAAGATGGCGCCAGTGTTGCGTCAGGTGTACGACCAAATGATGGAACCTAAATGGGTGATCAGCATGGGTGTGTGCGCCAGCAGTGGCGGAATGTTTAACAACTACGCCATTGTTCAAGGTGTTGATCAAGTTGTTCCTGTTGACGTATATGCACCGGGATGCCCGCCAACACCAGAAACGCTGATTCACGCAATTGAGACGTTGCACCAACTTATTGAAGATGGCGAAATCATGCGCCGTCGCGCAACCAGCGGTGCCGGTGCGAACGTGCACATTCAAGAAATTCCAGCAGGAATTACCACTCCAGTCATTCTTGGGTCGAGGTAATTTTCGTGACCACCGAAGAAGCCACTACACCCGCGACTTTGCACGGTTGCTTACTTGGTGATTCGCGTGGACAAGCAGTGCTGTTTGTTCCCAAGTCGTCATACCTGTCAACGATGAAGAAGCTTGTTGATGATGGTTATGAAATGTGTGCAGACTTAACTGCAGTTGATTTTTTGACCCACGCTTCGCGCACTCTTCCAAGTGGTGTTTCGCCAGAACGTTTTGAATTAGTCGTCAACTTGTTGTCGCTGAGCAAGCGTGAACGCCTTCGCGTTCGTGTGCAAGTGAGCGAGTCCGACCCAAACATCGAATCATTGTTCGACTTGTATCCAGGCACCGAAGCAATGGAACGCGAAGTGTTTGACATGTTCGGCATTTCATTTGTCGGCCATCCAGACCTCACACGCATTTTGATGCCAGAAGACTGGCAAGGTCACCCTCTGCGTAAGGATTACGCGCAAGGTCGAATCCCTGTGCAATTCAAGGGAGCCGCATCGTGAACCCGCGCGAAAGCGACACCATTATTTCTGCAGCAGCAGGAACCAACGAAGGCAATCAAGAACTTCGTTCACGTTCTGAACTGACCGCAAAAGAAGTGATGCGCGAAGTTGGTGCAGTGTTGCGCATGAGCGAGGCAGATGCAGCGCTTCTTGCCGAAGTAGAGGCCGACCCAGGCGAAGATCAGACCATGATCATCAACATGGGGCCACAGCACCCAAGTACCCACGGCGTGTTGCGACTGATGCTCGAACTCCAGGGCGAAACCGTTCTGCGTTGCAAGCCAATTATTGGTTACTTGCACACGGGAATGGAAAAGACCGGCGAGTCACTCACCTTCATGCAGGGTGGAACAAATGTGACACGCATGGACTACCTGTCGCCATTGAATAATGAACTGGTATTCAGCATGGCGACCGAGAAACTGCTCGGAATCGACGGCGATATTCCAGAACGCGCAGTGTGGATTCGCATGTTGTTGTCCGAACTGAATCGCATGAGCAGCCATTTATTGTTCATGGCTTCAAACGGCATGGACATAGGTGCTGTTTCCATGATGTTGTACGGATGGCGTGAGCGCGAAGTGGTGTTGCGCTTCTTCCAAAAGGTCACTGGACTGCGCATGAATCACAACTTCATTCGTCCTGGCGGAGTTGCAGCAGACTTGCCAGCCGATTGGCGCGACGACGTGATGTCAATTCTGGACATGTTGCCAGACCGTTTGGGTGAGTACGACGTACTCATGACCAACCAGCCAATTTGGCGCGAGCGTCTGCAAGGCGTTGGTGTAATTACGCAGGCAGAAGCAATTGCGCTCGGCGCCACTGGCCCAATTTTGCGCAGTACTGGCTTGGCATGGGACTTGCGTCGCGACATGCCATACATGCATTACGACGAACTTGAATTTGACGTGATTGTTGGAAGTTACGGTGATGCTTTTGACCGTTACGCAATTCGCTTGAATGAAATTCGCGAATCAATGCGCATCGTGCGTCAAATTCTTGATCGTGTTCCAAGTGGCGACTACCGCATTCAAGACAAGAAAGTTACGCCTCCGCCACGCGCGCGTATTGATGAGTCAATGGAAGCCCTCATTCACCACTTCAAGATCTTCACTGAAGGTTTCAAAGTGCCAGAAGGCGAAGTGTATGTAGCCATCGAAAGTCCACGTGGCGAAATCGGTTGCTATATCGCCAGCGATGGTTCTCCAACGCCATATCGCATGCATGTTCGTGCTCCTTCATTTGTAAACGTGCAGGCACTTCCACACATGATGCGCGGTGGCCTAGTTGCCGATGCAGTTGCTGTCATTTCTTCTATTGACCCAGTGCTTGGCGAGGTAGACCGATGAGCCGATTGAACGATGCAAACGTAGTGATTGCGAAGGAAATTATTGGTCGCTATCCACGACCAAAGTCCGCACTTATTCCGTTGTTGCATTTGTCGCAAGAGCAAAACGGCTACATCACCCGCGAGGCGATGGTGCACCTTGGCGAACTAGTTGGTGTTACTTCGGCCGAGGTGTACGGAACTGCAACCTTCTATGAAATGTTCCGTTTCGAACCAGTTGGTAAGTACCTCATCAACATGTGCGGCACCATGTCGTGCGCATTGATGGGTGCCGCTGAACTCATGCATCATGCCGAGCACAAACTTGGCGTGAAGGCAGGCGGAACAACTGCAGATGGCATGTTCACCCTTGCTCACGCAGAATGCCAGGCAGCATGCACCGAGGCGCCAACGTTGCAAGTGAACTATCGCTACCGATTCCATGTGACGCCAACCGACTTCGACAACTTGGTTGACGACCTTCGCGCAGGAAAACTTGCGGACGAAATTCCAGCGCATGGTGTGCTCGCAAAAGTTCGTCAACGTATTCCGGCCGACAAAGGTGTTGGTGCAGTCGCTCCAGAAGACGTCACCGAAGGTCCAGCTTGGCTAGATGGGAAGCCTGCGCTATGAGTTCTTACCCACATGCACCAGGATTTGTTGCGGGCGATCGCCCGAAAGTGGTTACTTCGCGTTTTGAATTCACTGATTCGTACACCATTGAGCGCTACCTAGCGACCGATGGATATGCGGGGCTTCGCAAAGCACTAGCGAAGCCGGCTGCAGATATTCACGAAGAAGTGAAAGGCGCAACTGTGCTTGGCCGCGGCGGCGCAGGTTTCCCTGCGGGAACCAAGTGGGGCCTTACTCCGCAGCAAGTGTGGCCACGATATTTGGTGGTCAACGGCGACGAGAGTGAACCCGGTACATACAAAGACCGTTTGCTTATGGAGCGCGACCCGCACCAGTTGATTGAAGGTTGTCTTATTGCGTGTTACGCGGCAGGTCTTTCGCAGTGCTTCTTATACATCCGCGGTGAAATGGCACTTGCGCAAGAACGTGTTGCCACTGCACTGAACGAGGCGTACGCGGCTGGCTATGTCGGCAAAAACATTTTGGGTTCACGGTTCTCAGTTGACATTGTGTTGCACTGGGGTGCTGGCGCTTATGTTGTTGGCGAAGAAACTGCATTGATCGAAAGTCTTGAAGGCAATCGCGGAATGCCGCGACTGAAGCCACCATTCTTTCCAGCAGCAAATGGTCTATACGGACAACCAACCATTGTGAACAACGTAGAAACGTTGGCCAACTTGCCGTGGCTCATTCGCAATGGCGTCGAGGCATACACGGCAATTGGTACCAAGACTTCACCGGGAACACGCATGGTTGCAGTTTCAGGACACGTGAAGCGCCCGGGTGTGTACGAAATCATTAACGGCACCACCACATTCCGCGACTTGTTGTACGGCGAAGAGTTCTGCGGTGGTATTCGCAACGGAAACAAGTTGAAAGCATTTGTTCCCGGCGGTGGTTCTGCGCCGTGGTTTACGCCCGATCAACTGGATCTTCCATTCGAAGCCAGCCAAGTAGGACCAGCAGGTTCGATGCTTGGTTCTGGCGCAATCATGGTGATGGACGAGACCACCGACATTCCAGCAGCAGCGCTCACGCTCACACATTTCTATGCCCACGAATCGTGCGGTAAGTGCACTCCATGTCGTGAAGGTGGAACATGGTTGGAGCGCATTCTTACCCGCGTTGTCAACGGCACAGGCACCGATGCAGATTTACAGCAACTCATTGAAGTAGGAACCAGCATTTGTCCGGGCGATTTCCCACACGCATCAAATGAGGCATTGGGTCTTTCGGCAGTTCCATTCCCATACAAGATGACCACCATTTGCTTTGTGGGTCCATCTGCATATGCGCCAATTCACTCTGCACTCACCTTGTTTAGAAGTGAATTTGAGGCTCGCGTGACAAAGCGAATCACTATTCCTGTTACTGCCGTTGGAGCTGCATCATGACCACAGTTGATCCAACAAATACAACACCTGTTGACTCAAACGCAGTCAGCCTCACCATTAACGGCAAGGTTGTTTCTGCGCGCAAGGGCGACTTGATCATTGCTGCAGCAGATAAGTCAAACGATTTCATTCCGCGTTTTTGCTACCACCCACGCATGTCACCGGCTGGCATGTGTCGCCAGTGCTTAGTTGAAGTTGAAGGACCGCGTGGCCCAATGATGGTGGTGTCGTGCATGACACCCGTTGCCGAAGGTCAAGTAGTTCGCACCGAAACCGAGCAAGTGAAGAAAGCGCAAGAAGGTGTTCTCGAATTGTTGCTCGCGAATCACCCACTCGATTGCCCAGTGTGCGACAAGGGTGGCGAGTGTCCGTTGCAGGACCAAGCATTTAGCCACGGCCCTGGCGAGAGTAGGTATGTAGAAGAGAAGCGCCACTACGAAAAGCCAATTCCAATTAGCGACAATGTGTTTTTGGATCGCGAGCGTTGCATTTTGTGTGATCGTTGCACGCGCTTTGCCGATGAAGTTGCAGGTGACGCACTGATTTCATTCACCAGTCGTGGCAACAACACGCAGGTAATGACCTTCCCAGACGAACCATTCAGCAGCTATTTCTCGGGTAACACCGTGCAGATTTGCCCGGTTGGTGCATTAACTGCAAAGCCTTATCGCTTCAAGGCTCGACCTTGGGACTTGGACCAAACGGAAAGCACATGCACAACGTGCTCAGTTGGTTGTCGAACGGTGGTGCAAAGCAGTCGCGACGAATTGGTTCGTTATCAGGGTGTTGACATTGACCCAGTGAACTGGGGATGGTTGTGCGACCGCGGTCGCTTCAACTTCGAATCGGTGAACTCAGAAGAGCGGTTAACCACTCCATTCGTGAAAGATGCGCAGGGCAACCATGTTGCAACTACATGGTCTGGCGCACTTGATGCGGCTGCACGCATGTTGCGCACATCGCTTGCTGTGTCTCCAGAATCGGTAGCAATCATTGGTGGAGCTAGAGGAACGAACGAAGACGCATTTGCATGGGCACAACTTGCCGATGCAATGGGTGTGCATCAACGTGATGCGCAACTTGCTGACGGCCTTCCTGCCGAAGTATTCGCGTTGCCACAAGCAACTATTGACGAAGCAGTTGCTGCAAACACCATCATCTTGTTGTCTCCAGATCTGAAAGAAGAACTTCCCGTTCTGTACCTGCGTGTTCGTGATGTTGCTCAAAAGCGCAGGTCGAAAGTGGTTGAAATCACTTCGCGTCCTACTGGCCTTACGCCAAGTGCATGGAAGAGCGTGTTGGTCGAGCCAGGCAAAATTGCATCAACTATCAGTGCAGGTCTTGATCCAGTCATCTTGAAGCAGATTGGTAGCGGCTCGGTATCGGTCATTGTGGGTCGCATGAACCTTGCGGAAAGCGCCGAGTCAACAGTGTTGGCACTTGCCGAAATTCTGCATGTTGCACCACAGGCAAAAGTGCTTCCGGTGTTGCGTCGCGGCAACGTGCGCGGTGCAATCACTGCAGGTCTCACGCCACAACAAGGCGCAGCAGACACCGCAGAAATTTTGGAACTCGCATCTGCTGGCAAAATTGACACTTTGGTGTTGCTTGGTGCCGACCCTTTGAGCGATGTTCCTGATGCAGATCTTGCACGTCGTGGCCTTGCTGGTGCGCGAAACATTATTTCCATCGACACATTCATGACGCCTTCCACTTCGCAGGCAGATGTTGTGCTTCCAGCTGCAGCATTTGGTGAAAAAAACGGAACCACCACAAACCTTGAAGGACGTATCAGCAACGTTGCTCAGAAGATCACACCTGCAGGAACATCACGTCCCGACTGGATGATTGCCGCTGAACTTGCGATCGCATTGGGCAAAGACCTTGGCGTTGGTTCGGTTGAGGAAGTAACCGCAAAACTGGCAAACACCGTTGCGCAATTTGCTCCAGCAGTAAATACTAAGGCCTTGCGTCATGACGGTGTGTTGATGAATCATCCAGCACCGTTAACGCTCAGTCGCACCACGCTGCCGGTGCAGGATCGCAATTCATACGACTATCGCATTGTGTCATTCCGCAAGTTGTATGACGCTGCTGTCGGCACTGCAAAGAGCCCGTCGCTTGCGCACTTGGCAACAGGGGCAACAGTTGTTGTGCATCCACTCGATTTGGCTCGAATTGGCGTAGAGCTTGGCGCAAATGTGCAAGTGATTTCCACGAAGTCAACCGCTGTGTTGCCAGTAACTACATCAGAAGATGTGTTGCGCGGAACTGCTTGGTTGCCATTCAACCAACCAGGCAATGATGCGCGCGAAATTTTTGATGTACATGCAGACATTGTTGATGTGCGAATTGAGAAACTCGCATGATCTCGTTGCTCGCCATTGACCCAGTGCTGAAGGGCGACCTTCTGTGGACGCCATTACTCATTGTTGTGCTGAAGGTGTTGGTGGTGTTCGTTACTGGCTTGGTTGCCACCATGCTCATGGTGTGGTTCGAGCGCAAAGTTGTTGCCGGAATGGGCAACCGAATTGGGCCAAACAAGGCAGGCCCTTTCGGATTGCTACAAACCCTTGCTGACGGAATCAAGTTGTTCTTTAAAGAAGACTTGGTGCCAGATCGCGCAGACCCGTTCGTCTTCAAGATCGCACCGTTCCTCGCGTTCGTGCCTGCGTTCCTTTCGTTTTCCATCATTCCGCTCGGTGGTGATTTCCGTGGCGACAATGGCGGCCTCGTTACATGGTTTGGTCACACCACGCGCGTGCAACTTGCAGATCCGTCGATCGGCGTGTTGTTCACGCTTGCTATTTCTGCAATCGCGGTATACGGAATCATGTTGGCTGGCTGGTCGAGTGGTTCGAAGTACCCATTACTTGGTTCGGTTCGCGCATCTGCGCAGATGGTCAGCTATGAAGCAGCACTTGGTCTTTCGCTTGCTGCAGTCATCTTGGTGTCAAAGACCATGTCAACGAGCGGCATTGTCATTGCACAGTCTTCACTTGGTAATTGGAATGTCGTTGCTACTGGTGTCGTGCCATTCATCATTTTCTTCATTGCCGCAACCGCAGAACTCAATCGTCCACCATTCGACTTGGTGGAAGCGGAACAAGAACTTGTTGGTGGATTCAACACCGAGTACTCGTCCATTCGCTTTTCGTTGTTCTACCTTGCCGAATTCATGAACACGGTCACCATGAGCGCACTCATGGTCACGTTGTTCTTCGGTGGCCCACAACCAATTGCTTTCGGCAGCACTGTGCTGGATATTCCACTAATTCCAAATGCTCTTGAAGGCACTTTGTGGCTGTTTCTCAAAACGCTCGTGTTCCTGTACACCTACGTCTGGCTACGCGCGACACTTCCACGTTTCCGTTACGACCAACTCATGGATTTCGGTTGGAAAATCTTGATCCCATCATCACTTGGCTGGTTCATGTTGCTTGCAGCACAACGGCTGGGTCGAAATGAAGGTTGGAACATCGTCGTTGTCACCGGTGCTTCAGTGTTGGTATTGATCGTGTGTTATGCGTTGTTGCAACGGTCGTTTACGGTGAGCAGCAAGCAGCGCGAAGCAGAAGGGTCAATGTTCTAATGGGTTACTTCGGAGGATTCCTCATCACCGCTCGTCAACGCGGCGGCAAGAACCAAGTAACTACCCAGTATTCGGGCGGTCGTGTGCGTCGTCGCGCGTTAAAGAAGTCGAAGAACGGCGAAGTGAGCAAGCGCGCCGAGGTAATGGACGAAAAGATTCCAAAACCAGAACGTTTGCATGGTCGCCATGTGCTGAATCGTTATGAAGACGGCATGGAAAAGTGCATCGGTTGCGAACTTTGTGCTGCCGTGTGCCCCGCAAAATGCATTCACGTTCGTGGTGCAGACAACAATCCAGAGAACCCGACGTCACCAGGTGAGCGCTTCGGTTGGATTTACGAAATCAATTACCTTCGCTGCATTCACTGTGACCTCTGCGTAGAGGCATGCCCAACTGAGGCAATCACCGAGTCGAAACTGTTTGAGTTCTCGTTCACGAATCGCCAGGATGCCATATATACGAAAGCCGAATTGCTGGTTGGCGACGATGGCAAGCCACAGCACTTGCCGTGGGAAGACTGGCGTCCAGGCGAAGACGTGAACACTTCGGCTTGGATGCGCGCAACCGCACCATCAGGGGACGCATCATTTCAAGGCGTTGTGGGCTGGAGTGGCGAGCTTGGTTATGGCGTACGCGCGCCAGAAAAGAGCGACAACTAAATGGAGCTCTTCGTATTTGTTTGCTCATCGATCATGGTGCTCGTTGGTGCGTTGGGTGTGATCTTTCGCAAACATCCGGTGCATGCTGCACTCAGCCTTGTGCTTACGTTGTTCGGAGTTGCCGTTCAGTTTGTTTCTCAAAGCGCAGAGTTCCTTGCCGCTGTGCAAGTCATTGTGTATGCAGGTGCA
>Ga0214163_1000098_pt1 | contig 37061 bp, 48 predicted proteins | sample LakMenepilimnion_2_FD_153001 | JGI IMG/M metagenome (GOLD analysis project Ga0214163, IMG submission 153001) | Freshwater microbial communities from Lake Mendota, WI - Practice 15JUN2010 epilimnion v4 | ecosystem: Environmental > Aquatic > Freshwater > Lake > Epilimnion/Euphotic zone | place... | reverse complement strand
TCTGCCTGGTAGATCTGGAGATCGATCCGTTCGCACCCGTGGTGTATTGGTTCAAGGGGCCGATCAAGCGCAAGCGCGGGTAAGCATCAATAGCCACGAAAAGACCCGCCCCGGTAGCCGTCTAGGCCATCAGGGCGGGTCTTCTGCTTGTAAGTGGGTCAGAACGCTGCGAACTCCCCATGCAGGGCAAGGGCGGCTTCCGCGTAGGCGCCCGCGGCCTCCTCCTCGTGGTCGAAGCTGCCCAGGTAGTACCTCTTGCCATTGGCCATGAGATAGACATTCCAGGGCTTTCTGCCAGGACGTGTGTCACGATGTACCCCCTTGAAGGTACTGCTGAAGCTGGACAGCCTCTTGAGGGTATTGAAATGGTTCTGCGACATGGTGGCCAGCCTCAGGTTCTCGATGCGGTTGTTGAAGGGGTCACGGTCAATGTGATCAATGCAAGACCCGGCAGGCAGGTCACCGTTGCAAACCATCCAGATAACGCGGTGATACATATACTTTTGGCCGCGGTATTTGACTGACCAGTACCCATCACCGCCGTTACCACCGGCTTGGTCTCCCGCAAAGACCGACCGACTTGGGCGCACCCGCCAGTAGAGAAACCCGTCTCGATACTCAACCAACGCCCGCCACTCTTCCGCTGTCATGCCTTCACCCTCCTGGTTAGACTGGTACGCAATCATACCGGTACGCCAAAAGGCTTGTCAACTGGGTGGCGAAGGTTGACAACGCAACATAAATAACATTAGCGGACACTGACACTTATCGTCACTTGCATCCCGGTCACTGGTAGGTCAGAATGCGGGTGCCGTGTTTGGATACCTAGCCGCAGCCAGAACGATGGAGAGCGGACAGCAAACCAGGCACTTGGCAGGTGATAACTGGCCAGAGGGAGCAGGACTCAGATGCCTGTCTCATACCGGCCAGCCTCACAGACGAAGCTCCAGGTTAGCCGGGAGCGTCACCCAGGTGGGGCCTACTGCGGACGATGTCCAAGGAAAGCCCGATAGAACCAACCGCGACCATGTTCCTGCTTCGGCAGGATTTTCGGCGGGACGGTAGCAGGCACTTGGGTGGTTCTGTGACGGTACTTTGGCGAACGCCCCACCGCGGAAGGCTCCGGCCCTTCCCTGCTACCGGTGCGTCTTGCTTCAGCATTGTCCTGAAGGTGATGTCAGACCCAACGGGTCTGTTCATGTTATGACTGGTTACTTCCTGCTGTCCCTGCATGGGTCGAACACTTGGCCTCACCCTTCTTGACCACCACGCCACAGACAGTGCAGGTGTAGCAGGTGGGTGGGAGCCACTCGCGGGTCAGGGCCCTGGCGTACTCCATCAGGGCGCGGTTCCTGTCAGACTCGGCACGCCTCACGGCCTTCTGGCACTTCTGGCAGGAGGGGGAGGAACCGCGGAAGGCCACCCGGCATCGGGAGCAGTAACGCGGGGCACCCACATCAGTTCCTCCTGATGAAGACTGGCCCGCTGTCCCTCAGACCGCGGATGAACGCACCTGGGTCCTTCATTCCGCGGCGTTTCAGCAGGACTGCCAGCAGGTGTTCGTCATAGACCGTCACCACCTGACCATCCAGGTCAGACACACCCACCAGCGCACCATCAGCACCCACCAGGATTGGAATGGCACCCTCACGCTCCGCCAGAAGGCGGGCCGCGGGCTTGCGCTCAGCGATGCACGCCTCGATGTCCACCCGGTTCCACCAGACTCGCCCGTCCTCAGTCCGCACCGTCGCGGGGGGCAGCTTTCCCCGGCGGATCCCCGCGTACACCGCCTGGCGGCTGATCCCCAGCAGGGTCTGAAGTTCCTTCAGGCCGATCATCTGACCACCACCCATAGCTGTCCTCCCTGTCCCAGGCGATTAGTCGGTCACGCAGACCGCACAACCGCTCCTGCTCTGACAACAACCACTTCCTCAGGTCCGCCAGAGCCCACAGCGTGATGTTGCTGCTCAGCTTCCTGGACGGCTTGGGGAAGTGACCCAGCCGCACCTTGTTCACCATCATCAACCGCACCTCGCGGTAGGACTTGAAGCACTTGCTGCCCGCCCACCACCAACACACCTGTTCCATCGTCAGATGCTTCCGCCGGTTCATGCTGCCCATGTCACACCTCCCATCGAACGCCCGTGCCAATAGTCAGGTCAGTAAACCCGGCCAGCAGCAGCAACTCCGCCACCTGGCACTGATCCAACCCCTCCACCGCAATGGTCGTACCGCGGATGCCACGCACCACGCCACCCGCCAACTCCAGCCTGAACGCCGCCAGACGCACCAACGAGTCAACACTGCCATACACCGACCACAACCCCATCTCGGAACGCTGACAGTTCGCCAGCACACGCCCGTCATGCCCCAACGCCCGGTGCGTACCACCCAACAACGCCCCCAGCCGCTTACGCAACTCCGGGTCACGCAGGTACGGCATCAACTCCAAGTCACCACAGTGGAACGCCAGCGCAGACCAGCAACGCTCCTCCAGCCCCACTTCTGACCCTGGGAACAACAGCCGCCCATGCTCCAGCAACTCCGGTAGGTAGTCGTCCATCCACCGCAACCCCTCAGGGTTCGGACTCAACAACGCACGCCCCACACGCAGCCACAAAGGCTCGGCAAACACGTCACCCTCGATCCCCAGCGCCCTTCCAGCCTCCCTAACCCCCTCCCAGCCCCTCCCAACCCGGTACTTCTCCCTCCCCAGCACCAACGCCCTCAGAAACGACCTCCCCACCTGCTCTGCCCGCCTGCCATTATGGCAGCGCACCTTGATCATTTTCCCCAACTGACCGACAGAATGGCAGTCGGCAAGCTTGGTGCCTGCCAAATTGGCAGTCCGCATTCCTTCGCTAAGTTCCAACCCGTTGATACTGGCAAAGGTGAGTGGACTGTCGAATCTGGCGAATCTGCGGAACTCTGAAGGTGACAACTGTGTCCTGTTGTGGGTGATGCCGATCTCATCGATGCAGATGTCGTGTGGGATGGCGGTGCCCACCTTGAGTGCGCGGCGGTAGGTGTTCCAGGCTTGGCTGTACTCGTGGAAGAGCGTCAGTAGGGGGTCGTCGGGCATGGCGAGAAGTGCTTGGCGTAGCGACTTAAGCTTGGGGTTGTTGGTGTGGTGGCGGGCGATGCCAAGCATTCGCTCACGGTTTGGGCGAAAGGTCTTGGGGTCAAAGAGGTGCGGGCAGCACTTGACATCCTTGAGTTGGTGGAACTCGTTGAGGATGTCCACCAGTGATTCCAGGTATTGCCCTGAGAGGGCAGGATCGATGGGTATGGGGCGGGCGCACAGGGTGTCCACAATGCTGAGTTCGCGGGTCAGGTTGAGAACCTGGTGGTGCGGGATTTTGCCGAAGAGCCATTGGCGGTCGGCGTGGTCGTCGCCGTACTGGGACGGCTTGCCTGGGCGTTCACCATTGGTGGATGAGAGGAGCCAAGCGGCGGCGTACTGATCCAGCACCTTGCCCGCGTCAATGAGTTGGAGTAGGCGGTAGCAGGGGGTTCGGCGCAAGTGCCGGGTGATCCCCCACCCCGAGACAGGTTCCTCGATGTGGTCAAGGCCGGGTGTCCAGTCAATCCCGTCATGGCTCAGTGGTTGCATCCTGCGCTCCTCTGTCTAAATGGGGGCCACCAGATGTCCGGGTTCTGGTGGCAGGGCATTGGGTCTCGCGGAAAAGATCTAACCGCGCCGGTCCTTCCCTACTTCCCCATGTGGGTCGTCACGTGGTAACGGTTCAGTTGGTTGACACCACGAATCCGCATCACCACTATCCGGCTGTTTTTGCCCGCGTCACCGTGGTATCGGTGCGAGGTAATATCATCAGGCCCCATGAAGTAGTCCAACTCCCTCTGAAGTGCGTGGGCAGTTGGGTCAGACATCTTGGTGAGCTTGCGAATGCAGGACTGCAGCTCAGGGTCGTCAGGGTTGGTGCGGGCCAAGAACTTGGCAGCAGTCTGGGGCACACCCGAATCTGACCAAGCTGACAAGATGCGGTTGATCGGCTTCATGCGTCCAGTCATTGCGGCACCTCGCCAACTTCACCCATGGGCAACTCAGGCGTAGGAATCATGTCCACAATGGTCTCCCAGGAAGACCACGGCAGCACCACCAACGGCTTGGTGCGGTCCTCAATGAGGAACAGCATGTCGCTCTCACCCATCCACCGCTTCAGGGTCTGCCAGCCCTCTGCGTTGGCTCTTGATTTAACTTCAGCCCTCACCAGCAAGCCATTAGGCAACTTGACGAGGATGTCATCTTTGAAGTAACCACCAGCGGCCCCGGACAAGGGGATACGCTGGGCCTTGAAACCAAGGCCCTCAAGGAGTTCAACCGTCTTTCTTTCGGCTCTCGCCCCCTTGTCCCTGCTGAACTTACCCATTGGTTGTTGCCTCCTTGAATAACCTGCCCTGGTGCTGGCCGTGGTATTTCAGGCCCGCTGCCTCACGGGCGGCAATGGCCTCCTCAATCGTCTTGAAGACACCTAGGTAGATGCTCTTCTTGTTGGCCGTGATAGCGGCACGCCACTTCCCAGTCTGTTTAACCTTGGAAACTCCACGCACACCACTGGTACTCAACGATGTCGGGCCAGACCTGTGACAATTATTTTGTGCGGCAGTAGCTAGTTCCAGATTCTCAATCCGGTTGTTGGAAGGGTTATGATCCTTGTGGTTCACCACCATGCCATCCTCAGGCCACTCGCCGTGGTACATGGCCCAGATGATCCGGTGATTTTTAAGGAACATGCGGTCCAAACAAGTAACGCGGTAGCCCTTGCGGTCTATGGTTCCCGCAGGCATTCCAGGAAGAATGCTTTGTGAAGCTCGGATCCTCCACAACAGCAGTCCTGTTTCCGCCTCATAAACAAACACCTCATGCAGGCGTTCAAATGTCGGATGTGGCTTCATCATGGGTTGGGTTCCTCAGATAAGTCCCGGTCTCTCCCGGGTGTCACACCACATCCCACAATGGAAGGTGTCGCCACTGGAAAGCAGACGGACGACCCGCGGGCGCGGCTAAGTGGATATCGCCCTTGCCTGCCGGTGGATCATGGAAGCTCAGACCACTCATCCACGACATACTTGCCGTGTACACCGCGGAAGGTTCCGATGCCAATCGCCAGACCGGCCTCCTCAATCAGGTTCTTGATTTCTTGTTCCTTGATCTCCCGGTTGGGGATGATCTCCAGGATGAAACGCAGTTCCCACGGACAAGGGAGGAGGGGCCGCTCCTTCGGGTTGGGAATACCCTTGTCCAGCCGCGCCACGATACGGTGCAGACTGATCCCGGACAGTGGGTCCTCGGACTGGTTGGGAGCGATGGTTCCCATGTGGATGGGTTTGCCGTCACGCAAAAAGGGGATGTAGTCACCGCCGTCTTCCGCCGAGATCATCACAAAGCTCAGGCAGGCGTTAGCGATATCCTTGTACTTCCGCTTGTCACGCAGGCGTTTTGGGGCGGAGTTGGTATTGTGGGCAGATAACAACGAACTGATGTTCATCGCTGGCAAAGAGATTGCCCCCCTCTTGGGGTGCAGATAGACCTTCTGCCACCACTCCAGCTTGGTCTGATTGTCGCCCGGGTATCTGTCGAACATCGCCGCTTTGATCCCGCGCAGACATACACGCCTCCGAATCATCTTTGTCCTGGTGTCGCTCTTGACCGCTTCGACCACTGCCATCTTTTGCCTCACTTCCCAAGTAACCAAACGCCCCCGAAGTGGGGGATAGGTCGTCTGGAGGCTTGCACTCCAGTGCCGCTAAGTCCGACCACCTTGCCTTGCCCAGCCAATCCCAGCCAAGCCACGCCAAGCCCAGCCACTCCCTGCCGCGCTTCCCTTTCGGGATAGGTTGTCCGGGCGCTTGCAACCCGAGATGCCGCTAAGTTCAACCACCTTGCCTCGCCCCGCCGTGCCGAGCCCGGCCATGCCCAGCCCAGCCCGGCCATGCCGAGCCATGCCGCTCCTAGCCTTGCCATGCCCCGCATTGCACCGCCTTGCCATGCCCTGCCAAGGCTCATTCACGACTTGTGGTCGTGATGATTTCCACACACCGCTCCCACAGGGGGCCACCAACCTCGGCCTTGATATGGCCGGTGATGACGCCCAGGAGGGCCGCCCGGGCCAACTCAACCTGCTGCGTCCTCTCCACGAGCAGGCCGAGTTCGGCCAAGGCAGTTGCTTCATCAGGAGACAAGGGCACTCTCCTGAGATCGTTTGGCCAGTTCCACAATCATGCGGAAAGCTGCCCCCATGTTGCCCGGGGTGATTTCGCCCACGTTAATGGACTGGATGGCCCTCCTTGGCTCATCCCGCCACCCGCTGCCGTACCTGTCCTCATATTCTGAGAGAAGGCCAGCATCGGAATACTTGCTCACCCTCACCTGCACACCACGCGGACACCCGCAGCTGAACGAGATGAGAGGTAGCTGATCACGCCTAGGTCCGCGGTTGGGAACCTCAACAAGGCCCCTCCCGTTGCATGTGGTGCAACCGCCGCAGTTCTTCGCCACATGGGACTGCAAAGAACGAAGGTGGTCCTCCACGAAACCCTTCTGGCCATGTCGGATCATCTGGTTGACCGCCTCGAGCAGCGCGTCTCCGGTGGCTCCCATCTCACGCACCAAGATCTCAGTCCATTCCTGATAGATCCCGGTCGTGAAACGAGCGCCGAAGTAGGCATTGTGCTTCTGGATCCACCTGGGGCGGTCGTCAGTGCCGAACATCATTTGACCCCCCAGTCAAACCCGCCAACCTCGTCCTCCAGGGCTCCCAGTTGCGCCTCAGTCAAGCGACCCTCGGTGGGTAGCTCACCATCAGGCAGGTCCTGAGCAGGGGCTGTTGCCTTTGACTTCGGCAGGTAGACCTCGTACTCAGGCCAGAACCCACCATCGTTGCGTGGGGATTTGCCCTCCTTTGCCCGCAGGTCCACGACCAGACCGGTAAGCATGGAGCGGTTGCCTGCAATGCTGGCCAACGAATCCTTGAAGCCAAGACGCTCCAACTTCTGCTGGGTCCACGGCAGGGCACGCTGGGTGAGGTACAGCTTCACCAGCACCTGTTCACCACCTTCCGTGAACACTTCTAGTTCGACCCATCGTGAGTCGTTGCGTACCGCAACTGCGGTGGTCATGATCTTTGCGCGGTGATATCCGATGCTTAGAGACATAGGTGTCCATTCCTGTGATTGATGTGATGACGAGAAAGCTCGGGGACCAACGGGTCAGGATGTGAAGTGGTAGGGGTGAGCGGCCCCAACCTCCTGACCCGTTGGTGGATTAGGAGTTGGCCTCACGCACGCCGTTGACCATGCTGGCCATCTGGCCCGCTTCTGATTCCGTCATGCGACGGGTGGGTTGTTGACCACCAAAACGCTGCGGGCTGTCAAATGTCTCAGCCTCCTCAGGCGTGTAGCAGGCGACCACTGTGAGTGAAGGCGCGAACATGCGGATTGCTGCGGTCAGGGCCCGCGAGAACAGCATCGCCTCGGGGTACTGTTTCCAGACGGACTTGCCAAGCAACTCAGCCCGCTTGGCCATCTCAATGCTGAACCGGAATTTGCCAACCGATGCCCACGCACCATCCACCCGGCGCAAGATTTCCACCTCGGCGGCCTTGTCCGTGTTTTCTGTGACCCGGTAGTCAAAGCTCCCTGAACGCTGCACCAACGCACCCAGCAGGGTGGCAGACAGCACCAGCTTGCCCTGCACGATGTGGATGCTGCCAAGGGCTTGGGCGGCAGGAATCTGAAGCTCCTCGGCCATTTGCAGAATCATCAGGGCCGTGCTGACCGTCAGGCCCTTGTACATGCCGCTCTTGACTGCGTTGGCCGCGACTAGCTCGTTGGCGGTAGGAGCCGGTTTCGACTCCTGGTTACTCGGTTGCGGACTCGGCACGATGGCCAAATCCGTGGTGACAGGTTGATTCATATTTTTTTCCCAAACATGTTCACTAGCGTACCAACCGGCGTATTCAGTCACGGTGACTGGGTACAGGTGGTCACAGGATTCTGGGTTCAGGCAGGCAGGTTTGCAAGCCGTGACTTGTCAACCTGTCAAGTTTCGCTGTAAGCTGGTGACAGGGTTGGATTTCCGAAGACACCTTCTAGGGAGGCTGAATGTGAGCAAGGGCAAGGTAGATAAGTCAGGCGATCCGAGGGACGTTAACCTGACGGTCAGGTTGGACCTTGAGTCCAAGGAGCTGCTGAACATGGTGGCGATGGCGTTGGGCAAAACCGAGAAGGAGTTGGCCATCCAAGCGGTGATGGAATTCTGCACCGAGCAGCTACCACTCGTCACTGACCGCATCAACGAGATGCAGCGCCGGTTCCAGGCAAAGCTAAAGGCAGCTAAGGGCAAGTAGGTCCATTTGGCACGGCGTGTGCTTACGCATGCGCGGGCGTGTACTATTCATCATGAACTACGTTAGTAGTTCATGTAGCACTGACGGGTATGGAGGTCAGTTACCCACCACCCTGAGGAGACTTGGCGATCAGCAGTAATGGGTTTGCACAAACGATTCAGCAGTGCGGTTGGTACACCGGTACGCCTGGCCGGTTAACCACCACCACCATTTTTCGGCGGCAGGAAAAACCCCATAACCGACCAACCCGACACATCCCACAGGGTGGAGGGGTGCAGGGGAGGAGGGGGCTGCAACCCGGCATCCCGTCACCTCCAGAAGGTCTTGCACGATATGCGGTGATGTGGTAGAACTGATATACGCACCCGTAGCTCAACTGGACAGAGCATCGGTCTTCGGACAAGATGCTTACATGTGATGCAAGTAGCTTTGTTTCCAGCGTAACTGGTCACCGGACCTTCTAGTCCCTCGTTTGACCACCTCATTCAGACCAACAGACACCAGCATGGCCAGAATGGCCCCTATTTTGCGTTCTGGCGGGCTTTTGCGCCCCAAGGTGACGGATCGTACCACTTTGCACTCTGCGTGGCTTAGAACGCAAAAACGCCAGGGAAGGCCCCGGCGTGGTATAGCGTCCGATATCGTGTCCGGTTGTGTCCGGGTGTCCGGTGAGGGTGTCCGGACAGGCGTACCAGTTGGCTTGGTATCAGGAATCCGTGTTGCCTAGGCCACCCAGAATCCCATCCATGGCGGACGCGGCATCCCGGCTCAACTTGGCCGACCTGCGGGCGTAGTGGCGCATGGTGGTTTCGATGGAGGAGTGTCCTAGGCGTTGCTGGACTGCGGCAATGGGCAAGCCCGCCTCAAGCAAGAGGCTGGCACAGGCATGGCGTAGATCGTGGATTCTGAGGTATATCCCGGCCCGTTGGAGGGCGGGTTTCCAAGCCCGACAGTGCCAGTTGTGGGCATCGAGGTGACCACCGAATCGGTTGCGGAACACCGGTCCGCGGTTCAGCTTTGGCTGGATATCCCGCAGAAGTGCCACCGTCCGGGCGGACAAGATCAAGTCCCTTTCGGCGCCATCCACCTTGAGCCCTTGGAACTGGCCCAGGGTGTCCAACGCCCTGTCCACCAACACCGAGCGGTTGGTTAGGTCCACCCGGTCCCATGTTAGGCCCAATGCCTCGCGGATCCTCAGGCCTGAATCAAGCAGGAAGGTGACGAGGGCCCTGTCCCGTGGCTTACTGAATGCTGCGGGCAGTTCCAATGCGCGGTGAATGCCTGGGCGATTGGTCAAGGTTTTGACCTTGGGCCCCTTGCATGGAGCCACCGGGTTTGCCCCAACCAGCCCGACTCGCATCGCCCAGTTCAGCAAGCTCTTCAGGGTCTTCAGGGTGCGGCGGCGTAGCTGGTTTGAGCCAGCCCAACGCTCCAACTTGGGTGCGGTCAGGGTTTCAGGTTCCACATCGAACAGGTCGGCCAGCCGTTGGAGTTCCACCCGGTAGCTGATCCTGGTGGTCCTTCTCAGGTCAGTCCTATCCGCCAGCATCCGGGTCAACAATTCCCTAATAGTCATCGGGTCTCCTCCGTTTGGGTGTGAGCAAGTATCCCAGTGACATATTGTCATCTTGTCAACCCGGCGGCAGGGGGGTAGTTTGGGTTGCTGGTACGGAAAACAACAGGAATCCGGGTGTGCTGATGGGTGCTGAAAAAACAGGTCTAGATGGAATCCAGGTTGCAGCTGCGCCGACGAAAGCCCAGAAGCAGTGGGGGCGGCAACGGGTCCGGGAGAGACTACAGCGGCAACCGGCATTGCTGTTCTGGGCCGCCCACAAGGTTCGCCCACCGCTGGGTATCAGCCCTGAGGAGTTCGTTTCGGAGCTGACCATCAGGGTGGTTCACGCTGGCTACAAGTACGACAAGACTAAGGGTGCGTTCACCACATGGTTGCTGTGGCAGGCACGGGCAGTTCGGACGCAACTCATGCGTCACTCGGAGGCCCAATGCCGCGCTTCCACTACCGTCTCAATCGAGGACCTGACCAACGTCATTCCCTGCTCTGGTGACCACTTCGGGTGGGTACGCCGGGAGCATGACCGGGCAACCGTGGCAAGGGTGATGTCAGGCATCAGCAAACGTGATCAGAAGATCTGCAAACACCTGATGGCAGGGCTATCGATGACCGAAACCGGTGCCAAGGTGGGCATGTCCCGGCAGGCAGTCTGCTACGCGGTGGATCGTCTCCGCGAAAAGGTTCGACGAATCGGAATCACATGGGAGGCAGCATGAACGCTGAAGAACTGAAGGGTCTGGAGCAGGGCAGTGAGGCTTGGAGCCGTTGGCGTGACGAGGGTTTCGGCAGCAGTGATGCCTGCCAGATGGCCGGGTTCTTCGGGGGGCTCAAGAAGCTGAAGATGGAGAAAGCCCCCAACGCCCGCATGGCAAGGGGCACCGCGCTGGAACCCGCCGCCCGCATGAGGTTCATTGAGACGACCCAGTGCTGGATCCGCCCCGGGTGTTTCCAGCACGCTCAGTACAAGTTCTTGCGGGCGAGTCTGGACGGTATCAGTGACGACCACAAGATCATCGTCGAGATCAAGTGCCCAAGCTGGAAGGTCCACGAGATGGCCTTAGGTGGGGAGGTGGTAGACTATTACCGTCCCCAGGTGAACTGGCAGATGTTAGTCATGGGTCATCAGTCCATGCTGTTCGCCTCGTTTTTCCCTGACACTCCGCGCCATGAGGAGCAACTCGCCATCGTCCGGGTGGATGCTGACACGGCCATGCAGGAAAACCTTTTTGACAAGGCTAGGCAGGCGGCGCGGGCAAGGGGGTGGTGGAATGATTGACCACTACCGGATTGACACCCCCGGGATCATCTCGTTCTCGGGTGGAGCCACCAGCGGATTCATGCTGTGGCAGGTTTTGCGGGCTTATGGAGGAACGCTGCCCGACGACATCAAGGTGGTCTTCGCCAACACCGGTCTGGAACACCCTGCCACCTTGGAATTCATCCGGGATGTGGAGCAGAACTGGGGAGTCAAGGTCCATTGGCTGGAGTACCGCCCCAAGAAGTCTTGGGTGGAGGTCACCTACGAGACCGCCAGCCGCAACGGGGAGCCGTTTGACATCCTGGTGGAGGAGCGGCAGTACCTGCCCAACCCTGTGACTAGGTTCTGCACAGTGGAACTGAAGATTCGCACCATTGATCGGTGGGCAGAAACCCTTGGGTTTAACGATGGGCACACCGAGGTGGTCGGTCTGCGCTATGACGAGCCGCACCGGGTGACCCGGATCAAGTCCAACAGTAGGCGCAACGAGGTCGATTGCCCCATGTACCATGCCCGCCACACCCTGGAGGACGTGGAACGCTTCTGGCAAGAGCATCCATTCCGGCTTGGCATTCCCCGCCTACTCGGTAACTGCGTGGGTTGCTTCCTGAAGGGAAGGGACAAGATTCAGAGGATTGCCAAGGAAGACGCGGGGTCCTTGGAATGGTGGGCCAGCCGTGAAGAGCGGGCCATCGGGCGGAAGGAGGATGGCACCGCCAAGATTGGCCGGTTTCGTTCAGACCGACCCTCCTACCGCGGATTGATCCAGATGGCGGAATCCCAACAAGAGTTCCGCTTCCCTGACGATGACACACTACCCTGCCACTGCACAGATTGAGGCGAGAATGATTGAGTCCAAGGTGGAAAAGCGGCCCAGTCCGCATGGTGGCAAAGAGTTTCACATCGAGTGCAACGGCGTGGTCGTAGGCAGCGTGCTGCCGTATGGTGACCCACCGACAGATGGCAAGACGCGCAAAAAGTGGAAGGCCATCGTGAACGGTGTCCTGCATGGCATCTATACAGGCCAGCAGGGACGCATAATCGCAATCAGAGTGGTCAAGCACATGTCCAAGCACTTGCGTCTGGACATTCAGGCTGACGCGGACTTGGACAGATAGGTCACAGAACCGCAAGGCCCGGAGGATCAGTCCCCCGGGCCTCTGCCTTACTTTACTTGTCTTTGGCCGGTCTCCCCGGCGGTCTGTCCTTGACCAACTTGAGGTCCTTTTCCCGCACCACGTGCATTTTGCCAACACGCTGGCTGGGCAACCGGCCCGAGGTGATTAAGGCCACCACTCGGCGCTGGGTGATTCCCAGCCGGGTGGCAGCTTCGTTGGTGGAAAGCAGATTCATACTTCCTCGGATTCAGTAATAAACTTATGAGCTGCTCCGGGGATGTGGCACTGTACCAACATTTCGCAAGATGGATCTTCAGGTGCATCGTCTACCGCGTAAGCCACACGCCTCTCACAGTACTCGTTTAGTTCCGTCCAGCCGTTTTCGTCTGGCTCCAGATTGTAGTGAGCCAACCACCTGAAAAGGTCGGTCAGGTCGTTAAAGGTTTCGTTCTTGCCGTTAGACATTTTCGCTTCGATTGTGTACATTTTAACCCCTCTTGTGTCCTGTCAGGTTTTCGTACCTGACAACCTCATACTATACCCATATCGGTATAGTTGCAAGGGGTGATTGAGAGAATTTTTACACCTGCACCTTTCCGATGTACGTGTCACAGGTGGCGCAGCAGTCCAGCCCATCATGGATGACCCGGGTGCATTCGCCAAACTTGGAGCAGGTGTACACATCAACGGTCCCGCACCTGCATTTCAACGGCTGGTTGCGGAGCTTTTCCCCCAAGTAGGTGCAGGGCAACTGGATCCGCTCCAGCCCACGACGGTCCATGGGCGGGGAGTCCGGGCTGGGAGCCGGGGCCGGGGCGAACCTGGTGGCCGTGTCCTTCTTGATGCAGGGCTCAGGGAGAATCGGGTCCGAGGGGAACCGGAGCGAGTGCAGCCACATCGTCAGCTTGTGCTGGTCGAAGCGCAGCTTGTACACATACGGACTGCCGGTGGTGACCACCTTGTCCATCGTGACCTCGCAGAAGTCCCAGTCCATCTTGCTGCACTTGTCCGGGCTGGTCGGGTCTTCCCCCTGGGAGATCCCGTGGCACGCCCAGATTTTCCCACCGTCCAACTGCTTGATGACGATAGACCCGGTGCCGTTGGTCTGGATCTCCTGGACCTGGGCGACGGCTTCCCCAGGCACGCCGATGGAGACCACCTCGGGGTAGTAGCAGGGGATGGCATCGTTCTTCTGGGACTCCCAGCGCCCCCACGCCTTCATTATCACCTTGTCGCATCCGCAGTAGGGTCCGTACTGGACGGTGCCATCGTTCACCAGGAACCGCTTGCCGCAGTCTGTCTGGTCGGCCCCGATCTGGGTCATCCAGGGGAGCCCGCCGTCGGGCTGGGTGATGACCCTGAAACAGGTGTGCCAAGCTCCGTCATTGCTGTCGTCCTTGATCGGGAACCACATCCCGCAGATGGGGAAGGAGTTGCCACCGCCACCGCACCCCTCACGCATGGACTCAAGCCCCAAGGTGATCCCCGCACTCGCCACCCCGTCGCCCTCGCCAGCGATCGAGGTGTCCACGCTGATGGGGATGTACCGGCGCATGGTGATGGGTTGGCCATTATCGGCCCGGATCTTCTCGATGTCCCAGCGGGTGGCTGAACCATAGCCGTTCCACTTGCTGCCGTCCCAGACGAACGCCCAGCCCGCCGGGGTTTGGGGCGGGAACGGGTCGGGCAGGAACTGGAGGGGCGGGTCCTGTTCCAGCGACCACTGCGTGGTGTAGATGTCACCGCGGGCGGCCCCTGCTGGTGGCGGATAGGTGCGGGTTTCCCCGGCCCAGCGCACATAGGAGGTGCCGGAAACCGGGACGAACTGCCGGGACCGATACGGGGTGGCGGTACTGTCGTTGGGTCCGAGTACCTCCACCACCTCGATGTTCAGGGAGGAGTAGGGGGACCAGATCGAGCGGGGACCCAGCACTTGGCAGGTCCACTTCAGGTTCATGGTGTACTCAGAGGTGGGACGCACCTCGACACGGTGCCGGAACTGTTGCGCGGCGCTGCGGTTGGTCGCCGGGTTCAGGTAGCTGACCGAACCGAAGATGCCTTCCCCCGCAAACAGGCCCGGGTCCGGTTCCTGGTCATAGCCGGGCTGGACGCATTTCAGTTGCGTCATCTTCGGGTACATCCCCTGCAACCAGATCGAGGGGGAGGGCTCCAGCGCGTCAGTGGGGCAGAAGTCTCCGGAATAAAACGAGATGAGGAACCGTCCCCCGAACTGGGGAAACCCGATCGTGCAGAGTGAGCAGTCCAGACTGGTTTCGATGAGGGGTGGCGCATCCGCGCAGATCTCGGTGCCAACGGAGACTCGGTTACCCATGGGGTCCTCAGGCTGTCAGGTAAGTGGAGACGGGTTCCAGGCCGATCAGAATGTTCTCGGGCGCGGCGGGGTTGCCGTCAGCACCCAAGATGTTGAACTGGATGGGGAAGTCCCAGGCCCCGGCGGACATCTTCGGATCGACAAAGCCGCACAAATACGGGCGGTTGATCCAAGGCTGGTCGGTGACCAACCCGTCGTTGTACCACCAGTACCGGGTGCGGGCGACGAGCGGACTGCCCAGGTTGGGGTTGTCGCCCACCATGAACAGGTGCGAGGACAGCGAGAAGAACTGCTCCCGGTGGTTCACCTGGCGGGTGCGCTTGCCCGTCTGCGGGTTGATTGGAGAGCGGTAATCGTCGGGCAAAAACACCTTCTTCTGGATGTACCGGCCCGGCTTCGACGGATCCGGCACATAGTTCGTTGCATCGGCAAAGTGGATGAACCCCATGCCGAAGATTTGCTGCATCGTGTAGCCGATATACGACCCCATGGAGGTGCCGTTCTCGTCATAGACGGGCATCGGGGCGCAGAAGGGCAAGAAATGCTTGAAGGCCCCGTCGGTGTCCAGATCCGGGTCCGAACCGCCGTCCTCATAGTGACGCACCGCCAGCAAAGGTTCCGGCACTCCCTCGTTCGTCCACAGGTAGTGACCCGGGTGCAGGTGCCCCATCCAGTCGGACTGACCGTAGACCGGCTGGTCGGCATCGAGGAAGTCGAACGACATGCGCCCCTTGTAGTCCCGGTTGTTCGGGGATTCCTTGCGCTTCAGGCGGCGGCGCAGCGAATGGCAGAGGATGCCATGCTTGATCGGGGGACCCGAGGCGAATGTCTTGTACCCGGTGTTGCCGATGATCTCGGGGCGATACTTGGACCGCTTCCTCCACGGCTCAAACTCGGCGGTCTTGAAGTACACATCCCGGCCATCCCTGGACTCCAGGAGGACGGGTTCCTTCTGCGGGTCGAAGGTGGAATCGGGGTGCCGCCCGTAGATGACCCCGCGGCTGTAGGTCGAACCCGGCAGGGAAAAGACCGGCAGGGGTTCGGTCCCAGGCTTGTCGGCGGCCACGCTGCCATCGGCCAAGGTGTTGAATCCACAGGCGCAGGTGCCCGCGTTCTGGTTGGTGCCACCCACCGAACCGAAAACGCTGTAGACGCTCACCTGGCGGTAAGGCCAGACGATGTTGGTGTTGCCATAGGTTCCCCAGGTCGCGGGTTTCACCAGGCACTCACCGGCCAGCAGTTCGGCATAGGCTCCAGCGACCATGTCAGGGTCCCTCGTAGTGGATGCGAATGGGGCCGATGCAGGTCTCGGTCTGATAGGTGCCGACGACCTCCAGCTTGGTGATGCCGTTCACCCGGCTGCACCAGGAGGTTGCTCCCGGCTGAAGCGATCCGCTGCCGCCGACATACCAGCGCGGCTTGCCAGCGGGGTCTGTCAGGAGCGGGTTCTGGTCGATCGTGTCGGAGACCGGGAACTCGGAGCGGGTGTTGCTGCTGTAGTCGAACGACCCGGTGGTCAGAACGATGCCGAAGTTGTCCAACCCGCTCCACTCGTAGGTGTAGGTGCAGGGCCTGCGGGGCATGGCCGAATCCTTCACCGTGTAGCCACCGCAAAGGTCGGGACCGGTCCATGCCGGGTTTTTGACCACCGGACCCACATCGATGAGCAGGGCACCTGGGAGCCTGCCAAGACCCCAGCATTGGAGGTAGACGGGACGGTATGGCACCTGGGGCTGCTGCCCCTTGCAGTTGAACTTCGCCATCAGATTTCCGCCTTGATGATATAGAGGAGGATCACATGGTCCGGGGCCGTCTCGGTGTCACCCCCGGTGATGGTGTGGACATGGTCCGCCTCACGCCCGGTCCGGCCCTGCATGAAACCGCCAGGGGATGTGTTGCCCGTCATGCTCCCCGGCATCACGCCACCAGAGTGGTCGTGACCGCCCGCGGCGGATGCCTTGAACGGGGTCTTGGGCATACCTGTCGTCCATGCCTTCTTGGACAGCAACGCCCCAGTCTTGTCACCCTTGCCTCGCACGAACTGGTTCCGCAGGTCCGGCACATACCGGTCTCCCAGGACATCGAACAGTTCAGGGAAGACCGTGGGGTCAAACTCCTTGCCGTCGCACTCCAGCCAACCGTTGGGGATGGTGGAGGTGCCCCACATGACGATGGTGCCGACGGGACCGCCCGCCGGGGGACCCTGCACCGGGTCCGGGATGGACTCACAGGCGAGTTGGTAGCCGACGGTCATAATCCCGGCGGTGCAACCGACATGGGACACCCGCGGGCAGTTTTCCGGGCCCGCCACAGTGCCACCACCACCACCACCGCACCCCTCACAATCCTCGGCGTTGTAGGTCTCGGTGAACCGAACCGACAGCGTGTCGTGCCACTCCGAATGCCGCGCATACACCCTGGTGGTCACCGAATCAGCGTTGACCGTGATCTCGAGGCGGTCTTCACCACCCGTCAGGGTGAACGGCTTTGCGTCCGCAAACGTCACATCCTGGTGGATGAACCGCCATCTCAGGGTCTCCTTCAGGAAAGCCTTGGCGTAATCCTCAGCCTTGGCCGTGTCGGAGACCTTGCACCGAAGGTGGAAGTTGCGCCCGCCATGCCACCTTGTGTGGCCGGGCCAAGTGTCCAGCGTGTCCGCCACCACATCGATTGCCGTGTCCGACCCGTAGATGCTGAAGGCTCCACCCTTGGGCAGCACGATGGGGGCAGGGTTGTTCCGAGATCCAGCAATCACCCCAAACCCTGTGACGGGTGTCACCAGAGGCAGGGCCTTGTCATAGGTCTGCAGGGCGTAGTCACCACTCAGTTGCCGCACATACCGCCGACCGATGCAGTAGGCCGCGTTGTCGGCCAGCACGGGCAAGCCTGGGGAATCCTTGGGTAAGTCGTAGAACAAGCCGCCAGGGTAGCCGAACTTGGCATCGATGGTATCCACCGTGCAGTTGATTGAAGTCGATTCGTGGACGGACTTGAACCAATCCTCCCAGGTCAGGGAAGACTTCATGTCATGCAGGCAACCGGCGAGGAGGAAAAAACGCTCGTCCACCAAGGGGAGCAACCATAGCTGGCCGGGGTCCTTGTAGTTACCAGCCGGGTCAGTCTCCACATCAACCGGCAGTAGTCCGTCCCCAGTCAAGGGTTTGCCCGCGACCTGCACCGGGGTCAGCAGGTGCATTTTGACCGTGATGTCCTTGCCGATCCTCAAGTCAGCAGGCTGTCGTTGCTGGGCCCCGGGGGTATCCACCACCCTCAGAATTCGGTCTAGCTGCGAATAGGTGCAGCAGAAAAGGGCGCTGGCGTACCGGCTCAGACCGGTTGGCCAACTCAGACGGCTTAGCCTCATTGCGGGCTGATCCATGCCCTGAAGACACGGCAGACTGCCAATCGTGGCCTGACGCTGTTCGGATATACGCAGGTCAGCAGTGGAGAGGTACGAGTCTAGCCACCCCTTCAGTTCACCGGTAACAAGTGGTAGTGGTTCACCAGCATAGGATAGCATCTGATCTCCTCCATCAACCGGGTACGCATTATTTCCAGCATACCAGTGGACAGGATGCAAGGATCGTGTATACAATCCGTTGACATGTTTACGCTACCGGAGGAACCATGAACACGATCGAGCAGTCTCTCTGTGATACCGAAACGACCCTGACACTGAACGGACATGGTCGTCAGTACCTGTACCAGTTCAGCCGGGTGGATTCTGACGGGTCCGCCCACAGCACCCACTTCGTGCGTTTTATGATGCCCCACGGGTGGCAGTACCTCGGGGTCTACCAGCCCCTAAATGGCTGGCTCCTACTGACCCGTGCATCTCGCATGGAATCATCCCACGAGGCAGTCCGGGCACTCAGGTGGGTCCTTGGGCGGATTTGGGCAGAGGACGCAGCAGGCATTGAAAACGGCGGGTTTACGCTGGAGTTTACGAAACCGGCCCAGCCTGAGGAATTAGCGGATCGGGATTCTGCTCATCCAGCAAACGCGCGTAATCAATGAGCGACATGGAACCTAGCTCCTTCGTGGAGTAGGTGTTCGGCAGGTCCAATTCGTAGGCAAGCTGAATCAGGTCAAACGAGTCGAGGCCGGTGTCCCGCAATGGGGTGCTGGCCTCGATCTTTTCGTCGGTCAGTTCAGACAGCTTCCGATAGATGAGGTCGATCGTGGTCATGGTGGAGTCCGTTCGCCATGATGTGGAAAAACCCGGGAGGACAGTCCCACCGGGTCACCGAACAATGTAACAGGTTGCCGGGATACTACCATCTGTTGCAGGCGTAGAACATGCCGTTGGCGCCCTGTGACACGCCAGTCTCCCTCGGGTATCCACCCGAGCGTGGCTTGCAGGTGTTGGCGATAGCCTGCGCCGCAGTCGCCCCCATGCCCACGCCCTCAAACCCGGAATTGCCCCCGAAGTGCCCGATTCTGCCGGTTCGGGCCATGTATTCGCTCACGCCCTGAGCGCTGGAGAACACCCCCTGAACCGCACCTTGCGCGGCGTTGGCGGTCGTGTTGACCGGTCCACCACCACCCCGCCGGAACACGCCAAACGGGCCACTGTGGGCAGCTTGCAGGATTGATATCAGCAATAGGATTGCGAGTGTTCGCATCAGTCGGACTCCGTCCCGAGAGAAACCTGCGGGGCACATCCACAGGGTGGAGAAGCATGGCATGGCCGCCAGAAACCGGTTCCCCAGCAGACCGCCGGGGTCAATTCACGCATCAGTTGCCGAACTCGTAGTAGGTCGTCCGGCGTGGGCGACCAACAGGAGCGGGCCGGGTTGAGGGGGCTGGCGCGGGAACTGGGTCCACCACGGGCTTGGAGAAGGATTCACGACCGACAGCCAGCAGTCCCTTGCTGGAGACGGTGAGGTCACCGGTTTCGGAATCCTTCTCGATCCGGTAGAGTTGACCGCCCCTCAACAGGGCTGGTTTACCATCGGACAGGACAACGACCTTGCCAGCACGTTGTGCCGCCTCCGCAGCACGGGCCTCAGCGCGGATACGCAGGGGACCAGCTTGGGCAACGGACAGCATGGACAGCATGGACACGGCAATCAGGACATAGCGCATAAAACACCTCGTACTCGTCGGGGGTGCCCCCTTGATATCAACCCGGCACCGGGTGTATGGCCTGAGAGTGGAGGGGGTGCCTGACGCGCACGGCCCTGTCGCCTGCCGAAGCACCACTCCCAGGTTGGTCACCAGGACAGCTTCTTCAGTGGGAAACCATCCACGTTGCTGTGAGACCACGAGTCCCCACAGTCCAGCATTCGTTCAACAACTGACTTGTCGGCCCAAAACCCTTGGAGCGGCATGTCGTCAGGGTATCGACCACCTGAGAAATACGCCGTGCCCCAAGAGTTGCAGATGAACAGCCCGGGCCGATCCAGACGGTAGGCAATCGCGGCCATCGAGTGGGACCAAGTACCCTTCGGGTCTGCGAACCCTTGTCCGTCCCGTGTGCTGGAGAAACCCTGCTGGCTACAGAGGTTCACCCCATAACCTTGGGCGAGGGCCTGAACACAATCCTCGAAGGATCTCATCTGGGTGATTGCGCCGACCTTGTTGTCGCGGGCCTCACCGAGTAACTCTTGGGGAGGTCCACTGGACCCCCAGTCCCGGCATCGGTCTTGGTTGTACTTGCGGCAGTCATACTGCCCGTGCTGGGCCTGTTCCAGGATGCCATAGTCCCTGACAGCCTTGGCGACCCACACGCCAAGGGAGCCGTCTCCCCGGCCCAGTTGACCTCCACCCACCTGCACGCGGCTAACTCCGTAGATGAACTCCATGCAGGGAATAAGCGGAGTCTCTTCATCCCCCATGACGGCTTCAGCTGCTTGGCTGTACATGACGGCGTGGCTGGCACCGAACGAGCAGCAACTGCCCACCTGTCCCTGGTTGAGGACAGGCCACTCGGTGCCGGTGGCTTCCTTCCACAGTCGCCACCCGAAGATTTCCTTCGGGTAGTCGCTCAGGCTTGCGGCGGGTGTGCCACCCCAGACTGGCTGGGGCAGGGTGGACTGAATAGCGGCGACCTTCTCGGGGTCATGATGCCAACCACCACCACCCTCCAGACCTTCGGGCATGTTGTTCTCTTCATCACTCATTTGCTGTTCTCCGCAAGCTTCAGGAAGATCAGGCCAAACTTCACGCCGAGGTCCTTGGCGGCCTTGCCCTTGTCACCGGACAAGGCCATTGCCGGGTCGGTCCCCACGACATTTGCCACCTCGACTCCGACACGCTCCCGAATGGCCGAGATCGCCCCGAGTGGCAGACCCTCCTCGGTGGCGGCCTTCTTGACGGCACTATTCCACTGGCCCAGGTTTTTGCCCTCGACGACCGGACCGGCCTTCGTCCAGGCATTGCCGTACTGGGTCAGACTGCGCTTCTGGTTCGGCTCCTGCAATCCACCGGCGATTGACTCAAAAGCCTGATACAGCGGGTCCTCGGTGATGTCCGCAGGCGGTGGCGGAGGTGGGGGCGGAGGAGCGGGTTGCGGTGGCTTGTCCGGGCCGAAATCCGGCTTGTCCGGACCGTGGTCAGGGCGTGGACCGGGGCTTGGGCCTGGATTCGGACCCGGGCCACCACCCACCACGATGGTCGTGATGGAGGGCGGGCTGGGCACATTGCCCTTGGCGGTGTACGCCATGATCCGATACCGGCCCGGCTGGTAAACCGTGAACACCAGCGCGGTCTTGTCAGTCAGCAGGCTGGACGGGAACACCGACAGGCCCGGGTCAAGCGGGTAGTATTCGACAGTGCCGCCATCAACCGAGATGGGCCGAACTGTTATAAACTGCCCGATGTCCGCACGAATCGTGGGCGGCAGTTCAACACGCTGGCAGAATAACGTCAGCAGTAATCCACATATCATGTCTCTATCCCCTTCGCGTCAGTAGATGGGATCGATCAGTCACTTGGCCAGCTTCTTCTCCAGCCCGTCCAGCCGGGTGTTGATGCTGTCCAACTTGGCCGCCACCTGGTTGGCGATGACATTGTTGGACTTCACCACCTCCGCCATGACCCTCGTCTGCTCGGAGATGGACTTGTTGAGTTCCAGCATCTCGGACAGCATCTTGCCCTGGTTGGCGTTAATCGGGCTCACCATCGTGCTGGTGCCCAGCAGGGTGGCCACAATCGTTGCCAGACTCGCCAACATCGGCTGGAGGGCCTGGCTGGCGATTGGCGTGACGGTCTGTTTGTCATCGCTCATGGGAGTCTCCTTATGGGGTCAACAGCAGGAAGATCGTTGCTTTGGTGCCACAGTCATCACGCAACTCCAACTCAACGCTGTCACCAGCAGGCGCGGCAGCAGGGTCGTAGGTGAACACCAACTCGGTTTTTGACATCACGCAGCAGTTGGATACCCCGTACCCACGCACTACCGTGTCGGTGACAAAGCCGTCACCGGTGACCCGGATGGTCACAGGGCCCGCGGAAAGGCTAACCACTTCAGGAGCCGCGGAGATGATGTTGGCCTTGGTCTCCAGCGTGGTGACATCGTGGCTCGGCGCAAACGCTTGCAGAGGAATTCGGCCCCAGGCATTCGTCCGCACGCAAACGAATAGATAAGAGTCGGATATCCGAATGTCCCCCGGCAAACCTGTAGTACCGGAGGTGAAGTTGTTCAGGGCTGAAATCGGGATTGATAGAGACGGGTACTGGTACGGGCTAGCCCACTCCGGTCCCTGCACGACCTTGAGGTAACCCTTGACCTGGGTGCTGCCCTCAATGTAATTCAGCGCCGCCGCCGGGTTCAGGAGAGGGTGGTAGGTGCCCGCCGCAGTACCCAATCGGACACCCGAGGAGATCGGCCCGGTCAGGTCTGTCGCCGCCGCCGCAAACGACAGGTTGCCGGTCTTGGTTTTCAAGGCGACAGTTGGTTCGGGAGCCGTGGTCTGATCAAGGCCCGCAAACACCACCTCGCGGACGGTGGAATCCTTCAGCGTGGTCGAGGCTAGGGTCGGCCAGATCTTCAGGTATTCAGCGACAGCAGGCGTACCCAAAGCGCTTGGATACTGAGGTCCGGCTGGACCTTGGATACCCTGGTCGCCCTTCGGACCTGTAGGTCCCTGTGGTCCCTGAGGTCCAGTTTCGCCCGTTAATCCTTGGATGCCTTGTGCGCCAGTATCGCCATTTAAGCCCTGATCGCCTTTTGCGCCAGCGGGACCCTCTGGACCCTGCGGACCAGTGTTGCCGGGCAAACCTTGTTGGCCAGCCTCGCCAGGCAAACCCTGATCGCCTTGGGGGCCAGCTTCGCCAGTAGGGCCCTGCAATCCTTGGGGACCTTCAGGGCCTTGCGCTCCATCCACTCCAGACGGACCTTGAATGCCCTGAGCCCCATCCGCGCCGGGTGGTCCTGCGGGTCCGGTTTCGCCCTGCGGACCTGCCGGGCCAGCGACAGTGCTGTCGGCACCGGCTGGGCCGGGGTCACCCTGCACGCCTTGGGGACCCTGCGGGCCGGTTTCCCCGGGCAATCCCTGCGGACCCTGTGGTCCGGTTTCACCCTGCGGTCCGGCAACGCCGGGTTCGCCTTGTGAACCGGCTGGACCTTGCGGGCCATCCACGCCAGATGGGCCCTGAATGCCCTGAGGGCCGACTGGGCCGCGGATTGGACCGACATTGACCCACTCCGAACCGGTCCAGACGATGCCGTCTCCGGGTTCGGCATCAGGTGGTGCGCCTGGGGGAACAGTGTCGCCCACGATCCACATATCCCCCGAATTGGGGGCGGCATCAGGCGGGTAGGTGGTCATGGTGCCCTTGATCACCACGCCGCTTCCGGCATCACCTTGGATACCCTGCTGGCCTTCCGGACCTTGCGGGCCGGGATCACCCTTGGGACCGGGTTCGCCGGGCAAACCCTGATCCCCCTGCAATCCTTGCGGGCCTTGTGGTCCGCTCAAGGACATCCAGATGGATCCGTTCCAATACAGCAAGTCATCTACGGCCATTGTTAACCTCAGGAGTGTTTAATATGTTGAGTCAGGGCCTAGGGTTGATCTTGAACGAGATCTTCTTGAGTTCCTTGCCAGGGATGCTGGACAGGTCCTCTAGCGTGCAGTCAAGACCGGCACCGTAGCCATTGGCGGCCCATGTCTTGTTGAAGGTCCGCGTGACATACCCGTTCCGCGGAATCTGAGTGCATCGGAACATGTACACTTCATTCGGATCGCCCTCAGGCCAGCCATCGAGGACGGTGAAACTCACCTCGTAATTCGGCAGGTACTCGATCTTGATGTCGTAGAGGTACGGCGGCGGTGCTTCATTAGGCCACACCTTGACCCACACGCCCCCCTTCAGAACATGGACAGCTTGGGGCACCTTCCATGCGCCACCAACCATCACACCTTTTGGGGTGGAATCAGCCCACGTACCGCCCTTCAGGACTTTCATGATCAGGCCTCCACCCAGAGGGTTCCATCAGACAGTCCGGTGACAGCAGGGGCGGCGGCACCCGCAGCGGTGACCACCACACGGGCATCGACATATTGCTTGGTAGCGGCTTGGAGCGGGGCGGTCGGGGCAGCGGGCAGGACAATTGGCACTGATGAGGTATGCTCTGCGGCCCCTATCAACAGACGCTGCTGCCCACCGCAATAAGCGCCGATGCCGGTTCCCACCTTTGACAAGTAACCGCCACCCGAGCCGAACTCCACGCCCTGGCCGGTGCCTGGGGTGGTGATCTTCTGGATGAAGGTGGCGCCCGTTGCCGTGAAGGTGACGATGTTGGCGTTTCCGTAGCGCACCGCCACGCCGCCATTGGCGCCGAAGATGTTGTAGGTGGAGGCGCCCCAGGTGAGCGACTGAACCGTGGTTGGCAGCGTGATGCCGCCGGTCATGGTTCCGCCCGCCAAGGGCAGGTAGGAACCAGCACCGCCCCCGGCGGCAACCTTGGCATCCACATACTTCTTTGTGGCGGCCTCCATGTCCACAGTCGGATCGGCAGGCAGCGTGATAGGCTTGAGCGAGGTGTGCCCCGCGCTAGCGAACTCGAACAGGATAACGCCGCCCTTCTCAACCCGCAGCGATCCATTAAGCGACTTGTATAGTCCGTAGAAGTCGGTTGAACTGCCAAGCTTCAGGGCAAACCCGGAGGGCACATCAATCAGCAGGGGCCCAGTCAGTGTGCCACCCGTCAGGGGTAGGAAACCGCCACCGACCTTGCTGTCCACATAGGCCTTGTTGACCAAGTCTGCGGTGTTGATGGGTGCGCTTGAGCATTGAGGCACCGCGAGGAATGTCGCCACCCGATCCGTTTTGCGAATCTGGACAGCAGTGCTGCCGTTGTTGCCGATGATGAAGTCGCCACCGGCGTTCTTTGAGAGATACGGAGATGTTGCTGCATCAGCTACAGCACCGAAGACTTGCGCGGTGCCAGCGTTGGTGTACAGCGTGCCAGTCATGGTTCCACCCGCCAAGGGCAGGTAGTTGGCTCCGGATAAGGCGGCGATTGATTCATCGACATACTGCTTGTTGGCCGCATGGATGTTGCTGGTGGGCAGGGGAACAATCAACGGTTTGCGGGAGGTCGCTGCCGCAGTTCCAATCTCGAACAGGATGCTGCCGTCCTGCGCCGCGAAAGCCACCGTCCCGGCGGAGTCTTGGGTGCCAATCCCGGATGTTGGCCACTTCAGGCCAGTGGACCCGGCCACATTGATTGTGCCGGTCATCGTACCCCCGGCGAGGGGCAGATACCCCGCGCCAGAGGCGATGGAGATGGTGCCGTCCGCCGCCACCGTGATCCCGGAGCCGATTTTAACAGCACCCAGGATGGTGGCAGACGCGACAGGCAGGTTGACCACGGGGGCCGCGACGAACACCAGTCCGTCCGAGCCCAATCGTGCGGTATTTCCAGCGTCAAGGGAGACCTTGTTCGGGCCAGGAACGCCCTGCGGACCGGCAACTCCCTGAAGACTAACCCAGGTGGCACCGTTCCAGTACATCAGATCATCAGCCATGACCAGTCTCCCTTCACGCTTGGATCAATTACCGTACGACAGTAGTCTTCAACCAGAAGTCGCCCTTCAGGGGAGCCGCGGGGGCATCCGGCTGAGGACCATAGACATTGATGCTGGTTCCGGCGATACCCTGAGGACCTTCAGGGCCAGCAGGACCGACCTCGCCCTGAATGCCCTGAGCGCCATCAGCGCCGGTTGGACCCGCTTCGCCAGCGGGGCCAGCTTCGCCCTGGATGCCTTGTGGTCCCGCAACGCCCGGAGGACCTTGCACGGGTCCGGCATCTCTCCAGCTGGAGGTGGATTCTTCGTAGACAAAGCCTCGAGGCGGGGCCGGTTCGGAGACCACATACAGGTCACCTTGGGCGGAAGTGGCGGGCAGAGCGGCCTCATTCTGCACGGTGTCGATGTAGCGGATGCCAATGCCCTGAGTACCCATCGGGCCCTCAACGCCCTGGATACCCTGAGGCCCTTCGGGTCCGGCAGGGCCGACCAGGGTGGCAAGCCATTCAGCCTCGGTGCCGGTGAAACCACCAGCAACGGCGGAATCATAGGCTGATGGGCCTTCTGCACCGGCAGGGCCTGCTGGGCCTTCAGCACCGGCAGGGCCTTCAGCACCAGCGACACCAGCAGGACCCTTGAGGTCCACCCACTTGGTGCCGTCATAGAAATACACACTCTCGTCCATAGCCTGAGTCTCCATTGGGCATTAGCCCGGTCACGAAATCGCAACGGTCTTCCACGCGCCGTCTTGATACACCGTCGCCGTGGTCGAGGTCTTCTCCCAGTAGTCACCAGGCTTGGGGCTGGTGGGAGGGTCCAATTGGACATAGATGGTCGGAAGGTCCTTGGAAGTCAGGATGCGGTTGGCCTCGGCACCCTGCTGGATGGCGGGACCGGCCGCGCTGTCGACGATGTATGAACCGTCAAAAACCAACCGACCAGTCTGGCCAAGCTGCACCACAGAAGGTTCAATGGTCTGCCCGCGTATTTCAGCCAGCACATCGATGGACGGCGAGACCCACTCAGATCCGTTCCAGATCAGCGTCACCCCTTCAGGTGTTGTCCAGATGGTGCCGGATTCAGGGTTTTGCGGGGCGGTCGGGGAGATCACCGCGCCGGGGCCGCTTCCACCTGCGGTCAGGGGCAACCATGCTGCGCCGTCCCAGTAGGACATTGAGTCATCGGTGGAGTTGATCCAGATCACGCCGGTCTTGCCCGGGTCCGTGGGGGCCGCGCTGGCCACCTTCGGGGAGTACGGGTCGTTCTCACTGACGCTGGAGGTGATCCATTGGCTACCGTCCCAGACGCTGATCACACCCTCAGGTGTCACCCAGATGTCGCCCAGGATATTGTTGCTGGGCGCGTTCGGGGAGACGGTGACCTTGTTGCCACCACCACCACCGGCGTTCTCCAACGGGATCCAGGCATTGCCGTCCCAGTAGTACACCGAATTATCTATCGGGTTGATCCAGATCACGCCGGGACCATTCGGGCGGGGAGGCGTGACCGTCGAGATGATCGCGGTGGCTTGGCTTGCCAGGTCCAGGATTTGCTGGACTGTGGACTTGCCAGCAGGTCCAGAATTGGCGGCCGATGCCGTGGCGACATAGTCGCTAGTGATCGGATACCTCGGGTCAAGGTCGGTAATTAACTTAGGCGTTGGGCACGTGGACACTGTCTGGACCCTCCATTTGCGGCACCAGTAGTAGAGCGGGATAAACACAACGGAACGGGAGGGACGATGTAATCACCCCAGTCTCCTGTCGGACGGACTGGCCACCCTCCGTCAGGCACATCGGTTCGGTGAGGAGGTCTGACATGTACGCCTGTATGGCGGTCAGGGCCAACTCCTCCACGGTCAGATGCTCCATCAGCGCCTGGAAGGCACGCTCCCCCTCGTCCTCGTATGAACGGGACTTGATCGTCAGCGTGATGGTCCTGCGAATGATGGTGCCGGTCGGGCCCGTGCCGGTGGCAGTACCCTCGTCGGCCACGGGGGAACCGGGCTGGATGGCGATGAGGTAATCACCCAGCATCATCGGGATCTTTTCCTGAATGCCCACCCAGGTGCTTTTTAGAGCGTACAACTCCAGTTGGGCGATGACTTCCCGGATGATGTCGGCGAATGGCGTGCGCTGGAACATCAGGCATCACCTTCCGACTTCTGCGGGGTGACGGGGCGAAGGTTCATCACCGGATCGGTCGAGGCCTGTCGAGGCATTGGATCACCGGTGGAGTCAAGGTTGGCTTCGCGGTCAGGCAACTGCTCGGAGTGTTCGTGCGGGGCCTCGCAGGCATCGTGCAGGGAATCCACCACCACAGGGGAGTAATCCGCGCCATGCATGAACTCGCCCTTGCGCCCCCACGGGTTGTATTCATTCTCGGGCAACCGGGATGCTGGCACGTTGTAAAGGTCGTTGGCGTTATGGTTCTTGCTGTAGCTGTGCAGGGTCACGCCCTCAATCACTTCCTGACCGACGATTGACTGCTCACCCGAGATCATCGGGCCGAACCGCATGTCACCCATGCCGGTGATTGCTGCACCGATGCCGAAAGCTTCAGGGGCGGCGCGCTTGTAGCCGAAGTCCATGGAGACATAGTTGCCCATGACATCGTGGGTGACCTTGAACGAGATGCTTCCGCCCGCATAGAACTGGTCGCGGAACGCACCATCAACCTTGTTGGCCACCACAGGCATTCGGGCCATCAGGACATACCAGGCAATCAGTTCAAGCTCGTATCTGGTGGATGTGGGACTGCCCATCACCTCAATCTTGATGGATTCCTCCAGCACCGGGGTGCCGTAGCGCAGGTTCATCAGCACCCGCTCGGTGCCAATCGCCCGGTTCCTGTTGCGGTCAAGCCAATCCCGGATCCACGTGTCAAGGTTCGCCTTGTTGGCGTTGAGGATGTCCTTCCATGTCCCGGGGAACAGGATGTCAGGGAGGAAGTTGCTCGGATTCACCGGCACCGCGCCAAACGACTGCTGGGCCAGATTGGTGAACTCACGCCCGCCACCCACGGTATGGGTGACCTTGAGGGCGGCCACCCTGGACAGGGGACCCTTCAGGGAGACCATGCGCTCAATATCGTTGCCACCCGCGTCCTTCAGTTCCCACTGAATCTCAGGGTCGTAGTAGTTGACGATCGGGCGCTCTTTCTCGACATCGACCACCGCATATTCCAGCGTGGTCATGTCAGGATGCGCCACCACCCGGATGGAATCCCGCTTGTAGTGCCCGGGGACCGCTATCGAGAAATACTCCCGAAACCGGTCCGGGTAGGTGGTTGCGAGGGCGATGTCCTCGGCTCGGCACTTGATCTCGCCACGGGTGGTCCGGCGGGTCAGGAACCTCTCGTCCACCTCGACCTGCTGGCTGTATTCGTGGGACAACACCTTGGGGGCATCCGCCATGCCCGTGAACATCGGGCATTGGTTCAGGTCCACCTGGATCCCGAACAGGATGCTGGTGGTTCCCATCCCGGCAATCTTCTCGACATGGGCAAAAAGCGGGATTGGCCCGAAGTTGACATCGCATGGGGTGTTGCCATGCGGGGCATCAATGAGGTAGTCACCACCGACGACATAGTACAGGCGGCGGCGCGGGACCAGCAGGGCCATGCGGATGGCGTTGTCTGATTCAAGGCCACCAATCGGGTTCAGGCGATCAGGCGCGGGTGGCAGGCGTTCACCGGGGAAGACTTGGGCGTTGGCATCGTAAATGGTCGGCTCGAGGTTGCCCGTGTCCGGGCGATACCGACCCGGCCCCAGGTAATGCTCGGAGGTGGCCTGGCTCAGGATGCCGCGCACCACCAGGGTGCAGCGGGTGTACATGTAGTTCAGGCCAGCCTTGTCCATGACTGCCTGACGCTTGAAGGACACCAGCTTGGTGATCTCCAGCACCACATCGTTGTACATGACGAAGCTGTAGCCACGCAGCATCAGTAACCCTCCTCAGAGAGGGTGGTGACCGTGCCGCTCATCCTCAGGAACCGGACCTCTTTGCGGGGCTTGAGATCCGCAAGAAGCGCCTCAACATCCACTTGGTCCTGACCGAATTCGATTGGCTTGAGGTAGGGCAGGGGATCCGGCATCTTGTAATCCCCCGACAGGGGTGGCACCGGTTCAGGCATCTTGTAACCCCCAGGCAGGGGAGCCACAGGTTCGGGCACGCTGGTACGCACCTGCACCGGCTGCAAAGGTTCCGGGGTGCTGGTCTCCACCTGCACCGGCTGCAAAAGTTCTGGGGTGCTGGTCTCCACTTGGACCGGTTGCAAAGGTTCTGGGGTGCTGGTTTCAACCTTGACCGGTTCAACGGCATCCGGAGGGCTGATTTTCACCTCAGGACGAGCCAAGGGTTCCAGGTCGCTCGTTGCATCCTTGGACGGGGCAGGCTCAACCTGGGCCAATTCTGGGGCCTCGCCGGTGGCATACGGCTCAGGTGTGGTCAGTTGAGAGGGCTGGCCGAACTCCAAGGACGGGCGTTCCGGGGTGGCTGGGTCACCAAACTCCACCGCGGCCCTCTCCAGGGGTTCTGGTCGGTCATATTCGTGACGGATCGGTTCCAGAGGTTCGACGGTGGTCACCGTGAACTCGGGGTGCGGTTGTGGTTCCTCGAATGGGTTCCGTTTCAACCGCGCCTCCCGCTTGATTCAATCAGTTGGGTAACCAATCGCTTGGCCGCCAAGTCAGTCACCCCCACACCCGTGAACGGGTCGAAGGGAGTTAGTGACAGGGCCTCACGCCCCGCCTTGATCAGTTCCCGCTCGGCCTTGAGGGCCTCGGCGGGTTTGCCGGTCTGGATGACCACCAAGGTCTGCTCAGGGGAGCCAACCGCGGCCTCCAGGAACCTCCAAGCCGACAGTGCATCAGCCCACCGGATCGTTTCACCGTCAAAATACGGACCGAAAGACCCGTTACTCAGCATCCTCGTCACCTTCGATGGTCGTGGGGGTCTCGGGCGCTTTGGCGGGAACCGTTTCGGCCTGGGGACTTTCCGGCTGGGTCGGCTGGTCCCGCTTGCCTTCCTCCAACGCCTGGGCGATTCCGCGACGCAGGGCCTCATTGTCCTGCTGCACCGGGGTTTCGCCTGCGGGCACATCAGATTTTGGCAGCAACTTCAGGAGCGTCTGGGCTACTCTCAACCACATCGATCTTCTCCGGGGGTGTTATGTCAGACTTGAATTCGGCCTCAGAGCGTGTGACCAACAGGTTGTCCAGCCCACCGGTTCCGTTGGGGTAGGTCACATAATCAAACGACACCCAGGTGTTGCCGTTGACGATGGCGAACCCGGTGTTGCTTTCCATGCGGATGGAGACCGCGGCGGTGCGGTTGCCGATCTTGACGGGAGCCCAGTCATCGAGGGTCGCCATCGGCAGGAACATGCCCTCATGTGGGCGGCGCAGACTGTCCGGGTAATAGATCAAGATCCCGCACGAGTTGCCGGGGATGTCCACCATCGTGCCAATACCGACGACCTCGTGGAGGCCGGTCCTGCCGATGCGTTGCCCGCAGAAGTTGGCCCGAAGGTTGTCCAGATTCACCTCGTGCCACCGGTTGAGTTCGCACTGGACGACCGCCTTCTCACCGTGGAACGGCTTGGCGATCACCGAATCACCACCCAGGTCGTTGCGAACCTCCTCGCGGATCTGCTGCACCTGAATCTGCGGATACCTCTCGCAGGTGCCAAGGATAAAGGCGTTGGCCATCCAATTGGCCGGGGTTAGGGCGTAGTTCACCAGTTCGGCGGGAGTGCGACCCATGACCGCATAGACCACCGCGGGCCCTGTGTGCCAGAATCGATTGTTTGCACCGAGAATAGCCATCAGACATCCCTCCGAGTGTAATCCGCCATAGTCACGGGCACGGGTGTGACGGTCCCGTCATAAAGGTTTTTGGGAATCGGGTCGGTCAGCATGGCCGGGGGCAGGTCACCACCCAAGACGATGGTGGTGCTACCCGCAACCGCGAAGGCCGCGCCATGATGCTCACCAGCACCGAACTCCGGTGCCGAGATGGACCGGGCAACGTCAAGGACCACCGACTTGTCATCACGGACATACTGGCCAGGTTTTGGCTCGAATACCTCGGGCAACAGGCCATGCCGACTGCCCGTGTGCTTGACAGACTTGACTGTGATGGGCTGATGCAGACGGATGGCTACCGAAGTTTCCTTCGCCCCAGAACCGCTCCCGGAGGAACCAGATTCCATGTAGGCGACAGGAAGAACGATGTACCCCGAGGTGTGGGAGTACGAAGCGGTCGCCTCCGCCTTTTCGTAGGGGGCGACAACATGTTCCTTGGCCACGCTTGGCAGGTAAACCCGTTGGGTGACCTGGCGCAGAAGGTCGAGTAATCCCATCGACCCTCCTTAGGTCATGTTCCGTTGGCCCCAAAGCCTGCGGGATCTGCCGACCAGATCCAGCCCCGTGTGAACCCCTTGGGTGTAGGTCTTCATGCCGATAACTTTGTAACCCGCCTCAGCCGCGGTGTAGACAGGTTCAGAAGGTCCGGATCGTCCGGCGCAACTAGCGCACCCGGAGCAACTCGCGCCATTGGCCTCGCATGGCCCGTAAATCAGGGGGCCGCTGCCGTAATCAATCTCACTGGTGCAGGAACTGCAACCACAGGAGGAACCCGCGTCAGGATTGTGCGTGTCGGTCCCCGGATAGTCGAATATCCGGTCACCCTGCTTGATCTGCTCAAGCATGTCGAGGGCGCCCTTGTACTGAGGGGCCATCGTGTTCATGTCATTTGCCGAATAACCCCGGCGGGCGACAAGCAAGCCATAGGTGAGGTCGCACACCAGCCTGGTGAGCAGGAACCTGGTGTGACCCTGGAGGTTGACCAATTGGTTGATCGTGTACCTGCCAGCCACGCGGCAGGCGGACTCGACCATACCGGAAGCGTCCTCAAGGCACGCCGCCACCACCGGACTGCTGGCCGGATCCGTAGTCCTCGTCCCAGTGTCCGACACAAGGTCGGCAACGCGGCGGGCATCGTAGCGGATCAGCAGTTCTTCCGGGGTGGCGTATGCCATTGCGGGTTAGCCTCCAATGCAGTTGCGGAAGATAAAACCCGTCACAGGGGCGATGATCTGGACATCGTAGTCCTCGACCACGCGACCGGAGATCCTGCGGTTGTCGGGGTCGTCCCTCTGCTCCACGGTCATCTCTTCATATGCGAAGATATGGCAGGTGGAGAAACTCTGCTGTCCCTCGATTGCCGAGAGCTTGCCTGGGCGGGCAAGCATCAGCAGGTTGTCACCGAGGATGAATCCCTCCTCGGTCGGGACGTTCAACGGGTCGATCACTTGGTTGCGACCGGTCCGCTTCTTCTGAGACACCTTGACGGTGTCCTCGATGATGATCTTGTACCCGTAGACCTTGTCGGGAAGACCATACTCACCGTTGATGCTCTCGCTGTCACCACGCACCTGAGCAAGAGCGGTTGGCGACTCCTTCAGGTAAGTGTGCAACTCTTTCGAGCGAGACAACGCATCAGCCACGTTCGGGTTGATCACGATGGACAGGTCGTCCTTCTTGACCACGCCCATGGTGTTCTGCAACACCTTGCGGGCGGCCCAGTTCAGGGCACGCTTCAGGGCTGGGCCTTTTGATGTACCTTGGTTCAGGTCACCGGAGTCACCACCGTTGAGGAACAGACTGGGGGTCTGACCTTCGGGGGACTGGTTAGCAGTGCAGGTGATGTCATTGCCGACCGGGAAAGCCCCGGGAGCCTGCAACACATCAACCACCCGGCTGGCCCGGCTGGTCATCGCGCGCTGGGCCGCCATTGCGGCGTGGCTGGCGACGATCTTCCAGTCAGCTTGATCGGCAGCACGGTACCCAATGCGGAACGGGAACGCGTAGCGCTGGGTGGCGTACTGGCGGAACTCGAATGCTTCGCGTTCCCATTCACCGCTCGGGGCATCCTGACCATCGTGCCATGTTGCACTGTTGATCAGTTGGTCAGTCACACGGGCCGCAGCCTCGGTGTTTAATTGCAAGTAGTAACCAGCGGTCTTCTTGACATTCGTCACGCTGATGTACTTGTTGATCGCAAAGTCACGACTGTTCTTTGCGAAGCCGACAGTCAGTTCCCCTGTCGCATCAAATGACGGGACAAAGGTGTTACTGCCGGATGGAAAAGCGCTTGGCATGGGTCAGACTCCTTAATGGGTTGGGTTACTTGACTTGGACTTGGCAGGGGGCTTCGCCACCGGCCGCCTTGAGGGTGACGGCAACAAAAACGCCGGAGGTCAGGGTGCTGGTGTCCAGACCGAAGCGGACTTCGGTGGCACCGACGAACTGGTACTCGCCCTTGGCGGCCATTGACTCGCCATCGACCAGCACATCGCCGTCAGCGGTGAAGTTGGTGCCCAGGATCTGGATGGCCTTCACGCCGCTGTTGGCGAAAACCTCGGATGGATTCACCAAGGTGACGGTCGGGGCGCCGGCAACTCCGGGAGCGGCGACACCTCCACCCTTCAGGAATTTGACCTGCACCCGGCAGAGGTTGCCGTAGACCGCGTTGGAAGCTTTGCAATGCTCGAGGGCAATCGCTCCAACCCAGTCGCCATCGCCGGCCTTGACGGCGCGTCCTTCAGCGTCAGCGGTCAGCAGGTCACCGGCCTTGATGTCGGCGTTGCCGTTCCAGACCAAGCAAACATCGGTCTCGCCGTAGACCTGAATGGGGTCATTGACATCGGCGGCGTACAGGTCAGCGGTGGTCCGGGCCTGAACGCCTGGAACCAACTTGCTGCCGTCTTGGCAGATACCAATCAGCGGGGAACCCCCGCCATTGGCTTGCAGGACGGTGAAGTCAGCGATTGTGCCACCATCGATCGTGACGAACCGGCTCGGGTAGATCTTTCCGGCGGCGCGAAATGCGGGATTGTTCAGAGGCATGGGTATAAACCCTCCTTAGTAGGTGGTGCGGGCGGAACTGGAACGATTGAGGGCTTCCTCGTAGGAGATACCCATCTGGATCGCCGTGTCGACGACCGAACGGACATCGTTCGGGGAGCGTCCACGGTTCACCTGGGCGGAATGCTCCAGGTACGGGAGTTGGCCAACTGGGGCCTTTTGGTATCGCAAACGCACCCGTTGCAGGTGGGCGTTGAACTGTTGGTCATTGAGGGTCTCGCACAAGGCGATCTCCTCGGCTTGGTCAAGCATGTAACCCTCATGCTCCAAGGCCATGAGTTGCTTCTCGCGCTCCGCTCTCCGGTAACGAAGAACCAGACCGTTGAGGGTGGACTTCATCTCCTGGTTCTCGCGGGCGATCCGCTGGAAGGAGATCTTGCTGAACTTCTTGGGGTACTCTTCCTCCCCACCCATGCCACCCATGCCGGGCGAGAAGGTGTTGCCACCACCGGGTGCCCCGGCAGCCGACATTTGCATGGCCTCGTCATCAGGGCCAGGAACGCCACCAGCGTCACCGCCAGCAAGCGCGTCCATCATTCCGGCCTCGCCGGAAGGGTCGTACTCGCCACCGGGAGGAGCGCCGCCGCCCAAGGGCGAATCGTCACCGGCACCGCCAGCGGATTCCGCTTCGGCACCCTGCTCCTTCATCTGGTTTTCCATGAACTGCCAGACATCGGTGCTTTTGATCGCCTCCAGCACCGCGTCGACGATCTGTTGCGTGTTTTCATCCACAGTGAGTTCTCCTGAGTCATCCATTGAGGCAACGATCTTGCTCCCGCTCCCGTCCTTCGAGAGCTTGAGAAGTCCCAGGTCACGCTGGGGGGTAGTCGCACCCAGCAGCGAAATCGGGTCGATAGTGAGTGAGTTCACCCACAGTTCCACCGAACGGCGTGGGTACTGGCGAACCTTGTCCACTGAACGCTTGAAGATGTGGAAAGTCGCGCAAAGGGCGTGCTTGCCGGTCTTGAAGAACTTCTTGACCTTCCAGCCGGTGGCGTAACCGACCACCTCGGGCTGGGACTGCTCGTCCTCGCCATCACGGGTATGGCCGATCACCAGGGGAGTTGCGTCACCCGTGTCAGTTGTTCGCTTGTTTTGGTTGGAGGCGATCTTCTGGAGCATCCGCTCCGTCACATCGAGAATCTTCTCGCCCGCCTCAGTTCGCAGAGTGTGGGGGTCAAGGACGAAGACATCCTCACGGGTGACATACTCACCGGGCGGCAGTATTCCCTTGACGGTCGTCATTGAGTTGCCCACCTGTTGATATCAGTAAGCCGGTACGAAAGTGACCGACTATACGGGTACAACAGTTGGCAATAAACAGAATCACCCGGCGTAAGTCAAACGCCGGGTGATATTGGTACGCAAGCAGGTATTTACAGGTTTACATAGCGTGTCTGCCAGTAAGCCTGATGCTATACCTGGCTAATCATCGATAAGCGGAACCTGAGCAGGTCCCATGGGCCGAATCGGCTGAATTGTGGGGGTCAATCGGTTGGCTGAAGGCTTGCAGTCCATCTCCTTGGGGATGGCCAGCTTGATGCCCCTCGCCTGTAGTCGCTCCACCTGCTCCTTGAGGCCACCCGAGCAGTTGTGGCAGGGCTCGGCGGGTTCTTCAGCCTGCTGGGGAGGTGGTGCCACCTGCGGGCTGGATTGCTCCTCCAGGTCCACCATGGGTTGCCCCTTCTGGACAGCCTGAAGGTACTGATCCATCTCCCCGTGCCTTCCCATATGCTTTAGCTTGCCCGCCACCTCCATCAGGCGCTCACGGTCAGGCCACATGGGGCGGGTCCCCGGCTGGTACATGCCCGCCTCAATCAGTTCATGGTGCAGGTCACGCAGATTGCGACGATAGGCCATTGGATTGGTCAGGATAGACTTGGAAAGCTTGCTGATAGCCGGTGGCATAGTGCTGCCGGTCGCAGGTCCACCCACTGCTGGTCGGCCTCCCGCCAAGTATTTCAGGAAGTCAACGCTGCCTTCCCCCAGGCTGTCGAGCCACTTGTAGTGCTGGTCTCGTTCGGGAACCTTGTTGGTGGTCAGCATCTTGCCCAACCGGTCCGGGTCGTGTTCCGCGAGGTCTGACAGGTAGCGGGTCATCACATCCATCGAACCCTTGGACACATTGGCCCCGGCAAGGCCCTTGGCAGCACTCTGAAGTCCCTGCTGGCTGAAGCGGAGTGGTGTCCCAGTCCGGGACCACACCTGCTTCTTCAGTTCCTGGCGTTTTTCCTGGTCCTCAATGAGCTTGTTGAGTTCCGCGGTGTTGGTTGGCGCCTTGAACTTGCCACGCAATTCCGGGAACTGGTCGAGGTAGTTCTTGACGGTCTCGGGGGTCAGGGTCAACTCCCTGCCACTCTGCGGGTCGGTCCATTTCAGCCGGGGATTGCCCACCGCATCTTTGCCCCAGCGCACATCGCCACCCTCGATGCCTTTGAAGAACCCACGCGCGTCCTCCAACTTGTTGTCCGGCCCGGGCAGTTTGGGCTTAGCCTGCGGTTGG
>Ga0214163_1000097_pt1 | contig 37615 bp, 29 predicted proteins | sample LakMenepilimnion_2_FD_153001 | JGI IMG/M metagenome (GOLD analysis project Ga0214163, IMG submission 153001) | Freshwater microbial communities from Lake Mendota, WI - Practice 15JUN2010 epilimnion v4 | ecosystem: Environmental > Aquatic > Freshwater > Lake > Epilimnion/Euphotic zone | place... | reverse complement strand
AAAATAAATTTGAAATAGTTACGCGTAAAGCTTCTATTTTGTATGACTTAAGAAAATACAAAGAGGCTTCTTTAGAATATGAAAAGCTATTGAAACTAGGCAAAACTGGAGAGGTGGCAGATTTTAATACCTATCGCTATTATGATTGTCTTTTTAGATTGCAAACAAATGAGGCCTATGCTAAAGTTATCAAAGGTCTATATGAGTTAGTTAATCGGCCTAATTTAGCACCCGAACTTTTGATAAAATCATTGATGGTTAAGGGGCAATCCTATGAAAATACAGGTCAGTTTTTTGCAGCCTCGGATGATTACAGGCGCATAGTAACTGAATTCCCTAAAGACCCATCTGCTAAAGATGCGATTGTAGGGCTGCGCGAAATGTTAACAAGAACAAATCGTTCGCTCGAATTCATTGCTATTTCTGAAAAATTTGAATTGGCTAATCCAGAAGATGAAGATAATGCAGATCGTAGTTTTGAAAATGTGCGCTTGAGTTTTAATTCAAAACGTTTTAAAGAAGTAACCCAATTAGGACAAAAATATTTGGCGAAATATCCAAAAGATGAAAGTATAGTTCAGGCCAATTACTTTGTAGCTGAATCCCACTTTCAATTAAAAAACTATACTCAATCGACAGAACTCTTTAAAAAAGTGCTAAAAAGTAATGTTGATTCACTTCATGTAGTTTCTAGTACAGGCATTATGAAGGGATATTTGAAGTTGGGTTATTTAGACTCTGCTGCCAATCATTTTACGCTTTTACCCATCAAAGACTCACTTGTTTTAGCCACTTATACGGAAGAGATTGCCAAGGGATATGAATTGAAAGGAGATAAGCCAAAAGAAAATCAATGGTTAATTGAGACGATAAAATTTGATTCATTTTCTAAAGGGGCACTAGCTGCATTGCGTGTGGCCAGTATGATGTCTAATGATGCAAAATTCAAGGAGTCTAATGAATTTATCAAGTCTAATTTTGTAGATAAGTTAGGTCGTTTTTATGATGCAGAAGCATCTATCGTAGGGAAGGCCTTTTTATTATTAGCTGATAATTTTGCCAACTTAAAAAATATTCCACAAAGCAAAGCTATTTTGTCTAGTCTGATTGAAAGTTCAGGAGATGCTGAGATTAAAAAGTTGGCCAAAGTTAAATTACAAGCATTCAAATAAGTATGTTATCAATGAAAACAAACGTGGTTAGTCGTAATAGGATCCTAAATAGACATTTTTTATGGCTTTTAGGCTTGCTTTTTGCTAATCCTTCCTTATTGGCGCAAAAGGGAACCATTGATCGGAGTGTAATTACCACTTTTGGAGGGGCTAAAAAATCAATCGATTTAAAGATTTCTGATCGTAAATTTGAAGAATTGCCCAATTTTAAAATAGAGTCACCTTCAGTCATTTTAAAATTGGAGAATCGGAATTGGCCTTTGGATTCTATGCCTAAATTTACAGAGCCTGAGGCTTTGAAATTACAAATAAATGGCTCGAAATTAGCTATTATAACCATTAAAAATACGAATATTGCCAAATTTGGCATTGGGAATTATGGCCGTACTTTATTTAACTTTAATACAGGTTATGCACCTAGAGAAAATAAATTTTTAGGCCTGTATGTAAATCATGATGCCAATCAATCTGGGTCTGTTTTAAATGAATTTTCAGGAAGAAGTGAGAATGAAGTTCGGTTTTCTAGCCGAAGTTTTGGTAAGAAAGTTTTTTGGGATAGTCGCGTTTCCTACAAAGAAAATACTTCCGCTTTTTATGGAATGTCTGATATTCCTAAATATTATACGATAAGGGATTTAGAAATTATCAATAATCGTTTCCTTGTTTCGGGTAATTTTAGCAATTCAGACAAGGAGGGTAAATCTGATTATTCAGGATCAACCTCTTTTTCTTTTTTCTCTAATCAACGAAATGAATCGGAATGGGTTTCGCAATCTAAGTTTCAATATGCGACTGATTTTAGCCCTAATTTGATTGGTCAAATTGATGCTGATTTTATTTTGTCAGAACTAAAACAAGTGACAAGTCTGAGTCGACAGTTTTATCGGTTAAAGCCTAAAATTCAGTTTTCAGGTGCTAGAATTGCCTTACAAGTTGGTTTAAATATCATCAATTCTAATGATGGATTAGCCAATAAATCGCAGGGTAGTGTTTTTCCGCAAATATCAATTGATTATGCTCCATCTGATATATTCCATTTATTTGGTGGGGTAGGAGGAGATGTTCAGTTTAATTCTTTGTCCAATTTTTCAGCTGAATTACCTTGGTTGGGCGCTAAAAATGTAATTAAAAATACGAGTCAAATAGGTAATTTGTTTGGAGGGATCAAGGGAACTACTGAAAAATATGTGGACTTTGAGCTTAAATATTCCTATTCTGAATTTGCTGATCTTCCATTTTTTATTAATTCAGCATCTCAAAATGGTGCATTTGAAGTAATTTACGTGGGAGATGAGAAAAAAGTAAAAGTTGTCAATTTAACAGGTCATTTTAATTTTAAGATGACTGAAGGAATTACTACTGGGATAAAATTTGACGCGGCGACCTACAATAATATGATACTAGAAAAGCCTTTTCATCGGCCTAATTTAATTGCTTCTTGGACCAACTCCATTCGGTTATCAAATAAACTCTTATTGTCTCCCGATGTATATATCATTCGAGGCTTGTTTGCTCGCGATGTAAAAACCCAAAAGGCTGTAGCATTAGAAGATATCATGGACTTAAATGTTAAGCTGCATTATCAGTTGAATCCTAATACAAGTTTTCATATTCAAGGAAATAACTTAACTGGAAAAGCGTATCAGCGTTATCTGAATTATTCGGTGCAAGGACTCAATTTTAATGCCGGATTTGGTTACTCATTTTAAATTGATTTTTAATATCAGGGTCCTATAACCTTTAAAAAATAATCTAGCACTTGATTTGATGTTAAAGTTGATTCCTATTTTCCCTTTAAAACCTGAAGGAATGAATCATGTAAGCAGTATTCAGGCATGTTAGGTTTCTAAATAGGTGAATTAACACCATTCACAATCTTTCCCTCTCCAAATAATTTTAATGTATTTTCTAAGGATGTAAGAATTCTCTTTCTTGCTTCAAAGCTAATCCAAGCTATGTGAGGGGTGATAATGGCCTGGTGAATCCCGATCAATGGATGGTCGACCGCAGGAGGTTCGACCTCTAAAACGTCTAAAAGAGCCGCCTTTATCTGACCCGATATTAGAGCTGATTTTAGATCTAATGAATGGATTAATCCACCTCTGGATGTGTTGATTATAATTGCACTTTTTTTCATCAAAGAAAGAAATTCGCTATTAATCATTTTATCGGTCTTTGTTGTCAATGGGCAGTGCAAGCTAACTACATCTGAGGTTGTTGCCAATTCATGTATACTGACAAATTTCCGATTGGCTAGCTTTAGGTCTTTCGTGTGGTGATACATTATTTGCATCCCTAAGCTTTCAGCCATGGTTGCAAATGCCTGGCCTATATTGCCCATGCCAATAATCCCTAAAGTTTTTCCATGCCATTCTTGAATAGGGCTTAAGGTATAAGACCAATCTTTATTGGTACTCCATTCACCTCTCTTGACCGATTTTTCATGTAAATCTATCTGATTGCTGTAATTTAGTAACATAGCCAGCGCATGCTGGGCTACCGAAAATGTTCCGTAGTTGGGGACATTGCAAACATGGATTCCTTTTTTAGAACAAGCGTTTACATCTACGATATTATAGCCTGTAGCTGAAACTAATATTAGTTTAAGGTTGGAAAATAGAGTTAAGTCATCAGCACTCAGTGGACATTTATTGGTTATGATTACCTCTGCGGAATGGTCAACTTGTTTTAATTCTTCCCGAGAGGTACGATCTCGAAACATAATTTCACCGTATTTTTCAAAAATAGATCGGTCTATATCATTTTGGAAAAGAGTATATCCATCTAAAATTAATATTTTCATGTTTTTAGTTTTGGATTGTTTTGATGTCTTTCCTGATCTCTTTCAGTCTTTTTCAAAAGACTTTTGCTGAAGGCCTCTTCTAAATTAACTCCTGTTTGATTGGCCAAACAGATGAGTACAAACAATACATCAGCCATTTCTTCTCCTAAGTCCTTATTTTTATCAGACTCTTTTTCAGATTGTTCCCCATATCTTCTTGCAATGATGCGAGCTACCTCACCCACCTCCTCAGTTAACATGGCCATGTTCGTAAGTTCACTAAAATAGCGAACACCCACTTCTTTGATCCATTGATCTACTAATTCTTGTGATTCATTTAAAGTCATTAATTAGGATTTTTAGAGTCTATAATGATGGTTACGGGTCCGTCATTGACTAAGGAGATTTTCATATCCGCACCAAAAACACCCGTTTGAATTGTTTTGCTTAGTTTAACTTGCAATTGTTTAATCATTTCTTCATATAAGGGAATGGCTTTTTCTGGCCGAGAAGCCTCTATAAAACTGGGTCTGTTTCCCTTTTTTGTTGACGCTATTAAGGTAAATTGACTGACTAATAATAAATCCCCCTTAACCTGAGAAAGGTCCAAATTCATTTTACCGTCCTCGTCTGAAAAAATACGCAGACCACTAATTTTACTGGATAAATATTGTACATCTTCTATCGTATCTGTTTCATGAATCCCTAGAAGAACGACAAAACCTTGTGTTATCTTTGAAAACAACGCCTGATTTATATAAAGTTGAGCCTCAGAAACCCGTTGGACTACCGCAATCATCCTCTACAATAATAAATAAACGATCATAAAATACACGCCATAACCTAATATGTCATTCGTCGTCGTGATGAAAGGACCACTCGCTACTGCAGGATTTATTTTCAATTGGTTTAAGACTAATGGAGTTATCGTTCCCATTAATGAAGCCAGCATTACGACAGCAAATAGTGAGATTGATACGGTGGTTGACAGCATGATTTCACCAGAATCAACTAACAGAGAACATCCAAAGGCAAAAATAGCCGCAATAATCGCATTAATGAATGCGACGATTAAAACCTTTTGTAAACGTTTCCACAACGTGGTATCTAGACCGCTTTTATCGGCTAAACTTTGAACGATTAATGAGGAAGATTGAATCCCTACATTACCGCCCGTGGAACCAATTAGCGGTATGAATGCAGAAATAGCAGGTAATAAGGCAATGGTATCATCAAATCGATCGATGATTTTGGCAGCAAAAAAACTGCCAACCATGCCGCCAATGAGCCATGGTAATCGTGAGCGTACTAAAAGCCAAATGGAGTCATCTTCCTCCACATCCTCTGAGATACCGGCCATGACCTGTATATCTTCTTGGGCTGACTCTGTAATAAAATCGACCACGTCATCAATGGTAATGCGTCCTAAAAGGCGTCCTTGAATATTGATCACGGGTATCGCTTCAAGGTCATATTTTTGCATGATGTCGGCCACTTCTTCCCCAGCAACATAGGTTTGAACAGATACGATTTCATCAGCTTCATATACATCTTGAATTTTACTACCCCTTTTGGCTAGAATAATTTTTTTCAAGGAAACAGTTCCTAATAATTTCCCGTCATCATCCACGACATACACCGAATAGACTTTCTCCACATCTTCGGCTTGTCGGCGAATTTCCTCTACACACTCAGTAACCGTTTGTTTGACATTTATTTTGATTAACTCCTTTTGCATTAATCCCCCTGCACAATCCTCATCATAATGCATTAAGTCAATAATGAACCTAGCTTGCTCACGATCTTTTAAAAGAGCTATGACCTCTTCTCGTACTCGAACAGGTTGCTCGTTTAAAATATCAACCGCATCATCTGAATCAATGACGTTGATATATTCAGCTATTTCATTGGAGTTGAAATTTTTTAAAAACTTTTTGCGATCGTCTGAGTCAATGGTTGAAATGATCTCAGCGGCTATTTTCGTATCTAAAAGGAGTACAACGTATTTGGCTTCTTCTCCCGTTAATTCAATTAATATATTGGTGATATCCGCGGGAAATAACTCATCTGTCTTTTGTATAATTTCCTCTGCCGCCTGATTTTGAATCAACAAGCGAACCTCTTCTAAATACTCTTTTGTGAGTTCAAACGGAAGGTGTTGTGGGTTTACTACTTCCATGATTTGAGGTTAAGAAAATGAACAATCTACAAATTTATAAAATATTGGCTTAAATCAGGCAATTTCAAATGAAGATATCCTTAATTAAGCCCCTGGATAACCCTGATCTTTCCACAATTCAGTTAATTCAGTAAATTCAGCTACTCCTAACTGCTCAGCTCTCTTGGTCAAAAGGGGGTGTTCAGGTAACTGCAACGATCTAAGTGCATTTCTTAGTGTTTTCCTTCTTTGATTAAATGCCATTTTAACCAAAGCTTTGAATTTTTGTGGATCACATTCCAGTTTTTTATCCCAATTTCGTACTAAACGAATGACCCCAGAATTGACTTTTGGGGGAGGTGTAAATACTTCTGGACCCAAGCTAAATAAATATTCGATGTCGTAATAGGCTTGAAGCAATACACTGAGAATGCCATAGTCCTTGTTGCCAGGTTTTGCAGCTAATCTTACGGCAACTTCTTTTTGCAACATACCCACAATTTCAACACATTGGTCTTTGTATTCAAGGACTCTGAAAAATATTTGGGTGGAGATGAAATAAGGAAAATTGCCAACAATCCCGAATTTTTCTTCACCAAATATATTTTCTAATGGATACCTTAGAAAGTCGCCATCGATTAATCTGGGTCCGGTAAACTCCAGGTAATTTTTTCTTAAATAGGCGACTGATTCCTGATCTATCTCTATTAAAGACGTTTGGTATTCTGTTTTTTTGACCAAAAACTGCGTCAAAACCCCCATTCCTGGCCCTATTTCCAACACTTTTTGATAAGCACCATTCGGCTGTAGCCCATCCACAATCCGCTTTGCAGCGTCTAAATCCTTTAAAAAATGCTGTCCTAAACTTTTCTTTGCTCTTACTTGCACGTGCGCTTCTGGGTTTATCGAGTAAAATTAAGCCCTTTTTCGTACATTTAAGCAAAATTTTAAATTTACACATGGAGCAGGCTTCCACGGATAATTTGATAAGGACATTAGAGGGCGTTAAGCTTTTTGGCCTTATTATGTCAACAGATGGGATTATTGTTCATGCCAATGCCTTTACCCACACCCTTTTAGGCTATAAGCCATCGGAATTGAATGGGAAAGATTTTTTCTCAACCTTATTGCCACCCGATGAAAGTGAGGCGCGGCGCGCATCCTTTTATAAGGCCATTTCAGCTGGGGGGTTATTTGAAGAAAGAGAACGGAACTACATCACAAAAACGGGTGCTGTAAAATGGGTGGAAGTTTCTTCAACCATCGTGAGTGAATCAGATTCAAATACTTTTCTAAGTATTATCGGGGAGGATGTTACAGAGCGAAAAAAGGTAACGGAGGCTTTAAATAGATCAAATTCCCAACTTCAAGACTTGATTAACAATACCACCGATTTAATTCAAATCACGGGTATTTCGGGTCGGTTTTTATTCGTCAATAAGGCCTGGCTTGAAACCATGGGGTATACGGAAGAGGAAGCAAAGGATTTGAAATTACAAGATGTCTTGCATCCAGAATTTGCTCACATCACGATCGATCAATTTACTAAACTAAGTAAAGGAGAAGAATTAACGGAATTTACCGCCGTTTTTAAACGCAAAGATGGCCGTCGATTGTATGTCAGTGGTTCGGTGACTTGTCGGTTTGAAAAGGGTTTACCAACAGCCTATCGCTGTATTTTACATAATTCAACTGCAAAAGTTCGGGCTGAGAGGGCTAATAAATTATTTTCCTCCATTGCTCAAGTGGCGATCAATTCCACGAATCTGGATGATTTGTATGTCAATATCCACAAGCAATTAGGGGAGGTGATCGATGTCAAGAACTTCTTTATTGCACAATATGATCCGGCTAAAAGTTTTCTTTATTTTCCTTATTACATCGATGAATATTTCAATTCTAGAGTTCATTTTACCAAGCGAAAATTAGGCAATGGTTTGACTGAATATGCCATTATGGCCAATAAGCCATTGATTTTGCATGATGATGAAATTCATAAATTGGCCGAAGAAAAAGTTATTTATTTATATGGCGTGGTGCCTAAGGTAATGCTTTGCGTTCCTTTGCGAATCGGTGATCGGGTTACGGGCATCATTGGTGTCAAATCATATGAAAGGGCAAATAAATATGAAAACCGAGATCTAGAGTTGTTGGATTTTATCTCGGGCCAAGTAGCTCTGGCCATAGCCAGAAAGCAGGCTGAAGAGGCTTTAGCGCGAGAAACAGCTCGATTAAGTGCAATTTTTGAGGGAAGTTCTCATTTAATGTGGTCGGTGAATAAACGATTGATGTTGACGAGTTTTAACCACGATTATGCCGAATTATTGGAGGAACAACTTAACATGAGCCCTCAGTTAAATTTTTCTACAGAGACTATGGGTTTTAAACTCTTGCCACCCGAGGAGCGTCGACCCTTGGAAGATAAATATAAAGCTGCATTTCGGGGAAAAAAACAGCATTTTGAGCTTGAATTACAGACTAAAGAGGGGGTAGAAAAATGGCTTGAAGTTTATTTAAATCCGATTTTAGCCCAAGGTACAATTCAAGAAGTCTCTGGCATTGCTCGTGACATAACGGATTTGAAAAAATACCAAAGGGAATTAGTTTTTGCGCGTGAGCAGGCGGAATACTCCTTGAAAGTGAAAGAGCAGTTTTTGGCCAATATGAGCCATGAGATTCGTACTCCTATGAATGGGGTCATTGGGATGGTGGATATGCTGAGTGATACTAGTTTGGACCTGGAACAGATGGATTATGTTCAAACAATCAAAAAATCATCGGATACTCTGTTAAATATTTTAAATGACATTTTAGATTTAGCGAAAATTGAAGCGGGTAAAATGGCCTTACATCCTCGTGATATTATTTTAAAGGATGTTTTTGAACGTTTAATGGCTTTGTTTTCTCAAATAGCTAAACAAAAAGGAAATGATTTATCCTTTCAGTTGGCTACAGACATTCCTGAATGTGTGCATGTGGATGAAACGCGATTGTTGCAAATTTTATCGAATCTGACTTCAAATGCACTCAAATTTACTGAAAATGGACAGGTTAAAATTGACGTTTCGATCTTACAAAAGGTTGAAGATCGAATTAATTTACACGTAAAAGTAACTGATACGGGAGTTGGAATTAGTGAGGATGATTTAAAAATTGTGTTTAATTCATTCCAACAGCTTGATAATTCCACGACTAAAGTGCATGGAGGCACAGGTCTAGGTTTAGCTATTTCTCGTGAATTATGTAAACTGATGGATGGGGATGTTGGCGTGGAATCTAAATTAGGGGTTGGAAGTACTTTTTGGTTTACGGTTAATTTAAAAATAGGTAATAGTGCCTTTGCCATTGAAAGTAAGGAAGATAAAATATTTGAGATTCGGGGGAAGTTGAGCGAATTAAGGCCAACAATCTTGTTAGTCGATGATAATGCAACCAACAGGAAAGTGGCAAGTCAAATTCTCATTAAAGCGGGATGTCAGGTCGATTCGGTTTCCAGTGGAAAAGAGGCTATTTTAAAATTGCAATCGGACGTAACGTATGACTTAGTGTTGATGGATATCCAAATGCCTGAGATGGATGGGATGGAAACGACAAGTCAACTAAAGCAATTGGATATTGTGGATTTACCACCAATCATAGCTATGACGGCCTATGCAATGAAAGAAGATCGTGAGCGATTTATAGCAGTCGGCATGGATGACTATTTAGCTAAACCGATTCGCGCCCAATCGTTCATTGAAATGGTGACTCAGTGGGTAACAGGAAAAAAGAAAAAAAAATCCGTGAATCAATCCGCTCTGTCGTTCAATAATAACACTAAACTTGTGGTGGACCTTGACATCATCAATGCTTTATCAGAAGCGATGGGAGGGGATCCGGCTTTTGTAAAGGGAATGTTATTGGAATTTATTTCTGAAGCAAAGCAACAAATTGAATCGTCAGAAAAAGCGTTTCAAAGGGACGATTGTCAAGGGGTTCAGGCTGAGTTACATACTTTAAAAGGGAATTCAGGCACTTTGGGGGCATCCCAAGTGCATGAAATTTGTGAAAAGATGGAGGCTAAGGCCAAGCTTTGTGATTTTGAAAACTTTGAAAAAGAAATGATTGCGCTTACCTCTGCATTACTTAAATTTGAAAAAGAAATAGTTAACCTTTAAACCTATTAATTATGTTGAAACGGATTCATTTTATTGGAATATTATCCATCATGGCCATTTCTGTTGCTCTAGGCCAGCCAACTGAAAAAATCATTAAAGTTGGAGTTGCTGCTGATCATGCTAATTGGAATTATAGCATCGGTGAGAAAGTTAGTTTTACCATTTCGGTGACCAAGAATGGAAGCCCTGTTCCCAATGCGACTGTTCGTTATGAAGTAGGGCCAGAGAAGCAGGAGCCTACACAAAAAAAATCGGTGATTGCTCCCAATGGTGTTATTAAAGTAGAGGGTGGTACTTTGACAAAAGCAGGATTTCTTCGCTGCATTGCTATTGCGGAAGTGGATGGTAAGGAGTATCGAAATCTAGCTACGGCTGGTTTTGCGCCTGGAAGTATACAGCCGACGGTTGAAAACCCTGCTGATTTTGATGCTTTTTGGAAAGCGGCCAAAGAGGATTTAGCTAAGGTTCCGATGGATGCTAAAATGACTTTGATGCCTGAAAGGTGTACGGAGAAAACGAATGTTTATCACGTAAATCTACAAAATTACCGCTTGGGCTCTCGCTTGTATGGAATTTTGTGTGTTCCTAAAAAGGAAGGAAAATATCCAGCTTTATTACAAGTTCCAGGTGCTGGTGTTCGTGCTTATGGAGGAGATATTGCCACAGCGGACAAGGGTGTGATCACCTTTCAAATTGGCATTCATGGAGTTCCAGTTGACATGAACCCAACGGTTTACACGGATTTAGGTTCCAGTGCATTATCAGGTTATTGGAATTATAATATGGATGATAAAGATCGTTTTTATTACAAAAGAGTTTATTTAGGCTGCATTCGTGCGAATGACTTTTTAACAAGTCTACCTCAATATGATGGCAGTAATTTAGCGGTTGTCGGGGGAAGTCAAGGAGGTGCATTGTCGATCATCACCGCTGCTTTAGATCCGCGAATAAAAAGTTTAGGGGCACTTTATCCTGCATTATCAGACGTTACTGGGTATTTATTTGACCGCGCAGGTGGATGGCCTCATTATTTTGATAAGACAAATAGGTCATGGAATGAGAAAAAGGATAAATTGTCGACTTTGTCTTATTATGATGTGGTGAATTTTGCTCGACGAGTGAAGGTTCCTGGCTATTATTCATGGGGCTATAACGATGAAACTTGTCCACCTACTTCGATGTATGCGGCATATAATGTCATCTCAGGGCCGAAAGAATTATATTTAGCACTCGATACAGGTCACTGGACTTATCCTGAGCAAGGTGAAAAAATGAATGCTTGGCTGCTAAGCCGATTAAAACCGTAACAAACTGCTTAAATAGGACATTTTGGCTGATTATTGCTAAATTTTCGTCGGAATCTAGCCAATTTTTCCGGTTTTGTCTTGTGGTTTTTTAATTGATGATTGGATTCGAAAATTATTCAACACATGAATCCAAATAATTATACGTCACAAGCTGGTATTTTGATTCAAAATGCAATGGATATTGCGTTAAAAAATGGCCAACAAGCCATTGAAACAGGCCATCTGCTTTCATCTATTTTGTTAGATGATACGCAGACGGCCTCTTTTTTGTTAAAAAAAATAGGTATTTCTCATGTACTTGTTCAAGAAAAGCTAAAACCTATTTTAGAAAAGTATCCCAAAGTTTCTGGTAATCCATTTTTAAGTAATGGTTTACAAGCTGCTCTACAAAAAGCGGAAAAGCTGAAAGAGGAATTTGGGGATGCTTACGTCAGCGTTGAGTTATTATTTCTCTCTTTGCTGGAAACCAATGATGTGGTTGCCGATATGTTAAAATCATTGGGCGTCAACTCAAATCAATTTAAAAGTGCTATCAAAGACCTAAGAGGAAATAAGAAAGTGAATGATCCACATGCAGAAGGTACTTACCAGTCCTTAGAAAAATATGGTAAAAATTTAAATGAATTAGCTAAAGCGGGAAAAATTGATCCTGTTATAGGTCGTGATGAAGAAATTCGTCGCGTACTTCAAATTTTGTCCAGGCGAACAAAAAATAATCCAATTTTATTGGGTGAACCTGGAGTAGGTAAAACGGCTATTGTCGAGGGCTTGGCTCAAAGAATTGTTTCTGGTGATGTACCTGAAAACCTTAAATCTAAGATTGTCATGTCTTTGGATATGGGATTATTAGTTGCCGGCGCTAAATATAAAGGGGAATTTGAGGAGCGATTAAAAGCCGTCATTAAGGAGGTGACGGATTCTAATGGTGAAATCGTCTTGTTTATTGACGAAATACATACCTTGATCGGCGCAGGAGGAGGTGGTGAAGGTGCTATGGACGCGGCAAATTTATTGAAGCCAGCCTTGGCTAGGGGAGAATTACATGCAATAGGTGCCACTACTTTAAAAGAATACCAAAAATACATCGAAAAAGATAAAGCACTTGAGCGTCGTTTTCAATCGGTATTGGTTGAAGAGCCTGATGTAGCAGATGCTATTTCCATTTTGAGGGGAATTAAAGATAAATATGAGTTGCATCATGGAGTTCGAATTCAAGATGATGCTGTCATTGCAGCTGTCGAATTATCAAATCGCTACATTTCAGATCGTTTTCTGCCTGATAAAGCAATTGATTTAATGGATGAGGCTTCTGCCAAGATGCGGTTGGAAATTGATTCTGTTCCGGAAGAAATAGATGACATCCAACGAAAAATCATGCAATTAGAAATTGAGCGTGAGGCGATACGACGGGAAAACAATAAGGAAAAGGAGACCATTTTAACGCGTGATTTAGCTGACTTAACAGAGAAGCGAGATGCATTAAAAGCAAAATGGCAATCTGAGAAATCTGTATTGGATGCAGTTAGAGCTGAAAAGGAGAAGATAGATAAGTTGAAATTGGAGGCGGACCAAGCAGAACGTTTGGGTGAATATGGCAAAGTCGCTGAGATTAGGTATGGTCGCTTGGTCGAGTCGGAAGCTAAATTAAAAGAGCTCCAACTAAATTCAGCGGGGGCTAATTCCATGCTTCAGGAAGAGGTTACAGCAGAAAATATCGCCGAAGTAGTTTCGAAGTGGACGGGTATTCCGGTCAATAAAATGTTACAAACGGAGATAGACAAACTACTTCATTTGGAAGATGAATTACATAAACGAGTTGCGGGGCAAGATCAAGCCATTGAAATGGTTTCTGATGCGGTTAGACGATCTAGAGCAGGATTACAAGATCCACGCAGACCGATTGGTTCTTTCATATTCTTAGGAACCACGGGAGTTGGAAAAACAGAATTGGCCAAATCTTTAGCTGCCTATTTATTTAATGACGAAAATGCCATTATTCGGATTGATATGTCGGAGTACCAAGAACGTCATGCCGTTTCTCGTTTAATTGGTGCGCCTCCAGGCTATGTGGGTTATGATGAAGGTGGGCAGTTGACCGAGGCCGTACGTCGCAAACCTTATTCGGTTGTCCTTTTGGATGAAATAGAAAAAGCGCATCCAGATGTTTGGAATATTTTATTGCAGGTATTGGATGAAGGCCGATTAACAGATAATAAAGGCCGCACGGCTAATTTTAAAAATACCATTATTATCATGACTTCTAATATTGGCAGTCATTTGATTCAAGAAAAAATGACTCAAATGGAGGGCTGGAATAATGCTTTGATTTTAGAAGAGACCAAAGAAGAGGTAATGTCCTTGTTGAGGCAAGTGGTGCGACCGGAATTTTTGAATCGGGTAGATGAAATCGTCTTGTTTGAACCACTGACTGAGGAACATGCCAGGAAGATTTTAACGATTCAATTTAAAGAAGTGCAGAAGCGTTTAGCGGAACAAAATATCACATTGGAAGCTTCTGATGTTGCTTTGGCCAAATTAGCGAAAGATGGATATGATCCGAATTATGGGGGTAGACCAATGAAACGAGTCCTTCAAAGAGCCGTTTTGAATGAATTATCTAAAGCTATTTTATCAGGTAAAATCAAGAAAGATTCTGCGGTCATGATGGATTTAGACGCGTCAGGAGAGCTTATCTTTGAAAATATAGCGACGCCCGAACTGGCTTAAGTGAGCCTATGATTATTTCTGGTGACTTGATGATTTTTTTCAAAAAAAAGCCAGCTTAAAAGCTGGCTTTTTAAATTAAAGCTGATTTTGCTTATGGGATCAACTCCTTGGAAAAATTCTGGAAACATACCGGTCTAGTAAATCGATATATCGCCTGTGTACCTACGGAAGTTGACCTTGAATCCGTGGTAGAAGGGAAAGGACCTCCATGTACCATGGCGCCCGATACTTCTACTCCGGTAGGAAAACCATTTAATAAAATACGGCCTACCTTTTGAGTCAATGCTTCTATTAAATCGTTTACTTTCCCTAATTCATTTAATTCACCTTGTATAGTGGCTGTTAATTGACCTGGCAATTGATCAATAAAATCAATCATTTCCTCCATATTTTCTGCCACCACCGCTAAAGTACTAGGTCCAAAAACCTCTTCTAATACCTCAGGATTCTTCATGGCTTCTTTTGCACTTGTTTTAAATAGGGCAGGGGAAGGCAACGTGGCAACCGTTAATTGCTGAACACTCGCATGGCCAACTAATGATTTAGTTCCATGGGTATACGCATCTTTGATTCCTTTCGTCAAAAAGGTACCTAACGGCATGGTATTCAGTCGGCTGGCAACAAGATCTAGAAAGCCTTCATCCGATTTTAATAGGATTAAAAGGCCTGGATTGGTACAAAATTGACCTACCCCCATGCAAACCGACTGGCTTAATCCGTCCGCCAGCGCTTCTCCTGCTATTTTTATTTTTTCTGATAGTAAAACAACGGGGTTGATACTACCCATTTCAGCATATACAGGAATAGGTTGAGGTCTGCGAACAGCTAAATCATACAATGCTTTTCCTCCTCGGTAAGATCCGGTAAAGCCTACTGCCTGAGTGATGGGATGAGTGACTAAATAGCCACCTATTTCATGACTTGTGGCATGAACCATGGAAAATACCCCTTCTGGCATGTGTGTTTTCTGTGCTGCTTTTATAATCGCAGTACCCATCAATTCACATGTGTTAGGATGGGCGGGGTGTGCTTTAAATACAACTGGACAACCTGCGGCAAGTGCCGACATGGTGTCGCCTCCAGCTACTGAAAAAGCCAATGGAAAATTACTAGCTCCAAAAATAACAGAGGGCCCTAGTGGAATTTGCTTTTGCAATAGATCTGGTTTTGGAAGTGGCTGTCTGTCTGGAAGAGCAGGGTCATGTATTTCTTTGCGCCATTGTTCGTTCGAAATAAAATCTGCGAAGGCCTTGATTTGTCCTGTCGTTCGCCCTCTTTCACCCGTGATTCTTGCCTCAGGAAGACCCGATTCTAGGCAAGCTGTTTTGATTAAATCATCCCCTATGGCATTGATTTCATCAATAATAGCCAATAAAAATTGGGCTCGGTCAAGGTCAGAAATTCTTCTGTATTTTGGGAAGGCCGCTTTGGCTAATGCTAATGCCGCATCGACTTCATCGATCGTAGCTTCAAAAAAACTAGGTCCTACCACTTCTCCTGTGGATGCATTTAATCCATGAAATTCCCGAGATCCCCGTTGGGAATTAGAAAATCCAATGATTTGTTTTCCAGTTAATTTCATTATAAAACGATATTTTTTAGGGTGCCAATAGGTTCAATGCTAATTAAAATTTCATCTCCAGATTGCAATGTAAAGGGTGGATCAGGTACAATACAAGTCCCAGTCATCAAATAAGTGCCAAACGGAAAACTCATTTCCATCGTTAGGTAATGAACTAATTCGGAATGAGTTCTTTTCATTTGAGAAATTTGGGTGTCTCCTTGAAAAACTTGATTTCCGCCTCTGAAAATTTCCATATTGATCACCGTTTCAGGAGCAAGGGGTTTTTCTGTGACTAATAAGCAAGGTCCTAAACCTGCTGCTCCATCATATACTTTTGCTTGAGGAAGATATAATGGATTTTCACCTTCAATATCTCTTGAGCTCATGTCGTTACCAATACTGTAACCTGCTAACTCTCCATGCGAATTAATGAAAAGGGTTAATTCAGGCTCAGGTACATTCCATTGAGAATCTTTTCTGATTTTCACTTTTCCACCTGGGCCTACGGATCTTAATTTATTGCCTTTGTAGAAAATCTCAGGCCTCTCCGCTGAATAAACCTTATCATAAAAAGTGTCGCCTCCAGATTCCTTAGATTCCTCCATTCGAGCTACTTTACTACGCAAATAGGTTACACCTGCCGCCCAAATTTCTTGTTGGTCAATCGGACATTTAGGATTTGAAATTTGAGAGATGGCTTGATCTGAGCTTCTCATTTCAGATTTACAAATGTCAAAAAGATTTTTTTGATTGATGAATAAATCCCAATTAGCTTCTTTCGCTTGGACGCATTTCCCTTCTTGGTCTTGAATTTGAATTCCTTGGGGTGTTAAATAAATTTTAAAATAATTCATACAGTTAAATTTTTAATATTTCTAGAGCTAAGCCAACTTCCTGTTGGGCACGAATAGGATACGAAATGTCAAATATACAAAGGTTGTCGATCTTTGCATGCACAATTTTAATCGGTTGTTTCTTACTTATTTTCATAAACGCATTTAATTGTTCGTAAGTAAAGGTTATTTGTTGATAAATTTCAGGTTCTACGGTGATCATTTCAGCCTGATTTAAGGCATGGGCGCTGGCTTCTTTATAGGCTTGGATTAATCCTGGAACGCCTAATAAAGTTCCTCCAAAATATCGCACGACGGCCACTAAAACAAAATGTACGTTTGAAGAAAAAATCGCATTTTGTATAGGTTTCCCTGCGCTTCCAGCTGGTTCTCCATCATCATGTGATTTTGTTTCTTCCGGTTCAAAACCCAATCGATACGCATAGCAAATATGCCTAGCTTTAGGATGTTCTGATTTTAATAAGCCAAGGGTATTTTTAATATCTGCTAAATCTTTCACTGGAAAGGCCTTAGCGATGAACTTACTTCCTTTATCTTTGTAAATTCCATCCGAGGACTGCTTGATTGAAATATAAGCATTGGGAGGATTGATCATAGACCTAAATTTAATCATTACATGCATAATAATTATTTTTTTCTGCAAAAATTAGTGGTTCAATTGAGGCAGTCATTAATGTATGCACGGTTGAAACAATGTTTTTCTCAGGAAAAAGATGAGTTGGTATTGGGATTTGAACGTCAAAATGGGGAGGATTTTTGGATTAAATGTGTGTTGGGTTCGCAGTTTTCAATCCTACAATTTCCGAATCAATTTCATCGTGCAGGTCGAAATTCGGTTGATTTATTTTCTGATTTATTGTTGGCCGAGGTCCAAGCCGTGGAAATGTTTCAAAATGAGCGTGCTTTTTCCATTCATTTATTAGGTGATTTTGTCTTGGTTTTTAAACTTTTTGGCAATCGCTCCAACTTGATTTTATTTCGTGATTCTACCTACCAAGCTCAATTTCAAGGGAAGTTGAAAAATGATCAGTCCATCGAACTTCATCAAATTGACCGGGTCATCCAGCAAGATTATCAATCTTTTTTAGAAAATGATGGTGAGGTGTTTTCTTTGTTTCCAACCTTAGGAAAGGAGGGTTTAGCCTATTTAAATCGAAATGATTTTGAGACCTTAGGGACCCAAGATCGCTGGACACTTATTCAGCAGATGTTGAATGAGTTAGACCAAGATGTATTTTATATTGCAGCATCTGAAAAAGGAGTTTATTTGACGCTGTTTCCAGTTAATGACTTTTTATATAAGTCGACGAATCCCATCGAGGCTTTAAATAAACTATACAGCTTTCATTTTTCTATTGGGGAATTTAGGAGGGAGAAAAATCAGATCTTGGCTGTTTTAGATCGGAAATTGACCAAAACTTGCAACTATTTAGATGAGTTGGTTCGTCAAAAAGTCCTTCGTGATTCAAACGTCCCCTATGAAGAGATAGGCAATATTTTGATGGCAAATTTGCACACAATTCCAGCGAACATTTCTCAAGTTGTGCTTGAGGATTTTTACCGAAATCAGCCCATTCAAATAAAATTGAATGCGACCCTTTCAGCAGCACAAAATGCGGAAAACTATTATCGGAAATCTAAAAACTATAGCAAAGAATTGGCTTATTGGCAATCAAATGTGGATAGGAAAAGCCATGAAATAGTCCAAATACAGGAGCAGATTTTGGCTGTAGAACAAACTGAAACTAGAAAAGCATTAAAGCCTTTTCTCACTATTTTATTGCAAGCTAAAAAACCGGAGATCGAAGGGACTGAAATTCCTTTTAAACAATTTGAGGTGGATGGTTGGGTTATTTGGGTGGGCAAAAGTGCTAAAAACAATGATTTATTGACGCTTAAATATGCAAAGAAATTTGATCTTTGGTTGCATGCCAGAGATGTAGCTGGGTCCCATGTCATCATTCGAAATCCTAACCAAAAAGTGGTTCCCAAATATGTAGTCGAAAAAGCTGCTGGATTAGCCGCCTATTTTTCAAAAAGGCAATCGGACTCCTTGTGTCCTGTGATTGTTACTCCGAAAAAGTACGTGAGAAAAACGAAAGATTTATTAGCCGGTCAGATGATTGTGGACCGAGAGGAGGAAGTTGTTTTAGTCAAACCAGAACTCATTGTTTAAGTATCATTTTCTCTATAAAAATTCATAATACTTTTATTTTATTGACTATTCCTCTAAATTAGCATTTACATGACTACCAAAAAACTCAAGAATTTATGCAATCCCAAGGTTTACAAACATTAGATTACCTCGTATTTTTATTTTATTTCGTTGTTGTATCAGGTTATGGTTATTGGGTATACCAACGAAAACAAGCCTTGATTACCACTTCAAACGATTTTTTCTTAGCGGAAGGTTCTTTAACCTGGTGGGCTATTGGAGCTTCCTTGATTGCATCGAATATTTCTGCTGAGCAATTTATTGGGATGTCTGGAAATGGGTTTAGGTTAGGTCTAGCGATCGCCACCTACGAATGGATGGCCGCTGCTACTTTATTAATTGTGGCTATATTTTTCATGCCGATCTATTTGAAAAATAAGATTTTCACGATGCCTCAGTTCTTATCTCAGCGCTACAGCCCCTCCGTAAGTTTGATTATGGCCATTTTTTGGTTGATGTTATATATCGCCGTTAATCTTACATCCATCTTATATTTAGGCGCTTTAGCCATCACCACTATTTCTGGAATTGATGTAACGGTTTGCATGATTGGTATGTCGGTTTTTGCGATCATCATCACCTTAGGAGGGATGAAAGTGATTGGGTATACGGATGTAATCCAAGTATTTTTCTTGGTTCTGGGAGGTTTGGCCACCTCTTATTTGGCTTTGACCATGGTAACCGATCGCTTCGGAGGTTCAGGGGTTTTTGATGGAATGAGTCATTTATTGAACAAAGCGCCAGAGCATTTTCACATGATTTTAAACAAAGATTTAGGCCCAGACGGTAAATTGTTAAATCCTAATTACCCTAGTTTACCTGGTTTGGCGGTATTAGTGGGCGGTATGTGGATCATCAATTTAAATTATTGGGGATGTAATCAATACATTACGCAAAGGGCTTTGGGGGCTGATTTGAATACAGCACGTAATGGAATTTTATTTGCTGCTTTCTTGAAATTAATGATGCCAATCATCGTTGTTTTACCTGGCATCGCGGCCTATTTGTTATATAAAGACGGCATGTTCCAAACCGAAATGTTAAAAGATGGTGTTTTGAATCAAGATAGCGCTTATCCTGTGTTATTGAATTTATTGCCTACTGGCCTCAAAGGGCTTTCTTTTGCTGCATTAACTGCTGCTGTAGTGGCATCGATGGCTGGTAAAGCAAATTCCATTTCCACGATCTTTACCTTGGATATCTATAAGAAGTATATGAATCCAACGGCAGATGAGAAAACCTTAGTTCGCATAGGTCGTATTGCTGTAGTAGCTTCTATGATTGCTGCGGTGGTTATTGCACCGCTAATGGGCATTGATAAAAAAGGTGGTTTTGAATTTATTCAAGAATATACAGGATATGTATCGCCAGGTATTTTTGCATTATTTACCATGGGTTTCTTTTGGAAGAGAACGACTTCTAAGGCTGCATTATTTGCGCTTTTGGGTGGGGTCAGTTTTTCTATCATGACCAAATTTATTCCTACCTGGACGGGATTAAATGACACGATGTTTTATACCGCCTTTGCCGATGAAACAGGAACCATGATGATTCCATTTATGGATCGAATGGGATGGGTTTTTATATTCTGTGTAGTTTCCATGGTTGTTATCACATTATCAGATCCAGAAAGTAAAAATAATCCTCAAGGATTGGAGATTGATGCCAAAATGTTCAAGTTGTCACCGACCTTCATTTTTGGAACCGTCGTCATTTGTTTGTTTTTAACTTTAGTGTACACGTATTTTTGGTAATTCATCTTTTATTTATTCCATGGGTTATTTAGCTTTGGCTTGATAACCCATTTTTTATGAAAAATCAGCAAATACTTTTTGAAGAGCGTCAGCGATTTAATCAATGGTGGTTATGGGCAATTACCATAGGAGCGATGGGTTTTTCCCTAGGTAGCCATTTGAAATCATTTCAAATGAATGAGTCCATTTTTAATTGGTCTACCTTTAGTTTAATCATTCCCATTTCAATTATTCCTGTCTTATTTTATTTTCTAACCCTTAAAACAAGAGTTGAAGAGAAGGGTATTTACGTACGATTCATTCCTTTTCACTGGAAAGAAATTTTTATTGCTTGGGATCAGATCGAGTCTTGTGCAGTTAGAACCTATAGTCCTTTAGGCGAATATGGAGGCTGGGGAATCAAGTATGGCTTGGGAGGTGCTGGTAAGGTCTATAATGTCCGAGGAAATCAAGGGCTGCAATTGGTCTTCAAGGACGGATCTAGGTTATTGATCGGTACACAAAAGCCAGAAGCATTGCAGGAAATTGTCAACCAGCTTGGTTCATTTCCCCGCGGTGAATAGGGCTTTAAGGATCTTGTTTCTCAGTACTTAAATCACAAGTGACGATTAGCAAAAATTAAAGAGCTATCTTTGTGAAAATTATGAGGATGATGTTTTATTTCTCATAGCACACATTCTGATAAAATTTATGACTTTTGAATCATTAAGCCTCATTGAGCCTATACTGAAGGCGCTCAAAGAAGAGGGATATAATACACCCACACCCATCCAGGCACAAGCCATCCCCATCGTTCTTAAAGGAGCAGATTTATTGGGCTGCGCGCAAACAGGAACTGGAAAAACAGCCGCTTTTACGTTACCCATCATCCAAAGATTATTGTCAAATAGACCTCAGGGTGTTCGTAGGACAGTAAAAGGTTTAATTGTAACTCCTACAAGGGAGCTTGCCATTCAAATAGGCGAAAGCTTTACTGCGTATGCTCGACATACGAATTTAAAATGTACCGTTATTTTTGGTGGAGTAGGACAAAGCCCTCAAGTTTCTGCCTTACGTAATGGGGTGGATGTGGTAATTGCAACGCCTGGTCGATTATTGGACCTAATGAATCAAAAGCATTTAAGTTTACATGATGTTGAATATTTTGTCCTGGACGAGGCGGATCGAATGCTTGACATGGGTTTTATTCATGATGTAAAAAAGTTATTAGCCGTTTTACCTCGCAAACGCCAATCCTTATTTTTCTCGGCCACCATGCCCCCTGAAATTATAAAATTGGCCTCGACGATTTTGCACAATCCTGCGGAAGTTTCGGTAACTCCCGTTTCATCCACCGTTGATATCATCAATCAATCAGTTTATTTTGTAGACAAAGGAAATAAAAATGCCTTATTGCTCACTATCCTTCAAGATGAAAGCATTAAAACAGCTTTAGTATTTACTCGAACTAAACATGGGGCTGACAAGGTTGTCAAGGTTTTATTAGCCAAAAGCATCAAAGCCGAAGCCATTCATGGCAACAAGTCTCAAAATGCTCGCCAAACAGCTTTGAAGAATTTTAAGGCACAAACGACGCGCGTTTTAGTGGCTACCGATATTGCCGCCAGGGGAATCGATGTGGATGAATTAGAATACGTGATTAATTTTGAGTTATCGAATATTGCAGAGACCTATGTCCATCGAATTGGTCGTACGGGTCGTGCCGGCGCCAAAGGAACCGCCATTTCTTTTTGCGATATTGAAGAAAAAGAATACTTAAGGGATATTGAAAAATTGATTGGTAAAAAAGTGCCGATCATCGAGGATCATTTATATCCCATGAAAATATTTAAAGTGGAGAAGGCTGCCAAAACACCTCAAGGGCGCGGTGGAGGAGGTCAGCGAAGTTCATCTGATTTCAAACCAAGCAATACAGCTCCTGCTGCTTCCCCTAGATCGTTTGATAAAGCCAAAGGGGGAAAAAAATGGTACGGGAAGAGCAATAATTATTAAGTTCAATGGATTGGGGGAATAAAACGCTTTTGGTCATTGTAGGTCCTACTGCGGTAGGCAAAACAGACCTTTGTGTTCAATTAGCCCAGGTATTGAAAACTGAAATTATTAGTGCCGACTCGCGTCAATTTTACAAAGAATTATCCATTGGCACCGCTAAACCAAGTTTGAAGGAACAAGGTGGAATTGTACATCACTTCATCGATTCCCATTCCATTCATGATTATTTTTCTCCAGGTGATTTTGAGCGCGAAGCGATCGCGCGCATCAATTCTTTATTTGAAAGTAAGGACCTGATTATTGCGACTGGCGGATCAGGACTTTACCTGAAGGCTCTGGTGGAGGGTTTGGATGATATGCCTGAAATTGACATGGAATTGAGAAATTCCTTGAATGTAAGGTTAAAAGAGGAGGGTTTGTATGCATTATTTCAGGAGCTAAAGCTTAAAGATCCTCAATATGCCAGCCAAGTAGATGCTTATAATCCACAAAGAGTCGTTCGCGCTTTGGAAGTATGTATGTCTACCTCCAGGACCTATTCAGAATTCAGGAAAAGCAAATCAGATGTCCGGCCATTTAAGATTTTAAAGTATTGCTTGGATCGACCGAGAGAGGAATTATACGAACGAATTAATTTGCGCATGGAGATGATGCTCGCTGCTGGTCTGATCGATGAAGCCAAGAAATACGCAGATTTTCAGTCCAATTATGCACTTAAAACCTTAGGCTACAAGGAAGTTTACGGCTATTTACGTCAGGAGTATGATGAAGCTGAATTGCAGAGGTTATTGAAACAGAATAGCCGACGTTATGCAAAAAAACAATTGACTTGGTTTCGGCATCAAGATGAATATGTTTGGTTACATCCTGACCAAGCAAAAAATCACATATTAAAAGATTTAGATTGATAAATACGCTTCCAAGCCTCCTGCTAAATTTTGGCAATGCTTGAAACCTTTTGCTGTTAATAATTGACAGGCAATTTGGCTTTGAGTACCATTGTAACAGACCAATGTATAAGGTACTTCAGGTAAAATTTCGTTGATTCTCACGAGTAAATCATCTAATGGGATATGGATTCCGCCCAAATTAAAATCGTCCCATTCTCTTTGCGTTCTAATATCTAAGATCGAAAGAGCACCCAAATTTTGCTTGAATTGTTGGGCCGAAATGCCAATCATTTTAATAACCGGCTGATTGCCACGCGATCATACCCCCAATTAAATTTCTGGGATTTGTAAAACCTTCTGATAATAAATATTCTTTAGCACGACCTGAACGAGCGCCAGATCTACAATGAAGAATGATCTCTTGGTTTTTAAATGAATCTAATTCATCCAAGCGATCTGGTAATTCTCCTAAGGGAATTAATTTAGCTCCAATATTGAATTCGTCAAATTCATATTCCTCTCTAACATCGATGATGGTTAGCTTTTCGCCTCCATCCATGCGCTTTTTAAGCTCTTCAATTTGAATATCTTCCATGATTTTTACTGATTTTCACCACCAACAACCCAAACATCAATCATATCACCAGGGTGTATGCTTGTTCCGGTGCAAGTAGCGCAACTTTGTTTAAATACAGTTCCTGCTGGAAATTCGCTATTGGCTTCATAGCTTACTTTTCCTATTTTCAAATTCATTCCAGCTAATATGATGTTGACCTCATCCATCGGCTTGCCGACTAAATCTGGCAGTTCCATTTCAATGTTAGCCGTACCATTTCCAATGAATAGGTCTACTGCAGTTCCTTTAGGTATACTGGCTCCTGCCTCAATTTTTCTACCAAAGGCCTGAACTTCAATGACTTCTTTTATTCTTGGGTCATTTACTTCATGTACAATCCCTTTTCTTAAACCTAAAATAAAAAGTTGTTGCTCAGCACTTCTTACCGATAATCCGACCAAGGTGGGCAATTTGATGGTGGGTGGTGTCTCTGAATTTATTGTAATGTATATTTTCCTGCCTGACTTGACCAATGAATTTGGCATCGGATATTGAGACAAAATGGTTAACGGGGGCTTATCTGCAGTGAAGGTACAATCAGAAATTTCATATTCTAAATCATTTTCGCTGATCAGCTCTTCCATTTTTTCGACACTCATGCCTTTTAGATTGGGAACTTTGATGGTTTCGCCGTGGTGTGTACTCCAAGGTAAATAGATAAAAAAGAAACCGAAAAACAAGACTAAAAATAAGGATATAATGATCGCAATGTGCGTATATAGATCTTTCTTAGTTTGAGTCGGAATAATGGCCATATGCTTTTAATTCGAATTTATTGCAAGTTATAATAAATATGTGGCAATTTGGAAATTGTCTATTGGAAAATACTTGGGTCTAGATATAAAAAAAGAGACGCGAATCTTCGCGTCTCTTTAATGAATCAGAATTACGTATTTGTATTTAAATATCTAATGATCATTTGAGCACATCATCCATTCTTTTACGTTTAATATTTAAATACCTTATTTCCAGCCATAACCTCTTGTGTTTTCTCATCGAAAGTCACACGCATGCCAGTGCGATATGCCGCATTTGACATAATGGTAGCGATCGAGTGTTGGTATCCTGCTTCAATAGGTGCATTAGGTGTTTTGCGAGAGCGAACACATTCCATCCAGTTTTTAATGTGGTTGAACGTTAATTGGTCCCCACCTGTATTGGCACTTGTTTCAACCGCAATCGCTTCTCCCAATTTCATGCTTGGTAATAGATTAGCTTGCATACCCATTTCCTTTGCATCTTTTTCACGAAGCCCACCATTGGGAGAAATTGTGTTGGTATCTAGATTTAATTCACCTGCATTTGAGTAATAGATTTCTTTTGTTCCGCCCGCTCCATTGGAGAAGCGAGATGTAAACTGAACTTGGAATCCTTTAGTCAGGTCATTGGAAGGGCCGTAATCAAACACAGTTGTTTGAGTATCTGCATTCACGCGGCCATCATTCCATTGGTAAATACCGCCATTAGAAACGGCAGAGCGAGGATGTGTTAAGCCTGAGAACCAGTGCACGGTATCAATTTGATGAGACATCCATTGACCTGAAATACCAGATGAATATGGCCAGAATAAACGATACTCTAAATATTTACGGGGATCAAATGTATCTTTTGGACGATTAAGTAAAAAACGATTCCAATCGATATCTGACTCTTTTAAAATTTTAGTTAAGGCTGGACGTCTCCATCTACCTGGTTGGTTTACATTCCAAAGCAACTCGACCATTTTGATATCTCCGAATTTACCTGATTTGATAAAGTCTTCTGCAGCAAAATAATTTGTTCCAGAGCGCCTTTGTGAACCTATTTGAACAATTTTTTTAGATTCTTTGACGGCTTTTAAAACCGCACGATTATCTTCCATAGTTTCTGCCAATGGCTTCTCGCAATATGCATCACAACCCGCTTTTACTGCTTCGATCAAGTGAATTGCATGTTGGAAATCCGCTGTCGATATAAAAACGGCATCTATACCCTTTGAAGCATATAACTCATCATTATTGCGGTAGGTTGTTACTTTAGTTCCCAATTGACTTTGGTAAAAAGCGGCACCCTCTTCTCTGCGGCGATTCCAAAGATCAGAAAGTCCGACCAGTTCAAAATTCATATCTTTCGATAAGGTTTTAAATGGACCTACGTGTGATGATCGGTGACGATCTGAAAAACCAACGGCAGCCACGCGCACGCGGTCATTAGCACCTAAAATCTTGCTGTAAGACTTAGGGCTAAAGGCAAAAGTACCTAGCGAAGCTAATGTACCTTTTTGAATAAATTCTCTTCTTTCCATGGTAATAGGTTTATAGTTTTATTTGATTTCTCTAATTTTTATGTTTTTGTAAAAAACGGAATCTCCATGCTCTTGAAACAAGATAGGACCAGCAGCTTGAGCACCATAACCATCCCATCTTGAATGCTTGCTATGCGCCACTAATACTTTATAAATATTACTATTTCTTTCGTATTCTAACACTTTAAATCCATTTAACCAGTGTTGAACGATGTTATTTGGATAAACAATGATACGTCCTTGATTCCACTCGCCAATTTTCTTTTGAAAACGTTTGTCATTTTTATTGGATGGAATGATGTCATACAAACTAGCTAAGGTACGATTTCCTACCTTTCCCAATTTTGCATCTGGATGCTTTTCGTCATCTAAAACTTGGTATTCTAAGCCGATGGCCGACATGCCAGAAGCATATGTTTCGTTCACAAAATATTTAACCCCTGAATTTGCTCCTTCCGTTAATTTAAAGTCAAAGACTAACTCAAAGGATCCGAATTTTTCGTTGGTCAAGATATCACCCCCATTTCCAGACTCCCTACCACCTGAACTGTTGACGTGCAAAGTTCCTTCCTCTACAGTCCAAACTTTAGGAGGTGCAGTGGTTTTGAACGCGGACCTAAATCCAGTTAAATCCTTTCCATTAAACAAAAGTTTAAAACCAAGGGATTTTTCTTGATCCGAAAGTGTATTTAAGGTATAATTCTCAACAGGAGTAACACCATCTGCCGGACGAGGTTGCATATCTTTGCCAGTTTGAATGCGAACATTTTTCCACATCACTTGTTTTCCGGGGCTATCTTCTTTTCCTATTGCATGAACTTGAAGGGCTATAAATCCTTCTGGAGTCATGTCATCGATTAAGTTAGCTACTGGAACATCGTTGATCCAAGTACGAATCACGCTGCCAATGGCTTCAATCCGGTATTTATTCCAAGCGTCACGCTTAAAAGCTTTTTTCGCTTCTGGATTCATTTCATTTTGGTATAACCAGCCTCTGCGTGCTTCGTCGTAAATGCCACCGGACCAACCGCGATTCGAGGGGTCAATTTCTACTTGGTATCCGTGCACGCGGCCATTGTTGTATTCTGGTTTTGATAAACTACGGATTTGAATACCTGAATTCATCGAGTTATCCACTTTCAATTCCAATTCAAGGATGAAATCACCATACGTTTTTTCGGTAGCCATGAAAGAATTTGGGGTATTTGCTACGGTTGTGCCGATAATCACTCCATTTTTAATTTCGTATTTCGCTTGGCCATTTAATTGTTTCCAGCCATTAAACGTTTTTCCATCAAATAAATTAGTCCATTTTTGAGCTTGCAGGGCAGTGGGTAAAAGTATGACTGCAACAAGCATTGAGTAAATTGTTTTTTTCATCATTGTATTTAAAGGTATATTTCTATTTGTTATAAAGATATAACCAATATTTTTTTACTCAAATTTTTATTCATAAATAGATAATTATTAACCGATTTTTTCATCTTAATCTATTATTTTTGTAGATTATTTATTGATTTATATGAAAAAACAGACTCAGTCGATACGAATTCAGTCCCCTAAATCGCAAAATCGCGAACACTCTGTCCCACTTTATTTGACCTCTAGTTTTACGTTTGAAGATGCGGAGCAAAGTAAAGCTGTTTTTGCGGATGAAATCGAAGGGAATATTTATTCCCGTTTTATGAATCCAAATGTGGATGAATTTGTTTCCAAAATGTGTATGTTGGAAAATGCGGAGGATGGAATTGCATTTTCAACTGGGATGGCAGCCATATTTGCTTCCATGGCTGGTTTATTGAAATCAGGGGATCACATCATTGCTTCTAAAGCTTTGTTTGGATCAGCTATTCAAATCTTGACTAAAATAACTTCAAAGTGGGGTATTGAGTGCACTTTTGTCTCAGGGAATGATTTGGGCGCTTGGAAAAAAGCCATGAAGCCTAACACAAAATTTATGTTTTGTGAGAGTCCTTCTAATCCGGGCTTAGAGCTGATTGATATTCAAGCGTTAAGTGATTTAAAAGCTGGAACGGACATCGTTTTAGCGATTGATAATTGTTTTGCGACTCCTATTCTTCAGACGCCTTTAGATTTTGGAGCTGATTTAGTGATACATTCAGCCACAAAATTTATTGACGGTCAGGGGCGTGTTTTAGGGGGTATTATTTGTGGCAATAAGGATTTGATTCAAGAAATACGTTTTTTTGCGCGACATACAGGTCCGTCTTTATCGCCTTTCAATGCTTGGATTCTATCAAAAAGTTTAGAGTTATTGGAACTTAGAATGCAAAAGCATTCAGAAAATGCATTCGCATTAGCCCAAGCTTTAGATGGGCACAAGGCTCTAAATAGGGTAAATTATCCTTTTCTTCCTGCCCATCCGCAATATGAATTGGCTAAAAAGCAGATGAAATATGGGGGCGGAATCATCACCATTGATATTAAGGGAGGGTTTGAAAAAGTTAACCAATTCTCCAAGCTGCTTAGATTCATTACGATTTCATCCAATTTAGGAGATTCTCGTACAATAATGACCCATCCAGGCTCCACGACTCATTCTAAATTGCCAGCGGAAGATAAAGCTGAAGTTGGAATTACGGATGGATTGGTCCGTATTTCAGTAGGCTTAGAGCATATTGAGGATTTAATTGAGGATATTACACAAGCCTTAAATCAATTATAATGTGGATTGCTCTACTTAGTTGTCTAATTTTAATCACCTTAAATGTGGTGATTGGCGTCTATGTGGAGCGGAAATTATCAGCGTTTATGCAGGACCGTTTGGGTCCAACCGAGGTAGGGAAATGGGGACTTTTACAGGTTTTCGCAGATTTACTCAAATTATTACAGAAGGAAGATATCGTTCCTTATGCTGCCCAAAAGAAGCTGTTTCTGGCAGCACCCTGGATTATTTTCTTGTCTATTTTTTGCGCTTTTTCTGTCATTCCTTTAAGTTCAGGTATTTGGCTTCAGGGCAGTCAAACGGAAATGGGATTAATGTTGCTAATGGGAATAATTTCGTTGGATACGCTAGGGATTTTACTAGCTGGATGGACTTCCAATAATAAATATTCGCTTTTAGGTGCGATACGTTCGGCGGCCCAACTGGTTTCGTATGAAATACCCTTGGGTTTATCCATTTTGTCGGTAGTTATTTTGTCTTCTAGTTTGAACTTACAGGATATTGCGTGCCAACAAGGCATTTTTTCAGTAGGGGAACAATATTTATTTGGTATCAAGTATACGGGTATAGAAGTGGGAAGTATTGGAGGGATTTTGACATGGAATGTGGTCAGAATGCCTTTTCTTTTTTTCTTATTTATTGTGTTTTTTATAGCAAGTCTAGCAGAAGCAAATCGAGCACCCTTTGATATTCCAGAAGCTGAGTCAGAATTGGTTGGCGGTTTTCACACGGAATATTCGGGGATGCGTTGGGCTTTATTATTTCTATCTGAATACGGTATCATGTTATTAGTCAGCATATTAGGCGTGATTCTTTTTTGGGGTGCTTGGTATTCTCCTTTTCCCAATATCGGAAGTTTGAAATTAGCTGATTGGACGAATGGAACACCAGGCACTTTGATTGGTACTGCACTTGGCTTTTTCTGGCTCATGTTAAAATCGTATCTCCTGATCGGATTACAAATGTGGGTACGCTGGACTTTGCCAAGACTGCGGGTCGACCAATTAATGTATTTATCATGGAAGGTGTTGACGCCAATTGCCTTGGTTTTCGTCGCATTATCCTCCGCTTGGTCGCTATTAAAGTAAATTTAATCATCAAATTTTCGTATTTTTATCATTATCTACTTCTAGTTAATTCTATGATAAAACTCTTACTCAGAGTACTTCCATTCGTTTTTTTGCTTGCCGGAAGCCATTTTTCAAATGCCCAAACGACAACTTTACCTTCGGTTTATGGCCGTGTGTTAGACGCTCAAACAGGTGAACCTTTACGAGGTGCTGATATTTCCGTAGATTTCAAAAAATCAGGTGTTTCCACGGACACTGCAGGTCGCTTTCGAATCTATCTTCCTTTTGGTGAATATGTTTTAAAAGTTGGCCATGTAGGGTATAATCCCTATCGAATTAAATTTTATTTAAAAGCAGATTATGAATTAAATGTCCAATTGAATGATGTGACGAAGCAATTGGAAGAAGTTATTGTATCGAGTGCCGCTACCAAACGCGATATTCAAACTCCTTCGTTGGGCGTGACAGTCTTAAGTTTAAAAGGAATAAAAAAATTGCCTACCATGATGGGTGAGGTGGATGTGATTCGGAGCTTACAGACCTTGCCTGGTGTTTCTTCAGTGGGAGAGGGTGCTAATGGACTTAATATTCGGGGGAGTAATGTGGATCAAAATTTAATTTATATTGATGATACGCCTATTTTTAATCCGACACATATGTTTGGGTTATTTTCTGTGTTTGCTTCTGATGCCATTCGAGATTTAGAGTTGTATAAAGGAGGTATTCCAACAAGATTTGGAGGTCGTTCAGCCTCGGTATTAGATATCAAAATGATTGAACCTAATACGGATAAGTTCAAAATGCAAGGCGGAGTGGGTATCGTATCAAACCGATTGCTTGCCGAGATTCCCATAATTAAGGATAAGTTATCGGTTATGGTAGCGGGTCGTTTGTCAATAAATGATTTTATGTTTAAGTGGTTTGCTCCTGATTATTTGAAAAACATACGGGCCAACTTCTCTGACGTGGCAACCAAAGTTTTTTATCGACCGGATTCAAAAAATACGATTTCAATTTCAAGTTATTTAAGCCAAGATTATTACAGAGTTGATTCGTTATTTAGTATTGAAAATGTGATTGCCAAACGTACCTCGTTTGATTATGGACATACAAACTTTGCGATTCATTGGAACCATTATTTTTCAGAGAAATTAAATTTGATGCTAAGTGCGGCAAGTACTGTTTATAAGACGAAGACATACGCTCCCGATACGGTTAATACGATTGATTTAAATAGTTTCATTAAGTATAAAAATATTTCTGCAAGCTTTGATTATCAGCCGAATACTAAGCATAAAATGAATTTTGGGGGTACCATTACTCGCTATGATATTGATCCTGGTTCTTTAAATATGGGTGTTGTCTCCAGGGTGGCAACGGTTAAAATTCAAGATGAACAATCGATAGAAGCTGCGATTTATGCAGATGATGAGTTCAAATTGAATGAAATATTTACGATTCAATACGGTTTGCGATATTCTCAATATTGGAGGATTGGTTCAGGAACGTTCAATGAGTATACGCCTAATCGGATGCCTTCATTAAATTCCATCGTAAGCAAGAAGACCTATGCAGATGGCGAGGTTATGTCATCTTATGGCGGATTTGAACCTCGTTTAACTATGAAGTATTCGCTAGGCGAAAACACAACGATGAAATTTGGTTATAATCGGATGCAGCAGTTCTTCCAATTGCTTTCGAATAACACGACCCCTTTGCCTACTTCTCGTTGGAAAACAGCCGATCAATTCATTAAGCCTCAGCAAAGTGATTTTCTATCTTTGGGTTTATTTAAAACGTATAATGAAAATGTGTTTGAAACATCTTTGGAAACTTATTACCGGGATGTTCGCAATACGCTAGATTTTATTTCAGGAGCCAATTTGCAACTAAATCCCAACATTGAGACACAGTTGGTCACAGGGAAAAGTAAAGCCTATGGAGTGGAGTTAATGGTGCAAAAGAAAAAAGGAGAAGTGAGTGGTTGGGTTTCCTATACCTATGCCCGTGCCTTTAATCAAATGATTGGAGATTACCCTGAAGTACAATCTATCAATGAAGGGAATTGGTTTGCGACCAATTATGATAAACCCCATACCTTCAATATGATGCTGAATATTCAGCCTACCACGCACCATAGCTTTTCATTTACCTTTGCTTATAATACAGGCAGGCCTTTTTCATCTCCATCCGGCATGTATGAAATTGGGGGTAAAAAGTTCCCGGTATTTCAAGAAAGAAATAATGACCGCATTCGGGATTACCATCGGTTAGATTTTTCATGGACCATTAATAATCCGTCGATGAAAAGTCAGCGCTGGGAGGGTAGTTGGGTTTTTACTGTTTACAACCTTTATGGTCGACAGAATCCCTACTCGGTATTTTTTAAATCCACTAAATCTGGCCTTCGTGCTTATGAGTTAAGTGTGTTTGCATCCCCATTTATTTCGCTTACGTACAATTTTAAATTTTTATAGAGATGCCTACTTCTTTAATGCGATATATATTTTTTTCAGTGATTGTTGGCATATTATCATGGGCTTGTATTAATCCTATTGCGGATTTTAATCAAATCGATGCCACTTCTTACCTGACGATTGAAGCGGATATTTCAGATGATGCGGCATTAAATAAAATCCGAATTACCAGTTCTGCCAATCGCATCATTTCTCAAAATCCTTTAGCCGTCAATAAAGCTGAGGTATACATCATGGACCAAGCTGGAGTTAAAACTATATTTAAGGAGGGTACGGCTATGGGCACATATTTGCCGCCTGCAGGTTTTGTAGGTAAAGTAGGCTCTACTTATAAATTATTTGTTAAGACATTAACAGGAAAGTTGTATGAAAGCTTAGAAGAAAAAATGATTGCTGCCCCTGAAATTGAAAATATTGTAACTCAATTTGAAGTAAGGGATCAATACGACAAAGTAGACCCTAGGAGGAGTGGCTTCTCCGTTTATGTTGATTTTAAGGATAGTCCTCAAGAGGGAGATTTTTACATGTGGAATTGGAAACACTTTGAAAAAATATCGATTTGCGAAACTTGTGACGGAGGGGCTAAATGGAATTTTAAATCAAATGTTTGTGTTTCGCCAGCTTTAGCCACTGAAGAAATTATGAATTATAAGTGTGATGGAAATTGTTGGGAAATATCAACTAATAATGACTTAAACGTATTTTCAGATGTATTGACTAATGGACAAAGGATTGTTGGCCGCCAAGTAGCTCGAGTGCCTTTTGATGGCTATTCGCCCTATTATTTACGTCTAGAGCAACGTTCCATTACGAAGAATGCGTTCAATTTTTATCAATCTTTAATCGCTCAAGTGCAGTCCAGTGGATCTTTGTTTGATGTACCTGCTGAAACTCGATTTAGTATGAATGTAAAGCCTATGACTAATCCCAAAGAAAAAGTTCTAGGTATTTTTAACGTTTTTTCAGTGCGTAAAAAGATTTACTTTATCGAACGATTAAAAAGTGTTCCTAAAGAGGAATTCGCATTAATTAGGTATTTAAATGGAGAAATCTATACGTGTCCTCCAGGAACGGTTAATTGCCAAGACCGAGTTCCTTGCGTTGAATCAGCCTATCGAACAAAAATTACTCCAGAAGGATGGATTTTATAATTTTTGAATGATCTTTGTGCTTTCAAATTTTTCCTATGGTAGGTGTATTAATTGTTAATTTAGGTACCCCAGATGATCCTGGAACTCCTTCAGTACGTAAGTATTTACGTGAATTTTTGATGGATGGTCGAGTAATCGATATTCCATACCTGATTCGTTATATTTTGGTTAAAGGAATTATTGCTCCATTTAGAGCACCCAAATCAGCCAAAATCTATAAGGAATTATGGGAAGAACGTGGTTCTCCTTTGAAATTTTATGGGGAAGATGTAGCTCGAGACTTGCAGGTAAAACTTGGCGACTCTTATTATGTGAAATTGGCGATGCGCTATCAGAGTCCTGATTTGGCCTCAGCTATGGCGGATATGGAAGCCAAAAATTTAAAGAAATTAATTGTCATTCCATTTTTTCCTCAATATGCTTCGGCTTCTACTGGATCCGTCTTCGAACGCGTGATGCAATTGATGTCCAAATGGCAAGTGATGCCCTCCCTTTCGATCGCAAGTTATTTTTATGATCATCCCGCATTCTCAAGTTATTTTGCAGCTAAAGCTGCGAATTATCAAAAGGATGTCGACTTTGATTATTATTTGTTTTCATACCATGGAATTCCAGAACGTCATGTACGCAAAGGGGACTTGACTAAAACGACTTGTGTTTTTGGCACTTGTTGCGAGTCAATCACCGATAAGAATCATGGTTGCTATCGGGCACAATGCCATGAAACGACTCGATTAATTGCTGGGAAAATGGGCTTGAAACCTGGAACATATAGTACATCTTTTCAAAGTAGATTAGGTCGAGATCCTTGGCTTAAACCTTACACGGATGAAGTGATCCCTAAATTAGTAGCCGATGGGCATAAGAAAGTATTGGCTTTTTCTCCTGCTTTTGTGGCCGACTGTCTAGAAACAACGATTGAGGTAGGCGAGGAGTATAAAGAAATATTTGAAGAGGCAGGTGGCGAACATTGGCAGTTGGTCGAAAGTTTAAATAATTCACCTGAATGGGTCGGTATCCTAGAAGACTTAGTTAAAAAATCATAACATGTTTTATTTAATTCTTTCAGTCATATTCTCGGTTCTATTACTCGTGAATTTCAGGGCGCATGCGCGATTCCAAGTAGATACCCGAATCGCTATTTTATTAAATTATCCAGTTTGTTTTTTGACGGCTTATTTTCACCAGCCCTCTGCCATTCCATTTCATTGGCCCTCTGCCATGGATACATTTTTACTGATGGCGATGGGGGTAGGATTTGTAATCACCTTTTTATTATCAGGTTTTTCTACGCAGAAAAATGGCATGGCACCTACCTCGTTGGCTAACAATATTTCCCTTGTTATTCCTGTTTTAATTAATTTGTTTATTTTAAAGACGGGTGGTGAGATTAATTGGTCTATTTCCTTCGGATTAGTTTTGTCCTTTGCAGCCATTTATTTTTGTAGCCCTCAATTGACTTCAGCGGATGGCGTTAAACCAGTTGTCTCTTTGTTGTTGGCCGTTTTTGTCGCTTATGGGTTAACAAATACCCTATTTAGTTACCTCAATGGCTCATTGACTTATTTTGTGGGAGGTACTTTGCCTTTTATTATGATGTTGCTAATTGGCTCCATAATCAGTTCAGCAATCGTGCTTATTTGGAAATCGGTCAATGGTACATTAGCTTGGAATACTAATTCTGTATTAGCGGCCATACCATTAGGTTTGCCTAATTTCTTTTCCTTTTACTTTCTTTTAAAAGCCTTAGATGCCTATCAAAATAATGCCGCTGTTGTATTGACGATGTATAATTTAAGTGTCATTCTATTGAGCGCCATTACTGCCTATGTATTTTTTAAGGAGCGCTTGACGAACCGACAATGGATCGGGTTGGGGATTGGTTGTGCTGGAATCGCCTTGTTGAACGGCTTGTAGAGACGCGATATTTCGCGTCTAAAATATTAATACCTCTTACCTAATACTTATTACCTATTACCTATTACCTATTACTTATTACCTCTTACCTAATACCTCTTACCTAATACTTATTACCTCTTACCTAACTACAGCACATTCGCCGTTTGCTCTTTAATCTTCTCCAACTCGTCCTTCATATTCACCACGAGGCGTTGGATTTGAGAATCATTGGCCTTGGAACCGATGGTATTTATTTCCCGACCAATTTCCTGTGCCATAAAGTTTAATTTCTTGCCATTTCCTTCTGCCAAAATATCAATAAAATATCCTAAATGCGTGCTTAAGCGCACCTTTTCCTCCGAAATATCAAACTTTTCAATGTAATAAACCACCTCTTGTTCGAAGCGATTTTTATCAAAATCTTCATTTAGGCCGAGTTCAAGGAGGGATTTTTTCATGCGCTCGCGTATGCCTGGCATACGAATCAAATCCTGTTCTAGAACTTGGTCTAAGCCCGACTTAATAGACGCGATATACTCCCTAAATTTATCCTCAACAATTTTACCTTCGCGAGCTCTGAATTCCTTACACTCACCAACGGCCTCTTGGATCGCCTCAAAAATTACTTGCCACAAAGCCTCAATCTCTTCCTCATTTTCCTCCTTTGTCTCTTGTGAAATGCTTGTTGGCACATTTAAAGCTTGTAAATACAAGGCTCCTTCGTCCAAATTGGCTACACCTAATTCGTTTGCCACTCGTTTTAATTCGGCATAATACACAGCAATCTGTCCTTGGGGCAAAATACTTAGCTCTGATCCATCGTGATTTTTTTGTATCTGAACACTCAATTCAATCTTCCCACGTTCAAGTTGCTGCGTTAAGAAATTACGAATTTCGATTTCACGTGCTGAAAAGGATTTGGGGAGCCGACAAAAAATATCAGTAAACTTTGAATTTAAAGTCTTTACTTCAACTCTTATTTGAAGTTCTTGCGCCTCTTTTTGGGATTTCCCAAAACCGGTCATGGAATAGATCATATCTTATTTTTAAAGGCTAAGCCGAAACCTAAGGCTATAAACAGTAATAATGCAATGGATGAGGCTGCATCTATTTTATTGCCCATCTCAACAGAATAGGGCTTGAATTTAAATTCAATGATGTGTTTTCCTGCAGGCACTAAAAGTCCTCTTAAAACATAATCAGCCCGTACGTGATTCATCTCTTTGCCATCAATGTACGCTTTCCAATCTTTGTTTCCTCGGTAATAAATCTCGGAAAAGACCGCAAGAGAGGGCTTGCTTGTATTAGAAGAGTAAGTAAGATGGTTTGGCTTGTATTCTTTTAAATAGATAATTCCCACTGACAATGAGTCTGGTGCAAAATTTTGTAAATAGGATTTATCCTGCACCTCTACAATCGCGGTATTTTTAGGATCTATTTTTTCAATACCCGTTAAAGCATCATCGGCATTATTTGCCCATTGGATATTTTTTACAAACCAAGCATTGCCTAAAGCATTTGGATTTACTTGGGCGATAGGACTTCCTAAGGAATCCGCACCAATAATGTATTTGGTATTTAACATGTTTAATACACTCATTTGTGCTGGATTGCCGGCAAAATACTTTTCAATCAACTCTTGATACCTGCGAAGTTTAGCACCATGATAACCACCTAAAGATTGATGGTAATAGGATGTCGTCGCATCATTCATGAAGGAAACGGTTGAATTCAATACTCTGAATTGAGTTTTATCCGCTAAAATTTGTTGGTCTGCCGGACTCGGTTGGATTTGTTCTTCCAACGTACTTTTGGAAACAAAAGCATCGTTCCCAAAATATCGCTTGGCCACAGGTGTAA
>Ga0214163_1000095_pt1 | contig 37893 bp, 32 predicted proteins | sample LakMenepilimnion_2_FD_153001 | JGI IMG/M metagenome (GOLD analysis project Ga0214163, IMG submission 153001) | Freshwater microbial communities from Lake Mendota, WI - Practice 15JUN2010 epilimnion v4 | ecosystem: Environmental > Aquatic > Freshwater > Lake > Epilimnion/Euphotic zone | place... | reverse complement strand
CTAGCCCTTCAATACGATGAACTAAGTAAAATTAATATTGAAGTAGAGTTACAGGCACATAAAAATTTAAATGTTTGGAATAAACAAAAAGAACAACAAAATGCATACAATGCGTTAGTTGCTCGTTCTACGGCTTGGCAACAAAAACATGATACTGATGTTTCGATAGCACATAAAGCCTATTTGCTCAAAAATGAATACGACATTGAAGCTGAACTTAAATTGTGGAGTGACTTAAAGGATTGGCTGCACGATGATGCTGAACAAAAATCTATCATAACAATAATTGATACCCTAACCAAAAGTATCACAAAAGAAAAAAAATTAATTGAGAAATTAGTTCGGGAAGTTAAAGAACTTGAGGATCACAAGTGTTATGCGTGTGGTCAAGACTTCCATGATGATAAGCATTTAGAAGTTACATTAGAAAAGACTACACTACTTGAAAATGCCCGTGCTGAATTAGTTGAACTTGAAAGTCAATTATCAATCAATCAGTCATTGGTTAGTGAGTTGGGTACTAAGCCTACTCCATCATATAAGACTGAAGCTGAAGCTATTCGTCACAGCGGTGATGTAGCTAACTTAAAGAAAGTATGGGAAGATAAGAAAAAAGAATCTAATCCATTTAGTGAACAACTAAATGAGTTAACTCCAATAGTCTTAGGTCCACAACCAGTTACTCATTATGATACTGAAGCCGAAGCAATCAAACATTCAAGTGAAGTTGCTAATATTCTTAATCAAATTGATAACAAATCACAAGAAACTGATCCATATAGCGAACAAGTTGTTGAGATGGAAACACAAGCACTACAAGCAATTGATTTTGAAGCTATCAATGTGTTAACACGAACAATGGAACATCAAAAGTTCTTGTTAGATTTGTTAACTAGTAAAGATAGTTTTGTTCGTAAGAAGATTATTGACCAGAACTTGAGTTATCTAAACGCAAGACTAACACACTACCTAGATAAGATTGGTCTACCACATCAGGTTATCTTTAAGAATGACTTACAGGTTGAGATTACAGAACTTGGTCGTGAGCTTGACTTTGATAATCTGTCACGTGGTGAACGCAATAGACTAATTCTTGGTTTGAGTTTTGCTTTCCGTGATGTTTGGGAATCATTATATGCTCCGATCAATACATTGTTCATTGACGAATTGATTGACAGTGGTCTTGATACTATGGGTGTTGAGAATAGTCTAGCAATATTAAAAGATATGTCACGCAGACGACAGAAAAGTATTTGGCTTGTTTCACACAGAGAAGAACTAGCAGGTCGTGTACCCAATGTATTAAAAGTTGTTAAAGAAAACGGCTTCACAAGTTATAACACCGCAGTAGATATAGAATAATGCCAGATATATTTCGTTTCAATAATGTAAAAATTGTACATTTAGAGCCGACTACTAATTGTAATGCGGCTTGTCCTCAATGCCTACGTACTAGAACTGAATTTGAACCTAATGAATTAAGTTTAGAAGATGTTAAAAAATTGTTTACACCCGATGTGTTAATGCAATTAGAAAAAATATATATGTGCGGTAACTATGGTGACCCCGCAAGTGCTAGACAAACATTAGAGATGTATGAATATTTTATATCTGTTAATCCCAATTTAACTATAGGTATGAATACTAACGGTGGTATTCGTTATCCTGAATGGTGGAGTAGATTAGCAAAGGTAATGAATAAGCCAAATGATTATGTCGTATTCAGTATAGATGGGTTAGAAGATACTAACCATTTATATCGTAGGAACGTTCGTTGGTCTAAAGTTATTGAGAATGCCAAAGCCTTTATAGATGCAGGTGGAAGCGCACATTGGGATATGCTTGTATTCGAACATAATAAACATCAAGTAGATGAAGCACATAAGGTAGCAAAAGACATGGGATTTAATTGGTTTCGTGCTAAAGTTAGCAGACGCTTTAATCGTTTCCCGGTAGATGGAATTTCACAACCAATTGAGTTTAATGATACAAAAGTTCTTCAAGGACATATAGAATGTTCTGCTATGAAAGAGAACAGTATTTTTGTAGATGCTTCAGGAAAAGTTTTACCTTGTTGCTGGCAAGCAGAAGGTAATTATCAACCCAATATTGTACAATGGTTTTACGATTTATCAGAAAGTTGGAATACCAATCCTGATAGTGTTTGCAAAAAATCTTGTTTAAAGAACACTACTGGTACTACTTTTACAAATCAATGGTATCGAGAAATAGAAATAAAATAATTTATACAGTAATGTTATGATAAGTAATAGTATGCCAAGTCCACAAAAAGCAAAAGGTTCAGGTTTTGAGCGAGAAATTGCTAAATATCTTTCAGAGAAGTACAGTGAATCATTCATTCGTGCTCCCGGTTCAGGTGCTTATATCGGTGGAAAAAATCAATCAAGAACTCAAATACTACACGAAGGTCAGATTAGAAGTTTTAAAGGGGACATAGTTCCTGGACAGACTTTTACTAAGATGAACGTAGAGTGTAAGTTCTATGCTGATTTTCCGTTTCATCTATTACTTTCAGGGGAATGCAAAGTAATAGATGGTTGGCTAGAACAACTCATGGATGTAGCTGATCCAGACGATTGTAACATTCTTTTTATGAAGTTCAATCGTAAAGGTCGTTACATTGCTGTACAAAGCAAACTAACATGGGTTACTGACAATTTCTTATATTATACAAGTCCTAAATTAGGAGATTGGATAATTATGGAGTTTGACAGTTTCTTCTTAAACAACAGTACATTATTAAAAGCATATTCAGGCTCAATAGACACCACGTCAAATCAAACTGTTACAAACAACATCCTCAAAATAGAAACTTAATTAAAATAAAAATGTGTCGTCCTGGTTGCAGGACCTCCTTGAGTTTGTACAGATTGTGCTGTGCTGACGGATCTGGAGTAAGCGTGTGTAGTGATATACACGGAATACCGAGAAGGCAATCGACAAAGCGAACCTTCAACAAGTCTATGACAACTTTATTTCTGCGTCATAGAATGTGCGTTGCTGAATGAAACACAATTGTGCGTAAATTCAACTACAGTCCCATAAACTTTACAGAGCAACCGGTAGCGTTTAATAGCATCAAATAGCTAATTGAACGGGGAAGAAATAACAAAGGATGACGGGCATGGCAAATACCCTTTACCATTGGTAGTGCTGAATAGCACTACCATGGCTTCAAAGCGGCAATATAATCCGTATTAGATTAACAGTAAAATAGAATAGATAACCGTAAAAATTAAGAACGAACGAAGTGAGTTCTTAGATGAACGAAGTTCATCTTTACAAGAGATACCCGAGATGTTATAAATGAACAGTTACGGGTTTATTTAGAAGAATGGCATCTGTGATTTCTTAGTAACATCCAGATTATTATCGATAATTTTCTTAATTTCTTCTCTTTCCATTGTGGACATATTTAACACATCTTCATATGTTACACCACCTCTCATGTACCAACTCATACTAAGAGCGTTTTTCTTAATGGCGGTACACTCACTTTCCATATCATCAATAAGCTTCTTTACACCCTCATGGTCAAGGTGTAGAAGCTTCATCCGAAAAAATCAGATGTGTTCAATGTAAATTGTTGGTCGTATTCGTTTTGGCAATGAATACAACGAATTTTTAATGGTTTAATTTCTGTTTGTGCTTTTAAACTAGCATTATAATCTCTGACTGCAATATAAGTTTCACTGTCACAATTTCTTAAAAAGTCCAGCAAATATTCTTTTTCTTCAACAAATGCATTTGGAGTTCTTATATGAGTTATTGTATTTGATAATATTTTCATAGTAACATCAGTAATGAATCTAAGTGCTTCTTGTGTTTTTTCCGCACGTACAGTTTCATTTTCTTCTTTTGACAACATCATAAAGATACGTTGTGCTTCCATTTGACTAGTACCAGCCTCATTCATTTCTTTATAAGACAATGGTCTAAACTTAATAGCCAATTCATTAATTATTAATTCTTTTTCATAGTCAGCAGATTTAAGTTGACTTAATATTCCAACTAAATTAACACCATACTCAGCAACTTCTTTACAACTTGGGCATTCAGATGAAATAGACATATCATCTCCTCCTGCAGCCGCTTTAATAGCAATCAATATTGCATCTAAATCAATGCTATTAATAGACCACGGATCCTTGATATCAGGAATACAGCTTTTAATAATATCAGCCATAGCAGTACCATTATATAAGGCATCAGGTGTTTTTGAACTAATCTCATCAATTGCAGTCATTGGATATACTGCTAGTTCTCCGGACTCTGGTATATTTATAACTCCAGGTGCATACATTTTACCACCGCTGGGAAGTTTTAAATAAATTGCAGGTCTACGAAAATATTGTTTTAAGGGGTTGTTTTGAATAGTCATTGTTATCCTTGATAAAAAACGGGTGTTTGCCCAATGCTAAATACTAATGATATATTTAGTGGATAAAAAGGGGCTTAAATTATTATGGATCCAGAAGTCGTAAGACAACTAACTGAAGCTGTTGAAAACTTAACCGACGTTATGTATAATGCCGGCGGTAAATTAAGCGGTCTAGGTGATGCTGCCACTAAAGCCACTGCATCACAAAAAAGTTATGATAGAGGCATAGTAGCTGGAACTGAGCTAGCTAACTCTTATGCTGAAGGACAAAAGAAAGCCAAACAAGCCGCAAAGAATATTTCAGATGCAAAAGATGAAGCTACATCTGCACTTAAGAGTTTTGCTCTAGGTTTAACCAATACATCAACAGAATTTTCAAAATACAATAAAACATTAGAAAGCGCAGGAGATGCCGTATTAAGTTTAGCTAAAAACCTTGGACCACTTGGATTAGCTGCAGGTGCTTTATTTAAAGGTATTACTATGGCGGCACAAGCCGCTACTAAACAAGCTGATAATGCATTAAAAGCAACAGATGAATTTAATAAGATGGGTGCCGCTGGAGGCCATACTGCTAAAAGTATTGCTGAGATGGGAATTCGTATTGGTCTTAGTAATGAACAATTTGGACTAATGCCTAAAGCTCTAAAAAGAGCGGGTGATAGTATTGTTAGTTTAGGTGCATCTACTGCTGATGGTCAGAAGAAGTTGATGGGTATGCTTGCTGTCACTAATGAGCAACGTGAAGCATTCCAAAGATTAGGTATTGGTCAAGAAGAATTAATGGAACGTCAATCTGATTACGTTGCGTTACAAAGAGCTTCTGGTATGCAGTTAGTTGGTAATATGAAATCTGAAGCGAGTTTGCAAAGAGCTTCATTGGAATATACTAAAAACTTATTAGTATTAGCTGACATAACTGGTCAAGATGTTGATAGTGTTGCGGCACAACAAAAGGCAGCACAATCTGCATATGAAATACAGTTAGATAACTTTAGAATTGCAAGAGAAATTAAAAAAGCTGAACTTGATACTTCTGAAGAAGGTAAAAAACGTGTAGAACAACTAAAAGCAGAAAAAAAATCCAGAGATGATACTCTTGCAATTGTATCATCGATTGGTGACCAAGATTTAACTGCCGGCTTACAAAAATTCTTTGCTACAGGAGCTATCACTGAACAATCGGCTATGTATGCTCAAATGGGCATTGATATGCAAGGCTTTAGAAAGCGTATGCAAGAGGGTGAAGATATATCAGGTGAGTTTGCTAATGCTCTTAGAGATGCTGTAGTTAAGAAAAATGAAGAAATAGGTACAGCTGCCGCATTTAATAAAGAAACTGGTAAAGCATTTGGTCAAACTGAAAAAATACTATCATTTGTTGCAGCCAATGCGGAAACTGACTTTAAGACTAAAAAGAAAAATGCAGAAGCTAGTATAGGCACACCCGAAGATAAAACAGGAAAGACTGGTAAAACTTCGGCAGAAGATCCAGCGCAAATAGCTAGAAATGCACTAACTACGACTACCATTGAAGCTAATAGAGCATTAGAAAAACTGTTACTAGCATCCAATCCATTAATGTCAGGCTTTAATGCGCTAACTATTGCTATAACAGCATTGACTACCGCAGCCGGATTAGCCGCAATTGCATTAGGTGCAATTGCCGCAAAAGGTCAATTAGGTAAAACATTAGGAACATCTACTATGCCTGACTCAGGTGGAGGTAGAGGGTCTCCTAAAGCTAGTGTTCTTAAAAGAATTGGTGGAGGTGTAGCAGGTGCAGTAGCTGGATATACACTTGGTAAAGGTGCAGAATACGCCAATGAAAAAGGTTACGAGAAAACAGGTACAGCACTAGATGTGGCGAGTTCGGCAGCAACAGGTGCAGGTATGGGCGCTATGTTAGGACCTGTTGGAGCTGTAGTGGGCGGAGTAGTAGGAACCGGGGTAGGTATATATCAAAATAGAGAAAAAATATTTAGTAGTAAACCATCAACAGGAACTCAGTCTACACCTGCTACTGCAAAATCAGCACAATCTTCCCAGTCTTCTGGATCGGATGGTCAAGGTGTTGATCCCTCACAAAAAGCACAAGGATCCGGTTCATCAGATATTAAATCAGGAATGTTACGTTCTGGTAAGGGCAGTAGTCAAGGAATGAGTGATGAAGAAATCAAAGCCATGATTATTGCACACGAAGGTAAGAGATATAGACCTTATCAGGATACTTTGGGATTATGGACAGTTGGTGTAGGTCACTTAATAGGTGATGGTAAATCCTTACCGCCTTCAATGAATAGAGAGTTTAGTGAAGAAGAAATAATGGCAATGTTTGAAAAAGACTATGCCCATCATAGAAGCGCCGCTATGAATATTCCAGGATTTGATAAACTAGATGGTAGAGGGCAAGGTGCATTGACTGACCTAACGTTTAATATGGGTCCAAGTTGGATTAGTAAATGGCCTAAACTTAAGAAACAACTTGCAGAAGGTGATACTCAATCTGCCGCCAAAAACTTAGAACAAAGTAAATGGTATGGACAAGTGGGTAATAGGGCACCAACTATTGTTAGTTTATTAAGAGATAGTAGTACAGTTAGTGCTAATTTAGAAGGTATTGCACAAGGTCCAGAATCTGGATACAATGCTACATTGCATGGTAACGAACTTATTAAACGACTAACTAAGGATTCGATACTGGATAAGCTTGCTAATACACCCGCCGGTGATATGTTTAGTAGTAATGCAACACCAGTAGATAACAGTGAAATGATTGATTTGATGAAGGAATTTGTTGCTAAAATGGATAACTTGATTGACGCACAGTCTGATAGTAATAGTATACAAACTGAATTATTACAGTATTCAAAAGCTTAACTAAATACTGAATAGACCTATATTATGACATACAAAAAACACTTCACTAGAGTTAATCAATCCGGACAGATGAGCCCATTAGGTGGCGGTAGTGTCACTGGCGCTTGGAATGGCCCTGGGCAAAACTCAGCTACTAATTATAGCAATCAAGATTTTGGATACAAGAACTATGGAAGTCGTTTACCAGAAGTATATACAGGTCACCCAAATCGTATTGAACGCTATAATCAATATGAAATGATGGATGTAGACGCTGAAATTAATGCTTGTTTAGATATTATAAGTGAATTCAGCACACAGAAAAATGAACATAATAAGACTCCTTTCAGTTTAGAATGGCGTGAAGAGCCTACTCCACACGAAGTAGATTTACTAAAAACTCAACTACAACAATGGTGTAAGTTGAATGAAATGGAAACACGTATCTTTAAAATATTTAGAAATTGTTTAAAGTACGGGGATCAGGTTTTTGTTCGTGACCCAGAAAACTTTAAATTATACTGGGTTGATATGACCAAAGTTATTAAAGTTATTGTTAATGAAAGCGAAGGTAAAAAACCTGAGCAGTATGTTATCAAAGACTTAAACATTAACTTAGAAAATCTAGTTGTAGCACAAAAAACAAATACAGACTTTGCCGCTAACCCTGCAACTGGATTGGGTGGTACAGGTGGCGGTGGAACCGGAGGAGGTGGCGGATATACTGTTCCAAGTATGCCATACAATACAACTGGTTCAAGATTCAGTTTAGGCTTTAACGAAGCCGCAATTGATTCTAAACACGTGGTTCATTTAAGTTTAACAGAAGGTCTGGATCGTTTTTGGCCCTTCGGTCAGTCAATACTAGAGAACATCTTTAAAGTTTATAAGCAAAAAGAATTACTAGAAGACGCGGTTCTAATCTATCGTGTACAACGAGCACCAGAGCGTAGAGTGTTTAAGATTGACGTTGGTAATATGCCAAGTCACATGGCTATGGCATTCGTTGAACGTATTAAGAATGAGATTCACCAAAGACGTATTCCAAGTACACACGGTGGTGGTAGTATGGTTGATGCTACATATAATCCATTAAGTATGAATGAAGATTACTTCTTCCCAGTTACTGCTGATGGTCGTGGAAGTAGTGTTGATTTATTACCCGGTGGTCAGAATTTGGGTGAGATTGATGACTTACGTTACTTCAATAACAGATTAGCACGTGGACTACGTGTTCCAAGTAGCTATTTACCTACTGGCCCAGACGATAACGTTACTCCTATGAGTGATGGTCGTGTTGGCACAGCTATGATTCAAGAGTTCCGTTTCAATCAATATTGCGAACGATTACAAAACTATATGGTTAGAAAGCTTGATGAAGAATTCAAGTTGTTCTTACGTTGGAGAGGACTGAATATTGACAGTGGACTGTTTAACTTAACGTTTAATCCACCACAAAACTTTGCGGCTTATCGTCAAAGTGAGTTAGATACAGCACGTATGGGTTCATTTACTGCGGTTGAAGCTTATCCATATATCAGTAAGCGTTTTGCTATGGAGCGATTCTTAGGATTAACTGAAGAAGAAATCGCTAAAAATGAAAAAATGTGGCGTGAAGAAAACGACAAAGAAATTGATATTCAGCCTGAAGGTAGTGATTTACGTGGTATTGGTGTATCAGTAGGTGACATTGAAACTGATATGCAAGCGGGTGAGGATGCTACTGCCGCAGAAGCAATGCCAATGGATCCTTCATTAGATGCCGCAGGTCAAGTACCGCAGCCAGGACAAGCACAACCGGGACAGAATATGCCAGCACCCGGCGGTACGGGAATGTAATAAGATAAATAACTGTATGAAATTATTTGAAATGTTTGATCCAGCCACAGCAGGTTATCAAGACGTAAGTGCTGATAACAGTAAACCAAAGTGGAGAGAAAGCCGTAAAACTAAATTGACATTAAAACAAATACGTAAATTGCGTAAGATGAATGATGTACGTAATTATGAAAAGGTCAACTATCTTAAAAAGATACATCAACAATATGCACCTAAAGCAGAAGGTGCCCCTTCAATATAATGAATAGTAATATTCTAACTAAAAACGTAAAAAAACAGCACTTATTGTGCTGTTTTTTTTGATACCCACTAAATAACTCTACAAAGCCATTTTAATTCAGGAGACCACAATGGACAACAAAAAATTTGAACAACTGATTGATTTGATTATCAATGAGAATGAAGAACAAGCACGTGCATTATTTCACGATATCGTAGTTGAGAAAAGCCGCGAAATCTATGAAGGAATGATGGATGATGAAATGGGTGAAGGCATGGGCGGTCAAGTAGGTGATCTACTTGATGAGATCGATGTTGAAGAACAAGGCATGGCCGAAGGTGAAGATGATGACTTAGAGTTTGATTCTGATGAAGATGAAGTAATCGACATTGAAGATGGCGAAGATGACATGGATGGCGAAGAAGGTCTAGAAGACCGTGTTGTTGATTTGGAAGACAAGCTTGACCAATTAATGGCTGAGTTTGAAGATATCATGGCAGGTGATGATGAAGAAGTTGACGGTGACGAGAGTGACGCTGAGTTTGATGACGAAGCAGAAGAAGCCGGTGATGACTTCACTAAAGACCTAGAAGGCGCACGTGATGAAGAAGATGCAATGATGGAAGCTATCACATTAAAGAAAGTTTCTGTAACTCACGGTGACAACGGTGTTCAAAATAAGAGCACAGTTGATGCAAACAGCGGTCAAGCTGGAATGGATTCTAGACCAGTTAAGTTCAGTGGTTCAAGTGAATCAGTTCCAACAGGACCAAAAGGCCCGAGCAATGCTTACACTAAAGGTGAATCATCTGTAAAAGATGCTAACAAGTGGAAGAACGCTCCAGCACAAAACAATGCAGACTTAGAATCAGCACCAAAGCCAGTCACTAAAGACGAAGCAGGTAAAGTTCGTAGTCCAGTAGCTGAGTCACGTAGAACTCCTGCTAAAAGACGCATTTAAGGAATCTGAGAGAAAATGGCTTATCTTAAAGAGCACTTGACATTTGACCGCGCAGGTATGGTGGTTGAGTCTGTCAGTGAAGGCGACAAGAAGAACCTTTATATGAAGGGCATCTTCATCCAGGGCGGGGTAAAGAACGCTAATGAGCGTGTTTACCCTGTTTCTGAGATTGAAACCGCTGTACAAACTCTAAATGAGCAAATCACAGAAGGCTACTCAGTATTAGGTGAAGTAGATCACCCAGATGATTTAAAGATTAATTTAGACCGTGTGTCACATATGATAACAAGTATGTGGATGGACGGAGCTAATGGCTTCGGCAAATTAAAGATTTTACCAACTCCAATGGGTGAATTAGTTAAAACTATGTTGGAGAGTGGTGTGAAACTCGGCGTATCAAGTCGTGGAAGCGGAAACGTTGACGACATGAACGGCAAAGTAAGTGACTTTGAAATAGTCACCGTGGATATTGTTGCACAACCTAGCGCACCAAATGCGTATCCTAAGGCAATCTATGAAGGTATGATGAATATGCGTCATGGTCATAAATTGTTGGATATTGCAAAGGACGCAAGAGGCGACAAGAAAGTAGAGAAGTACTTGAAAGAGGAAGTAATGCGCCTTATCAAGGATCTCAAAATTAACAAAGGGGAATAAGCATGTTTGATGCTATCAAGCCATTACTTGACAGTGGACTTATCAATGAAGATGTAGGGGCTCAGTTAAATGAGGCCTGGGAATCTAAATTGAATGAGGCTCGCCAACAAGTTCGTGCAGAATTACACGAAGAATTCGCACAACGTTATGAACATGACAGAAGCGTGATGGTAGAAGCCCTTGACAAGATGGTTACAGAAAGCCTATCAGAAGAAATTGAAGAATTTCACTCTGAGAAGCAAGCAATGAACGAAGACCGTGTGAAAGCACAAATGAAACTACGTGAATCTGCTACAAAATTCAATGATTTTATGGTTACTAAACTAGCTGAAGAAATCAAAGAACTACGTTCAGACCGTATTATCGCTAAAGAAAGTCAACAAAAGCTAGAACAATTTATTGTTCACGCACTAGCCCGTGAAATCAAAGAGTTCTCTCAAGATAAGCAGGCAGTTGTTGAAGCTAAGGTCAAGTTAGTTGCAGAAGGTCGTCAACAATTAGAAAAACTTAAAGCACGTTTTGTTGCTGAAAGTGCTAAGAAGTTGTCTGTTGCTGTAGCAGGACAGTTAAAGGGTGAATTAGGCCAATTGAAAGAAGATATCAAAATTGCAAAAGAAAACAGTTTTGGTCGTAGAATTTTCGAAAGTTTTGCAGGTGAATTCTCAGTTACTCATTTAAATGACAAAGCTGAGACAAGAAAACTAATGCAAAAATTAGAAGATAAAGATCGTCAATTAGCAGAATCCATTACACAAATCAACAACACTAAAAAGTTAGTTGAATCAAAAGAACGTGAAGTTCGTATTATTAAAGAGTCTAACCTTCGTGAGAAGACCATGACTGAGTTACTTTCTACTCTTAATGAGGAAAAAGCAACAGTAATGCAGAACTTACTAGAGAGTGTGCAAACAGGTAAACTGCAAGCTACTTTCGATAAGTATCTACCAGCCGTACTAAACACTGGCACCGTTAAGAAGTCTGTAAAGACTAACTTAGCAGAGTCAAAGATGATTAGTGAAGTTACAGGGGATAAAGCTGCCAAACAAGAAGTTGATATGGAACAACGTGACAACGTTATCGATATCAAGCGTCTGGCAGGGCTTTAATTAAAAAGACATAGATTAGGAGAAATATAAATGTCAAAAGTTCTATTAGAAAGCCGTTGGGACGAGACCAAGGAAGCTCTGTTAGAAGGCTTAAAGGGCACTCGCCGCTCAACTATGGGTGTTATCTTAGAAAATACTAAGAAACAACTACTTGCTGAATCTTCAGCAGGTACAACTACAGCTGGTAACATCGCTACATTAAACCGTGTTATTCTACCAGTTATCCGTCGTGTTATGCCAACTGTTATTGCTAACGAGTTGGTTGGCGTTCAGCCAATGACTGGCCCAGTTGGTCAGATCCATACACTACGTGTACGTTATGCACAAAACTTAGTGGACAACTCTGCCGCTCAAACTAGCGTTACTGCTGGTCAAGAAGCGTTGAGCCCATTCACTATTGCTCAAGCATATTCACGTCAGCCATCTAACGATGCAACTGCAACAGGTTACACAGGTAACAACACTGCGGCTCTTGAAGGTAACGGAGGTCGTCAGATTTCTGTTCAAATCTTGCGTCAAGCTGTTGAAGCTAAGTCACGTAAATTGCAAGCACGTTGGACATTTGAGGCAGCACAAGATGCTCAGTCTCAACATGGTATTGACGTAGAAGCAGAAATCATGGCAGCTCTTGCACAAGAGATTACTGCTGAGATTGACCAAGAGATTCTATTGTCATTGCGTACATTAGCATCTACAGAGTATACATACAACCAAGCTACTGTATCAGGTACAGCTACTTACGTTGGTGACGAACACGCTGCCTTAGCCGTTCTAATCAACCGTGTTGCTAACTTGATCGCCCAACGTACACGTCGTGGCGCAGGTAACTGGGCTGTTGTTTCTAGCGCCGCATTAACAGTATTGCAATCTGCAACTACTTCAGCGTTTGCTCGTACAACAGAAGGTACATTCGAAGCTCCAACTAACACTAAGTTCGTTGGTACATTGAACGGCGCTATGCGTGTGTTCGTTGACTCTTATGCTCCTGATACTACACCAGTATTGGTTGGTTACAAGGGTTCTAGCGAAACTGACGCGGCAGCATTCTATTGCCCATACATTCCATTGATGAGCAGTGGTGTTGTTCTAGATCCATCAACATTCGAACCAGTCGTATCATTTATGACACGTTATGGTTACATCGAATTAACTAACACTGCATCATCTTTTGGTAATGCGGCTGATTACGTTGGTGAAATCGCAGTTCAAAATCTTACATTCCAATAAATCGGAATCAAACTTACAACCCTCGGGATGGGAAGTTACAATCAAGCACTCTTCGGAGTGCTTTTTTGTTGGGCATAAATATCTAATGAATGAAATATTATATACTTTAATAGTTACACACATCACTATAGTATGCGTCACGCTGTTCTTACATAGAGGCCAAGCACATAAATCAATTGAGTTCAATCCTATACTAAGTCACTTTATGCGTTTTTGGTTATGGGTTACAACTGGTATGGTTACTAAACAATGGGTAGCTATACATCGCAAACATCATAGATACAGTGATAAAGAGGGTGACCCTCATACTCCTCACGTATATGGCATATACAATGTATTATTCAAAGGTGCATTGTTATATCATACTGCTAGTAAAGATAAAACAATGGTAGACTCATATGGTGTAGGAACACCTGATGATTGGATAGAACGTAATGTATATACTAAGCACAGTCGTTTAGGAATTGCTTTACTATTGCTTATAAATTTACTTTGTTTTTCTTGGTGGGGTATACTAATTTGGGCTATACAAATGATATGGATCCCGTTCTGGGCGGCCGGAGTCATTAATGGTATAGGTCATTGGATAGGTTATCGCAATGGTGAAACCAAAGACCATAGTCGTAATATTGTTCCTTGGGGAATAATAATAGGTGGCGAAGAATTACACAACAACCATCATTTAGAACCTGCTAATCCTAAACTAAGCCGTCGTTGGTTTGAATTTGATATGGGTTATATGTGGTTATCAATTTTTAAATTTTTTAGACTAGCTAAAATACGTACTATATAAACGTATGATTGTACTTGCTCCAATATCAGTTGGTGAACTGATTGACAAAATTACTATTCTGAAAATCAAATCAAATCTTATCAAGGACGTTGATAAGCTATTCAACATTGAAAAAGAATTGCAATCATTGGAAGAACTTAAAGATAGTCTTGATATAGATGTTGATTCACTACAATCTAATCTTTATGGTGTTAACTTAGAGTTATGGCACATTGAGAACTATAAACGAGAATGTGAAAAGAATCAAAGATTTGATAATAAATTCATTGAAACAGCAAGACAAGTCTATCTTAAAAACGATTTGCGTGCCAGTCTTAAAAAACAAATCAATGAACTTGTGGGTAGTACGATTGTTGAAGAAAAAAGCTATTAAAGGGTGTAGTCAGTGTCACTTGTGATATCTAAAATACTCTTACGTTTTTCTTTTAATTTCTTTTGATACAATCTATTACAGTTGGCACATAATGTTTTTAGATTACGTTTATCTTTATTCTTCTTGTTATCATCTTTATAGATAACATCAAGTTGGCATTTGTCTTCTGGAACAAAACCACACTTCTCACACTTATCTTTCTTGTGCAGTAAGTAACCAAACTTGCTGTTATATGCACCCTTAGCACAGTCAACACAGTACTTGTGCCACTTAGTAAAGCCGTGCTTACTCACACCATTTGATTTAGCTAACGATACATTACAATGTTCACATAAGGGTCTGTTTGGCTGTCGTATAAGCATCAACTATTTAATAAAAAAGCACACCTGGGTGTTTTTTTCTATGGTATTCATTCAGATTTATTGATAAATAATATATCACATAAATTTAGGATGAACAATGGCATTTGAACCTTTTGGTTTAGTTGGTGGATTATCAGTAGGCATACCACCAATAGTAGTTATAGATGATAACGGCATAGCCACCCTAAACGGTTTAACTGTCACCGGTATAACAAACTTAGGCCCAACTGGTAATATTATTATTACTGGTGGTGAGAACGGATACTTTTTACAAACAGATGGTGAAGGCAGATTAACTTGGGCGCCAGGTGGCAATGGTGGTGGTGGCAATGGCAGTCCAGGTGGCTCTAACACCCAGGTTCAATATAACAACGCTGGAAACTTTGGTGGCGATGCTGGATTTACCTATAATAGCATAAACAATATTTTATCTGTATCCGGTAATATTGTATCTAATAATTTTATTGGTACTGGTAACATAACCATTGCTAGCATAAATGCCAATGGCAATATCACAGCAAATTATTTAATAGGTAATGGTAGTCAGTTAACTGGTATAACAGCTACAACTGCAAACTTTGCAAACTTTGCTGGTAATGTTACTGTAAGTAGTCAACCAAATATTACAAGTGTTGGTACATTAGTTAGTTTAAGTGTTGCAGGCAATGTTACAGCAGGTAATGCTAATTTAGGAAACAGTGCTGTTGCAAACTTCTTTACTGGTAGATTTTACGGTAATGCAAATACAGCAGGGACAGTTACAACAAATGCCCAACCAAACATTACTTCAGTTGGTACATTAGCTAATTTAAGTGTTACTGGAAATATAACAACAGGTAATGCTAATTTAGGAAACAGTGCTACCGCTAATTTCTATTTTGGTAATGGTGCATTCTTAACCGGTGTCGGCAATGCAAATTACAGTCCGTTAGCTAACTTTGCAAACTTTGCTGGTAATGTTACTGTAAGTAGTCAACCAAATATTACAAGTGTTGGTACATTACTTAATGTAGATATTTTAGGTAATGTAACAGCATCGGCTAATATCATTGGTGCTAATGTTACCGCAAATCAATTCTTTAATGCATTAAATGCTAACATAACCGGAACTACTAACTTATCAGGTGCAATTACCGTAACTAATACTGGTACTATTACTTCTCTTGGTAATGTAAACTTTACATCCGCACCAAACGTAACATTAGGAACTGTAGCTAATATCCATATTAGTGGTGGTGTAGCAGGATATTTTTTACGTACTGATGGTGCAGGTAATTTAAGTTGGGCTGTAGGAGGCGGTGGTGGTAATGGAACACCAGGTGGTAATACAACTGAAGTTCAGTTTAATGATAATGGTGTCTTTGGTGCAAGTGCTAACTTCACATTTAATCCCTTCAGTTATGTATTAGCTGTACCTACTATTAATACAACCACTGTTTCTATTTCAAACGTATTAACAGTCAACACTACTGCAAATTTATACACAACCAATATTACCGGAGTATTAACAGCATCAAGTAACATTAATGCAACAATGTCTCCAAATGTAAATTTAGGTTCAGTATCTAATTTACACATTCAAGGTGGAACGAATGGGTATGTACTATCAACCGATGGTGCAGGAAACTTGAGTTGGACAGCAGGTGGAGGTGGAGGTGGCAATGGCACACCAGGCGGTAGCAACACACAAATACAATACAATGACCAAGGCGTGTTTAATGGTAGTTCTTTCTTTACATTCAATGAAAATACTAACAACGTTCAGGTCGCTGGTAATTTAATTGCGAATGCATTAACATTGGGATCAGGCATTTATGCTTTCTCTCGCTCTAATGTATTCTTTGCGATAACAAGTAGTAATGCAACACAAGAGTTGTATGCTATTGAAGCGGATACAATATCAGGTGCAGATTTTACAATCATTGCAACTGACACAACAGCAAACACACGACAGGTAAGTAAAATATCTTCAATCTTTTTAGGAGAAGCTTACCAATACAATGAATACAGCACATTAGCTGTCAATGGTGCTACAGGGTACTATTCAATGGCTTATTTGCCGGGTAATATTTCTGTAACACCGCAATTTGTTCTGTATGTCACTCCGACAACGAACAATAATATAGTACACAAAATATCTATTCAATCATATGATATTTGACCCAAATGATAAATATAATATAACAAGGATAATAACATGGCACTACAACCATTTAATTCGGTAAGCGGTTTCTCTGTAGGTGAAACCCCAACCGTCATCATCAGTAATACCGGTAACGTTTCAGGTAATACTGCTAATTTTTCCGGTAATTTAACTGCCCTAAATGCTAATTTAGGAAACTTAACGTTATCAAACAATTTTACTGGTAACTTTATTAATGGTAACTCTAATATAGTTATTGTAGCTAATGGTGCCATAGAAATATCATCAACTGGTAACGCAAATGTACTGGTCGTAAGTGGTACAGGTGCAAATGTTACAGGTAATTTAAGTGTATCAGGTAATGCCAACGTCGGCAATATTGGTGCTACTGGATTTTACGGTGTTAGTGGTAACTTAACTGGTAACTTAGTTGCAGGTAACGTAGATGCTGGTAACTTATTGACAGTTGGCTTTGCAAACATATCAAGTAATGCAAACATAGGAAACATTGGTACAGCAATAATTACAGCAACAGGTAACATTACTGGTGCTAATTTATTCACAGGTGGTATTGTATCTGCTACAAGTAATGTTTCTGGTGGAAATATTACAACAGCCGGACAAGTTAGTGCAACTGGAAATGTAACTGGTAACTATTTTATTGGTAATGGTAGTCAGTTAACAGGATTAAACACATCTGGTATTAGCAACGGTACTTCAAATATCAGTATCCCTTCAGTAGACGGCAATATATTATTTGGTGTAGCTGGACAAGCAAACGTATTTGTTGTTGCTAACACTGGTGCAACAGTTGATGGAAATTTTACTACTACAGGTAATGCCACGATTGAAGACGGTGTCATTGCAACAGCAAGTAATGCTAATTTAGTATTAGAGCCAAATGGTACTGGCGTAGTTGTTATTGCAAATACATCAGGTGGTGCAACTGCTATTGAAATGGGTGATCCAACTCAAGGTAATCTAGTAAGTAATGCAGTAACACTAACAAATAGTTCATCAGTATCAAATGCTATTGCATTATTGAACAATGTTTTAGGCAAATTAGTTCCTAGTTCTCCGGCAAGTTTCCCGGGTGGACAAACATTAAGTATTGGAAGTTTATCATCATTTCGTATGGCTAACTACACGCAGACTGATAATACATCAGGTGCAAACAAAGGTGTAGCTGGTGGTACAACAGTATCAAGCGTATTAAGAGCAAGTGGTTATACAACATCAAATATTAGTACAGTGGGTCCTGGAGATAGCGGAACAATCGCTACGTATCTAAACGGCACACTTGCAGGTTCTAGAACACTAACTGCAAATCTTGACGGTAACGGAACTTATAGTAATTTGGTCATATTTAATAACTATGATTACAACGTTGCTAACGCAAATATTCCTGCTGGCTTCTGGAGTGTATTCTCTGCTAGAGCTAGTGGAACAGTAACTCAGGGTTGGAACGAAGTATATATTGCTGATAGTGCCGCAACAAATACTAATATTCCTTATTGGTTCTATGACTCAAGTAGTCCAGGCACACCACAATTTAGCTCAACAAGTATTAGTGCACCTGGTGCACCAAGCTATGCTTATTCAAGTACAGTTCCGCATTATGATAACACAAATGCATTCAACTTAGCATTTAACGTAAATCGTTTATCAGGTAATATGTACCCAGTAAGTGATACATTTGTTACTGGTGTAGCAGGTGGTGCATTTGGTACTCCAACAAGCTTAACATACACAACAGCAGGCGTTGGCACTCCATTAGCACAGAACTTATATGTTGCTTCTGGTAGCTTAACTGCTAATACAAACTCAACTATTATTTCTGGATTTGGCGCAAGCTCAAGTGGTCCATCATTAAGCGCACTTAACAGTTACGCTACCGGAACACAAGCATTTAGTCCTGGAGCAAACGTGTTGTACAAAACAGGTACTGTAAGTAGTGCTACTAGAATTGAAGAAGCAAACGTATTCATTGGTTCAACTGTTGGTAGTGGTAGTGGATTAGCAGTTAGAATTGATAATCCAGGATCAGGAAACACTCCAACGTTTACCGGTAGTGAAGCAAACTTCAACAGCCAATCAAGTACATTAGAAGCATACGATGCAACAGTAGTTGCAAATATATTGAAACACGACCAAACTAATTACTCAACTGGTTATTTACCAGTTGGACCTAACTTAAGTTCAGGTCGTGCTGGTACTCAGTACTTTACGTTCAAGGTTGTTAGAACATCTGTATCTAAATTTGACGTTAAATGGACTGGTACAGTTGCAGGTATGTGGGTAGCATTACCAGGAAGTATCATCGACTCAACATCTGGCGCTAATGGCTGGATAGATATGAGTGTTGCATATGCAGGTTCAGGTGCTCCTGGTCAAAACATTGGCTCAGGTGGTAACGGATCTGATGGATGTGCATTAGGTGGTGTTGCACCATTAAATTCAGCACAAACTAATAAATCTGTTACTGCAACATTTGGTACTGTAAGTAGTTCAAGTACACCAGATAACGAAATTTATATCCGTATAGCATTAACAAGCGGTCAATCGGTGACTGCATTATCATTACAAACTGCGAGTAACTAATCATGGCCGTATCACAAGCACAAATCGTTGACCTATTATATAAACAAGCGTTCGGTGTCACTAAAACTGACACTGCACAAAATAAAAGTCCTAGTAACGAATCAATCCCTAGTCCCGCATTAAATCGCGGTGACACTGCCTGGACACAAGCGGATGCAATTCCCAATCCAGCAGCCGCAGTAGCCAACATTGTTCAAGCATATGTTGGCGCAAGTGCAGTAGAAACTATTGCAGATAATACAACAGTACCAGTAGATGGTATATATCCAACTTGGGAAACACAATTAACTAACTGGATTCCACAAGAATTTGGTGCAACTTATGTAGTTCAAGTATGGGTTGATGATAGTGGTGTTGCTAACCCAACGGTTACAGGTACACAAATCTTTGCTGATGGTTCAGGTGGCACTGGTCAATATTATTACAATTATGAATCTGGTGTATTAAACTTCATTGGTGAAACTATCCCTGCGGCATTGACTGCTGGTAAAGTTCTTTACATCGTTGGTTACAGATATGTTGGTTTAACAGGTGTAACAAACTTACCAAGCGGTACTGATATTGGTAATATTCAAATTACCGGTTCTAATATTGCAGGTACTAGCGCCAATGCAAATGTAAATCTTAACCCAAACGGTTCTGGTCAAGTAGTTGTTGCTGGTAACATTACTGCTAGTTATCTTTTTGGTAATGGTAGTCAATTATCTGGTATCGACACATCAGGCGTAAGTAATGGTACTAGTAATTTAAGTATCCCTGTAGCAAACGGTAACGTCAATGTTACTGCTGATGGAAACACAGTTCTAGTAGTCACAACAAATGGCGCAAACGTAGTTGGATATTTAAATGTTAACGGTAACTTAATATCTACAAATGCTAACTTAGGCAATTTAGCAACAGCTAACTTTGTCAATGTATCAAGTAACGTTAACGTTACAGATACAATGCAAGCTGGCAACGTTCGTACAGACAATCTATTATATGCTAACGGTAATCCATGGGATTTGCAAGAAGCAGCCGGTTCAAATACACAAATTCAATATAATGACGGTAGCAACAATTTTGGCGCTAGCGCAAACTTCACGTTTGATTATGCTACTCAAACACTAAATGTAACTGGCACTGCAAATGTCAGTGGTAACTTAAACGGCAACGTTGGTAGTTTCAGTGGTAATGTTTCTGCATTGAATGCTAACTTAGGTAATCTAGCTACTGCTAACTTTATCAATGCATTAGAAACTACAACAAGTAACCTAACTGTTAACTTAGAAATTTCTGGTAATACAGCAAACTTTTCTGGCAATATCATTACACTAAATGCTAATTTAGGTAACTTAGTAACAGCAAACTATGCAAACTTTGGAATATTAGCCGCAAACACTGCAAATATTTCTGGTAATATTAATGCAAACTCAGCAAACATAACTGGTAACTTGTATGCAGGTAATGCAAACATCACCCAATTCTTAGAAACTCAGTATGCTAACGTTAGTGCAAACTTGATTACAGGTAATGCTAACTTAGGTAACTATACACTTACTAACTTCTTAGAAGTTACAAGTAACTTACAATCAAACAACGCTAACATTTTAGGAACAATTCTTGCAAACGTAGCAAACGTAGCCGGCACTATCACATCTGGTAATGCTAATTTGGGTAACTTAGCTACTGCTAACTTCTTTACAGGCACATTAGTAAACGGAACATCAAATATATCCATAGCAAATAATGGTAATATTGATTTAGTATCAGGTGCAAATACAACCTTAGTATTGACACCAACTGGTGCTAACATTACAGGTTATGGTAATTTCAGTAGTAATGTAACAGCATTAAATGCTAATTTAGGTAACTTAGTAACAGCAAACTTTGCTAATGTTTCTGGTAACGTAAATGCTAATATTGTTAATGCTAATTACTTGTATGGTATATTAGCTAACGGCACATCAAATATACAAATATTCTCAAATGCTAATATTGCCTTCAGTGCAAATGGTTTTGCTAACATTATTGTTGTATCTGAGCTTGGTGCAAACGTAACAGGTTATATTGATGCTAATGGTAACGTCAATGCAGGTGCATTGTACTCTACAACACTAACATCTAAAACAGGTGCATTAGACCTTTATTCTCAGCAAGCTGGTAATACAAACATTAACCTACACGCTTTTGGTAATGGTACAGTCGATGTAGGTAATGTAAGAATCACAAGTCTTGCATTACCAACTACAGCTACTGATGCGGCAACTAAACAGTATGTTGATGATGTTGCTCAAGGTCTTCACACACATGATAGTTGTAATGCTGCCACAACAGGTACATTGGCAACACTTTCAGGTGGTACTGTTACATATGATAATGGCGCATCAGGAGTTGGCGCAACATTGACAACAACTGGATCGTATACTACTATTGACGGGGTTACATTGTCTGATGGTATGCGTATACTTGTTAAGAACGAAGCAAATGCCGCAAATAATGGTATATATGTTCGCACAAGTTCAACAGTATTAACCCGAGCAGATGACTTTGATACTCCAGCTGAAATGGCAGGAGGTGACTTTACATTCGTTACTGCCGGTACTCAATATAATAGTACTGGTTGGGTAATGACTGACGTTGTAACTACCGTAGGTACAAGCCCAGTAGATTGGGTACAATTCAGTGGTGCTGGTCAATATCAAGCGGCAAACGGTATTGCATTAAATGGTACATTATTCACAGCAAACATCGATGGTATTACAACTGAAATCAGCGGTGGTAACATTGTTGTTAAAGCTAATGCACAGTTTACAACACCAAACATTGGTGCGGCAACTGGTACAAGTATTGATTTAACAGGTAATGTATTAGTCAATAACATTGCTTCTAATGGTTTAGTTTCTGGTAATACGTTAACTATTACAACCTCAGCAAACGTAGGATCCTTAACTGCAACAGGTAATATCAGTGGTAATAATTTAAGTATTACTAATGACTTTGGTGCAAACGGTGGTAACATTACTGGTAATTTATCAGTTGGTAACTTATCAGTTAACGGTAATTCTAGTCTCACTGGAAACTTTACTGCTAATAACATTACTGCTAACAATGCACTAAGTTCAAATACTGCAAACATTACTAGCAACTTGGTTGCTGGTAACGTAACATCAAACGCATTAACAGCCGGACGAATAACGTTTGCTGACACAAACGGCCGATTGGCTGACAGTGGAAATCTATTGTTTGATTCATTCTGGGACAGAATAACAACTGGTCAAGGTAACTTTACTGCTAACTTAATAGCGGCAAACTTAACCTCTAACAACTTGTCAAATGGCCGTGTTACATTCTCTAATACAGGTGGACAACTAGTTGACGCATCAACATTTACATACGATGTAGTTGTAGATTTATTAGCTGTTGGTAATGCAAATATTGGTGCATTTGCAAATGTTACAGGTAATATAACTGGTGGCAACATAACAACAACTGGTACAGCAAATATTGGCACATTGTCAATGGTTGGTACAAGTAACTTAGGTCCAATCGGTAATGTTACAATTACTGGTGGTAGTAACGGTCAAGTTATAACTACAAACGGTGCAGGTGGATTGTCATTCGTTTCAATCAGCACATCAAGTATCAGTAATGGTAATAGTAATGTAAGTATTCCAAATGCTAACGGCAATATTGAATTCTCAATAGCTGGAAATGCAAACGTTGTTACATTTACAGGCACCGGTGCAAATGTTAATGGATATCTATCAGCATCAGGTAATACAACTGGCGCTAACTTAATAACTACTGGTGTTGTTCAATCTAACACTGCAAACATCTCTACTTTTGTACAATTGGGTAATACTAATATTCAGTGGGGAACAGCAACAACAACTTCAATTACAGCAGATCAGGTAATTGCAAGTGTACCGGTTTCTGGTATAACTGGTGTAGAGTTCTTAGTTAAAGGTGTAGATGCAACTGGTGGTAAATACTCTATTGCAACTGTTCAAGCAGTTACAGATGGTACAACTGTTGCAGATTATGCAATATTTGGAACTGTTTTAGTTAATGGTGCACCAACTGGAAATCTAAGTGTTGCATTGAGCGGTAGTAACATTCAATTGCAAGTAACTCCAGCAAGTACTAACAGTACTGTTTGGACAACACAGTTTAGAACAATTTAATAACTAGTAAAGAATAAAAATGGCACAAAAACCCTTAAGTTCGCTAGGTGGATTCGCAGTAGGATCAAATGCTAACATTGTTATCATTGATTCTACTGGCAATATTACCACTGATGCTATAACAGTAAGTCTCGATGCAAATCTAGGTAACGTAGCAAACATCGTTATTACTGGTGGTGCAAACGGTGAATTCTTAAAAACTGATGGTAATGGAGTATTATCATTTGCTGTTCCCACATCAGTTAGTAATAGTGCAGGACCTATGCCCTATCTTATTCCTAACGGTGAATCATACATAGTTAATGATAACTTTCAAGGTTTATTTGCAAACACAATTACTATCAACGGTGATTTTACAATTGATGGTGAATTGATTGAAGTAGGTACAGCAGATCCTGCAGCCTTGTTTGAATCGGTTACATCTAATAATGTTCTGATGGAAGTTGGTAAATCATATATTGTAGATACAACAGTATCAAGAACAGTTTTATTACCATCATCTGCTAATGTTGGTTTTGGAGATCAAGTGACAATTATTGACGGTACGGGAAATGCGTATCTAAGCCCAATATCAATTAATGGCAACGGCTCTAACATATTAGGTGATGCTAATGCTTATGTACTGGGAGTCAATGACTCTGCGGTAACATTGGTATACTACAACGGTCCACGTGGTTGGATCTTAAGTGCATACCCAATATTGAATTATAGCCCATAATATTGTAAAAATACAGTATTAAATGATAAAGAGATAAATATAATATAATAGGAAAAAATTATGCTGATTTTACTACAAAGAGCAAGTGCAAATGTCCCCAACCCGCCCGCAGGCAAATCAACGTTATTTGTTGACACAAACGGTAACTTCAACGTACTGAATAGTAACGGGGGATACGGTTCATTCAACGGTTCTTTCGTTGCGATTGGTAACGTTGATTTAGGTGCTGTAGGCAATATTTTTATTGCTGATGGTGCAAATGGTCAAGTACTTAAATCGTTTGGTGCAAACGGACACGTATATTGGGGTGATGATAGTGCTACACCAGGTGGTAGTAACACGCAAATTCAATTTAATGACGCAGGTTCATTAGGTGGTAACACTGGTTTCACTTTTGACAAGACGACTGGTATATTAGCTGTTACAGGTAATATTTCTGCTGGTAACGTAGGTGCTACAACATTCACTGGTGCATTGAGTGGTAATGCAACAACAGCTGGCACTGTAACAACAGCGGCTCAACCTAACATTACAAGTACAGGTACACTAACAAGTTTAAGTGTTACTGGTAACGTAGCAGCCGGTAATATTTTAACAAACAATCTACTATATGCAAATGGTAATGCTTGGGATTTACAAGAACCTGCAGGTTTAGACACATATGTTCAGTATAATAATAGTAATAATTTTGGTGCTAACAGTGCGTTCACATTTACTGCAGGTAATGCTACACTAAGTGTAACTAACGTTGCGGCTACTAGTCTTAGTGCAGGCGGTAATATTACTGGTGGTGCAATATCTTCTAGTGGAAACATCACTGGTGCAAACTTAAGCACAGGCGGCTTAATTACTGCTACTGGTAATATTGATGGTGGAAATCTCAGAACAGGTGGTGATATCAGTGCTACTGGTACTGCTACATTGGGTAATGTAACTACTGGTGGTACAATAACTTCTACTGGTACTGCTACATTAGGTAATGTTTCTACTGGTGGCTTTGTAAGTGCAACAGGTAATGTTACAGCTGGTAGTATTACAACAGCAGGTAATGTTTCAGCAGGTAATATTTCTGCTAGCGGTCTTCTTAATATTACCGGTAACATAGCCGGTGGTAATATTTCTACAGCTGGTGCTATAAATGCAACCGGCGACATTAGTGGTGGTAATGTATATGCGTCATTAGGTGAAATGAAAGCTAATACAGCAAACATTGTAAGTCTTTTAGTAGCAAATGTAATATCTGCAACTGGAAATGTTATTGGTGCAAATATTATCACTACGGGTCGAGTGACTGCCGCAGGTAATATTATATCTAATGCAAACGTAGTAACAGATTTGATTGTTGGTAGAACATCTAGTGTCTCAATTACTGCTGCCGGTACTAATCAAAACATCAACTTAACTCCTACAGGTACTGGTACAGTTAACGTTGGTAACTTTATAATCTCTAATGTTGCAACTCCATTAGCAAGTACTGATGCGGCAACTAAGCAATACGTTGATGACGTAGCCCAAGGTCTACATACGCACGACAGTTGTAACGCAGCCACAACAACTACATTAGCAACAATCTCAGGTGGTACTGTTACATATAATAACGGTACAAGTGGTGTTGGTGCAACATTAACTACAACAGGATCATACACAACTATTGATGGTGTTACATTGTCAGATGGTATGCGTATTCTTGTTAAGGACGAAGTAACTACTGCAAATAACGGTATCTATGTAAGAACAAGTAGTACAGTATTAACACGTGCAGATGACTTTAACACGCCAGCTGAAATGGCAGGTGGTGACTTTACATTCGTTACTGCAGGAACAGTATATGATAACACTGGTTGGGTAATGCCTGATGCAGTAACTACAGTTGGAACAAGTCCAGTTGTTTGGGTACAGTTCAGTGGTGCAGGTACTTATACTGCTGGCACTGGATTAGCATTAAACGGTAGTGTATTCAGTATCGCTAATACAACTGTAACAGCAGGTGCATACGGTAACGGAGATTACAACGCTACATTTACTGTTAATGGTCAAGGACAACTAAGTGCTGCCGCTAACGTTGCAATTACAGCTAACGCCGCAAACTTATCAGGTACAACATTAAAATCAACAATTGTTAGTTCTAGTTTAACAACTGTTGGTACATTGACTTCATTGAGTATCAGTGGTAACGCAAACATCGGCAACGTTGGTGCGGCCGCAGGTGTGTTTACAAGTGTTTCAGGTAACGGTTCTGCATTATCTGCAATTACAGGTGCTAACGTAACAGGTACTGTACCATTAGCTACAAGTGCAGGTACTGTAACAACAGCGGCTCAACCAAACATTACGAGCTTAGGAACATTAAGTTCATTAAGCGTAAGTGGTAACGCTAACGTAGGTAATATTGGTGCTACTAACTTAGTTGGTACATTAACTACTGCATCGCAGACGAACATCACGGCGGTTGGCACACTAGCTTCACTATCAGTAACAGCAAATGCTAACGTTGGTAATTTGGGTACAGGTGGTTTAATTACTGTAACAGGTAATGTAACTGCAGGTAATCTTGTTTCTACTGGTCAAGTTGGTGGTACAGGTGCAACACATCTAGGTAACACATTCACTACTGGTGCTAACACGACAGTTGGTACAGTAACTGGTAACTTTGCATTAAGTGCTGGTTCAAGATTCCAAGCAACTTACGCTTAATAATATCAAATTCATACTCACTACTTACAAATGATAAGTAGTGATGTATGAATATCTTTCAATCAACTTATGAAGCGAGGCTTCAAGATTGGTTTCAATTACGGAAATCCGTAACTAGTTTACCCATAGAACAACAATGTATAACCATAGATGAATGGTGGCAACACGCTCCATTGGTTACCCATCATTTACACCCGCAAGATATAGACAATTGGCCTGATCCTTGGGAACTTTTGTCCGAAAATACTTACTGTGAGGTTGCAAGAGCATTAGGAATGTGTTATACTCTATATCTAATTGGAGTAAACGACATAGAATTAGTTTTGGCAAGAAATGATACAGCAGAAGATGTTGTGTTAGTCCTAGTTGATAACGCAAAATATATACTGAATTACTGGCCTAATACGGTCATAAGTAATAAACTAAAAGATTTTAAAGTAGTACAAAAATTAGATTTACAAACAATAATTAAAAAAATAGGTAGAACATGAAGATAAACGTTATCAAACGCTCTGGTAGTAAAGAGCCACTAGATTTAGAAAAATGGCAAGCACAAGTAGCAAAAGTATGTAAAGGGATAGCAGACGTTAGCCCATCAATGATAGAAATAAAATCACAACTTCATTTTTATGATGGTATAACCACCCATCAGATTGATGAAATAACATTACGTGCTATTGTAGATTTAATCGATGTAGAACAAAATCCAGATGTAGGTCACACTAACTATCAATATGTTGCAGGTAAGCAACGATTGAGTATGTTAAGAAAAGATGTATATGGAAGTTACACAGTACCGCACTTGTATGAAATCGTTAAAAAAAATGTAGCTACAGGATTGTATACTAGTGAATTACTAGATTGGTATACGATAGAAGATTGGAACAAGATGAATGATATGTTAGATCATTCTAAGGATGAACAATATAGTTATGCCGCCATTGAACAACTGATTGAAAAGTATCTAGTAAAGAATCGTTCAACAAAAGAAATCTATGAAACACCTCAAATTAGATATATGGTTGCAGCCGCCACTGTATTTCATAAAGAAGAACCTAATAATGCCCGTATGCGTTATATCAAAGAATATTATAACGCAGCCAGTGATGGGTTGTTCACTCTTGCTACTCCTGTTCTCGCTGGTCTTGGGACTCCTACTAAACAGTTTAGTAGTTGCGTACTTATCAGGAGTGACGATGATTTGGACAGTATATTTGCTTCAGGTGAAATGATGGCTAAATATGCTAGTAAACGTGCTGGCATTGGCTTAGAGATTGGCAGACTACGACCATTAGGTAGTCCTATTCGTGGTGGTGAAATTATGCACACCGGCATGATACCATTCTTAAAGAAATGGTTTGGCGATTTACGTAGTTGCAGTCAAGGAGGTATTCGTAATGCAAGTGCTACTGTTTTTTATCCTATTTGGCATCATCAGTTTGATGATCTTATTGTTCTTAAGAACAACCAAGGAACCGAAGAAACCCGAGTCCGTCATATGGATTATGGGGTTGTGCTTAGTGCTTTCTTCTGGAGACGATTTAAAAACAAAGAACAAATAACATTCTTTGATCCTAACGAAGTTCCTGATTTATACCAAGCATTCTATAGTAATACAGAATTGTTTGAAGAACTCTATGTAAAATACGAAAAGCAATCAGGCTTACGTAAGAAAACAATGAGTGCTGAAGAAGTATTCAAGTCAGGTATATTGAAAGAGCGCACTGATACAGGACGTATCTATCTAGTGTTCATTGACAATGTAATGAATCAAGGTCCATTTGACCCTGAGTATCATACAATTTACCAGAGTAACTTATGCTGTGAGATTCTTCTTCCTACTAAATCTTTTAAACGTCTTGATGATCCTGACGGTCGTATTGCTTTATGTACGCTCGGAAGTATTAACTGGGGTGCATTCCGCAATCCTGAAGATATGCGCCGCGCTTGTAGGATTCTACATCGTAGCCTTAATAATATATTGGACTATCAAGACTTTTTGAGTATCCAATCTAAATTAAGTAACGATGAGATTCGTCCACTGGGTATTGGTGTAACTAACTTAGCATACTGGCACGCCAAAAGAAACTTCAAATACGGTGAGAAGGATGCTTTAACTGAACTTAAGTCTTGGATGGAACATTTGTCATTTTATTTGACAGAGGCTAGCGTAGAACTTGCTAAAGAACGTGGTAAGTGTGAGGGTAGTGATAAGACTCGCTATGGACAAGGTGTATTTCCTTGGGAACTACGTGCCAATGGTGTTAACGAATTAACAAACTTTGCTCCTGAATTAGATTGGGAAACACTACGTACACAAATGAAAGAGTACGGTGTCCGTAATGCTACGCAAATGGCTGTTGCTCCTGTAGAATCTAGTTCAGTAGTTATTAATAGTACAAATGGTATTGAAATGCCAATGAGTTTAATCTCAGTTAAAGAAAGCAAAGCAGGATCGTTTGTACAAGTTGTACCTGAATATCATAAGTTAAAACACAAATATCAAATGATGTGGGAACAGAAAGATTGTGACGGGTACTTAAAGACAGCGGCAGTGATTGCGGCTTATGTTGACCAATCTATATCAACTAACACATTCTATAATCCCGCACATTTCCCCGACCGTAAAGTCCCAACAACATTGATTGCTAAGAACTTGATGCAGTCGCACTATTGGGGACTAAAGACATTCTACTACAGCTTGATTAACAAAGCAGGTAGTAAGAGCCAAGATGAAACTGTATTAGATTTGCCAAGTGGCTTTAATGATATGGATGAAGAAGATTGCGAAGCTTGTAAGCTTTAAGGAAAAACAATGTCAAAACAACAATACAACCTACACACTAAGACAGATTATTTGAATAGAAAAATGTTTTTGGACCCGGAAGGTCCCGTAACCATTCAAAGATTTGAAGAAGTAAAATATAAAAAGATTGCAGACTTTGAAACAACAGCACGTGGTTTCTTCTGGGTACCAGAAGAAGTTAGTCTTACCAAAGATGCTAGTGATTTTAAAGAAGCAAGTGATGCAGTCAAGCATATCTTTACCAGTAACCTATTGCGTCAAACTGCATTAGATAGCTTGCAAGGTCGTGCACCTAGTCAAGTGTTCACTCCAGTAGTATCATTACCTGAACTAGAAGCGTTAATTTATAACTGGAGTTTCTTTGAAACTAACATTCATAGTCGCAGTTACAGTCACATCATTCGTAACATTTACAATGTACCTAAAGATGTATTTAATACTATCCATGATACAAAAGAAATTGTAGATATGGCAAGTAGTGTTGGTCGCTATTATGATGAACTGCACAAAGTTAATTGTCGCAAAGAGTTAGGTCAAGATGTGAACGAAAAAGAACACATCAAAGCAATTTATATGGCATTACACGCCAGTTACGCATTGGAAGCATTCCGCTTTATGGTATCATTCGCTACATCACTAGCAATGGTTGAGAACAAAATCTTTATTGGTAATGGCAATATTATCAGTTTAATTCTCCAAGATGAACTTCTCCATAAAGGCTGGACTGCCTACCTTATTAACCAAGTAGTTAAAGAAGATAGTCGTTTTGCACAAGTTAAGTCAGAGTGTGAAGCAGAAGTCTATCAACTCTATTTGGATGTTATACGTGAAGAAAAAGAGTGGGCAGAGTATTTGTTTAAGATGGGTCCAGTCATTGGTTTGAATGCAACTGTGTTGAAAGACTTTGTTGATTACACGGCGGTATCTGCATTAAAAGAAATTGGTATTAGATATAACAGTCCCGCACCTAAAACAACACCTATTCCTTGGTTCAACAAACACGTTGATACAAGTAAAAAACAAACAGCATTACAAGAAAATGAATCAACTAACTATGTAATCGGTGTAATGACTGATAGTATTGAATATGATGAACTTCCCAATATTTAATGTGCATCAGTTCCCTGAGTGGGCAGAAACTATTTCTAAAGAAATTGAAACTGCTAAACAACTTGATCCAGATTGGCATTATGCTAATAATTGGCGTGTAGATAAAAATGGGGTTAGAACAACAGACCCATCTAATACAACAAAGGGTGTATTTGACGATGTTAGATTGCATTTTGTTAATAGAAATTTTAACATTTTATATGAAGAAAGTACAATACACTTAGCATTGAATGGTTATGAATATAATCCGTTGTTTACAAAGTCACTAGAATTATTTGAAATAGCTAGAGAATTTAATAAAGAAACAGGCCCATTTGGTAGAATGATAGTATGGGATTGTCCTCCTAGAAGTAAAATTTCAGCACACGTGGATACTTTACCTTACCAGACAAATGTAACTAGATATATATTTACAGCATCTAAACAAAGCTCCCCTGATATATCAGTTGTAATAAACAACAATGAGATATCATTAAATTCGGGTATGATGTTTGCCTTTCACGCAGAAGATTTACATGAGTTTACAAATCATAGTAACGATCACTGGTATTTTTTAGGAATAGATTATTGGATTCCTGAAAAGCTCCAATTAGGCATGGATAAGTATAACATCACACAAGATACAATTATTGAATACGACACTACAGTAGAACATACTGCACCAAAATCCAAATATTGGACAAGACATTAAAAAAGGAAAATAAAATGACAGCAATCGTATGGAGTAAGTATCATTGTCCCTATTGCGACCAAGCAAAGGCACTATTAAAAAGTAAAGGTATACATTTTGAAGAACGTAAGATCGGAGATGGATATACTAAAGAAGAATTGCTTGAAGCAATCCCGTCAGCAAGAACAGTACCACAGATCATTTTAGATGGCGTACTAATCGGTGGTTTCACTGAACTCAAACAAAAATTAACAGAAAGTAATTAATGCAAATAGCAATACAACCAAACACAGTATACACATTTAAACTCAACTCGGGTGAAGAACTGATAGCAAAAGTGATTCAAGCAGGTAGTGAGTTCATTCAAATTGAAGAACCAGTCTCTATTGCACCCACACAGCAGGGTATGCAAATGATTCCTAGCGTATTTACTGCAAATCCGAAGGCTGAATTCAAGCTAAATACTAGTAGCGTTGCCATTTATGCAGAGACTGACGATAGTGTCAGAATGAAGTATTTAGAAGCAACAACTGGTATCAAAGTACCAGATAAGAAAATTGTATTAGGATAATTAATGCCACAAATAAGTAGGATAGGGGATACAAACGAAATGAAAGGTGCTATTATTAATGGCGCCAGTACTGTGTTTGCCAATGGAATATTAGTTGGACAACAAGGTAGCAAACTCACTCCCCACGCACCATTCAAGGGTCCACATAAAAGTGCGATTGTAACAAATGGTAGTCCTACTGTGTTTGCTGATGGCATAGCTGTTGCTAGAGTTGGTTCAGGTAACAGTTGTGGCCATCATATGATACAAGGTAGCCCGGATGTATTTGTTCCATGAGTGATACAGGAAAACAAAGTCCACTAGGAGTTAATAGTCTTAACTCATTGTTAGTAGCACAAGGATTGCAAATCAATCCTACCTTTGTTTCATATGCAGGTAGTAGCACAAGCTTTCCGTCATATTCTTTTGGATCAGTATGTCAAAATACTGTGTTACGTGTTATTACATATGCTATCAATGAAGCTTATAAAGGGCACGAAGATATAGGCCCTGTACCACCTAATGACGGCTGGCCCGATCAGACAACCTATAACAACCTAATAAGTATCGGTGGTGGTACTACCACAGTCAACATTACCAGTATTACATCAGGTGTTATACCAGATACAGATACAATTTACTTTGAGGTAATATACAGTAGTGGTCCGCAACTTGCACCTGGTACTTATATTTTAATTGAAGGTTCAAATATTTCAAGTCTTGACCCCGGAGTACCTGCAGGATTCTATAATGGAAACTGGGAGATAGCCACTGTAAACGGATTGTCCTTTAGAGTATACATAACTGCTAACTACGGCAATGCTACAACTCCTGGTTATTTTAGAATTGATAACCAAGTACCTGGATTAGGTAATGCTAAATCATTTTTATATACTTGGGAACAAAAGATCGGACAATACGGAATAGGAACATTTGCATTGGGTGATTTAAAAGGCTGGGGCGGTTCATATTATAAAAACAATCGTCCTTTACCAGTTACATCTAGTGTCACTACAGCCAACCCAGCAACACAATGGGCATATATAAGACTTATGCCATTACAAGCTTGGATGGAGTTTAATTACAATAGTACATTAGGAACAGGATCAGTTAACAATCCAGCAGGCTATAGAGATTTTTTACAATCTTGGATGAACTGTTATAGTTATGCAGAATATTCTAACAATGCAATACTTTCAGTTGATAATAGTAAAACATTCTTAGATGGCACTTATAGTAATATGAATGATTTAATTACAGCAGATATAACTGGTGTAAGTCTATCTACAAACATATTTGGACAAGATTTAATTAAAACAGGTAAAGCAATTGATTTAAGTAAAATTTCTACATTTGGATTACCATCTAATCTATTACTGACAATGGTAAAAAATAATGCACTTACAAAAAATGTAAGTTTAGCATTATTAGCATCTGGGATTCAGCAAGATGAGTTAGGTCAACTGTTAGGTAACTTAAGTCCTGCAACAACAGAACAAGAACGTAAAATATACGGGGCATTTAATCTTATTGTGGGTGATGGTCTTGCAGAAGTATTAATCCCATTAAACTGTAAGACAGCAGGGTTAGATTCGCTTGCTGATTTATTGAATCCTAAAAAGTTATTCCCTAATAGCTATCAATCATTAACCGTTCCAGTGTACAATACGACACAATCTGTAACTAATAGTAAGACATACTATCCTATCTATAGCGGTGGTGGTGTGAATGGTAATTTAAATAGCCCACAAGTATCAAATCAGATTGGTACACAGACACCAACTGGTGCTCCTCAAATTTCAGAAAACTTAAATCAAACTACTCCTGTTACTAATGAACCAGCTCTTACAACTACAACCAGTACTGGTAACGGTGGCAAAGTATATGATACATTTGACAATGCGGTAAGATAATATGGCAGAAACAATAATACAACAATTTCCTGTAGGGTTTGGATCATATTTAGCTGGTATATTACCACCTGACGTAGCAACTGCGGCTGGTGCGTTTGGTGTATCAGTTGGTCAAATTAAAAACATTACTACTGTTCCAGTAGAAAAGTTTGCACAAGTATGTATGAACTTAGAAACTATTAAAGGACTAAATGTTAATGGAACACAAGTACCTACAAATTTAAATCTACGCAATGCGGCTCGCCCGTTGATTGCACTAGGTAGTGGCCCACAACAATCATATACGATGAGTGATTTCTTTGGTTGTATGAGTGGTTTGCCTTATAATGGTCCATTGATAAACATTTACAATAAGTTAAATGAAGTGGCTACTACGAAGTTGTTTAACATATACCACGAGACTTATCTTGCAGTAACATACCAACGTGCAAGAATGAGCATTACCCAGTCAGTATATAACGTATTGATTCAACCGTATATTGCCCCTGACCCGTCAGCAATTCCTCCAATTGCAGGACAACCTAGAATCGATGATTGGTATTACACAATAAGTTTTGCGGTAGACGTTAAAGGTGGAGGTTATGGTAGAGGAACTGCACCCCCACCGTTAATTGTTATACAACCAAATAACGTAGGTGCAAGTGCAACTTGTACTATAGGCACAAACGATAATGATATACCGGGAGATTTTGGTAGAGTTAATGGTTTAAGTGCAAATTTTGGTACCCCCTACAATTATGACCAAACATCGGTAATGCAAGTTGGACCACCGGCAGCACCTACTCCACCAGAAGAAATAATTTATATTGAATTACCCCCGCCTGACGATTTACCAGTTCAACCAAATGGTAATTTCTCTACAGCAGGAACTAACGTGTCATTGGGATATGGTAAAGGCACTGCAGGAACCGTTATAACAGGTCCTGCACAGTGGCCGGGTATGAACACCCCTATACAATTATATGTTGACCAAGCAAACGATGAAGTTGATGTTATCTTATTAGCAAAGCCAACACAGTGTAAAAGTCTTAATGACTCTTGGAATGATACTGGATACCAACTAAACATTGAACAACGTGCAAGAGTTAGTGCATTAAGACCACCACTAGATGATGTAAGAGAAGATTTCTTATCATTGTTCCCCACAGCACAATATACGTTTACTGATTCTATTCCGTTGTATGCTAAAAACATTATGCCACATATGTATACGCAAACATTAGAAGCAATATGTAATTTAAACACACCGGGTGGTCAAAGTATTGTTGCTATGATGCGTGAGAGTCGTAATCAAAACAGATTGACGGAGATGGGTGTAACACTAGATAACAATATCAAAGATACATTAACTAATCTGCAAGAATCTATACTTGCAGGTACTCCTGTTGTAGTAGGTGGACAAACAGTACCAACAGGAACTATTCCAATCGCTACATATGATGCTACTACAAATGATTCAATCATAGTTAACCCAGATTATTCTACAAACAATCCGGCAGATGTTGGAACTACCGGATCTAACACAACCAGTTCTAATAATTCTACTAGTTCAACAATTGAAGTAGTAGATTATGGAACTTCAACTACGCCAGGTTCATTTAGCGGTTCTGAATATGCAAATATTACACCGCCTAATTTGAATATCTATAACATATCAAATACTCTTTTATCATCAACATACACCATAGCAGAAGCAATTGACGATGTAATTCGTTGTAATTGTGACTGCTGGGATTTAATCTAAAAGGATAAATTATGAAATTAAATTTTCTTAAATCTATTACTGCCTTCATTATAATTACAGGTGTATATGTTACTGCTGATACTATAGACCTGTTTACTGCACAAGAAGAACCGGAAGAAGTTATTGTAGCTAAGGTAGTAGACCCTAAACAACTTGCGTGTATGGCAAAGAATATATTCTATGAAGCAGGAGGTGAATCTATACTAGGTCAAGCCGCCGTAGCTAGAGTAGTAATAAATCGTGTTAATCACGGTTTTGCTAAAACTCCTTGTGCAGTTGTATATCAATCACATATGGTAGAAAAAATAATAGACGATGAGGCTGTTATAGTAAGATTATGTCAATTTAGTTGGGTTTGTGAAGGTAAGGGAGAACTAAACACTAACAGTCAAAGATATAAACAAGCACATCAGGTAGCGTATGAAGTTATGGCTAATGATGCTTATAATGATGTTCTACCTAGTTCAGCGTTATTCTTTCATAATCTAACAGTTGATCCATTGTGGCCTTATAAACAAGTAGCAAAGATTGGCAATCATATCTTTTATAGTAAACACAAGAAGCAAACTAATACCCAAAAGACTATCACTAAATCAGATAATGATATATAATAACTAATGAGTGATAAACCAAATTCAGCGAACGGTGTTAGTAGTTATGATTCTACTAGCAGTGGGTCGCTAATACATTTCTTCAATCGTAATGTAACACCATATGCGACAGAAAGTAGTGGACCCAAGTTTGATTTAGTCCCTGTTGAAAAGCATAAAGACATTATGCTTAATGTTGCAAGATTGCACGCCAAGCAAGAATATGATAGAATCATGGAACTAGTTACTGTGTTACAGAAACAAGCAGAACAGATTAAGCATAGACTTGACTTAACCGATATGGTACACGCCGCTAAATATGATTTTCAATTATCGAATGGTAACATATATTGGTTATTGTTTGATACACGAAAACAATTTACTAGGTTGAGTATCAATGGTCCCGATGATTGGTCTGCTGGTAAGCCAGTTGATTATGAATACATTTGCAAAGTTAAATGGTTAGGCGATCACACTTGGATAGAGGTAGAAGATGATAAACAGTAGTCCAGATAGAAATACATTTCAATTAGAAAACTATGTCAAACGCCAAGAAGAGGCTGGCAAATTACCTGCCCCTGAATATTTAGATATGTTCAAAACTTGGCGAGAACAGGCTCAAGCTAATATTGTAGATCCAGAATGGCAAAAAGATAATATGGAGTATGACCTACGTAGTACTCAGTGGATCATCGACAAAGTTAAAGGTGATGATGTATATGCACAAAATTTGTACGCATCAATGTGTAACCGTGATTTCACTAAAAATGATGTATGGCCTATACTAACTGAAAAACGTTGGAGTTGTAGTTGGCGTCACGCAGGTGGCATTATTGCTGATATGCAAGAGAAGGGTGACTACATCGATTGGTATTGCTCAGGCATTAAAAATAATGAAAACTTAGATGACGAACAATTTAGTGAATTAACCAAAGAACAACAAGAATTTTACTTAAAGATGAAAGCGTATGTAGGTGAGGGCATGGTAACTGATGAGATACGAGAAGATTTATTAAAATTAGGTTGGATCGTACTAGATGATGAAGAATCTATTGCATAAATACAATACATACAAGGAGTATATACTATGTTAGAAACACTATTTTGGTTAGCACTAGGTGCTTTTATCGGTTGGAATTTCCCTCAACCTGAGTTTGCAAAGAACATTCAGTCAAAGATTTTGACTATGTTCAAAAAGGATTAATATATGGCTTATAGCGCAAAAGTAGTTGACCACTACGAAAACCCACGAAACGTCGGTAGTTTTGCAAAAGACGATAATGATGTAGGTACAGGTATGGTAGGAGCCCCTGCTTGCGGGGACGTAATGAAGTTACAAATTAAAGTAGATAAACTAACAGGATTAATAACAGATGCCAAATTTAAAAC
>Ga0214163_1000093_pt1 | contig 37948 bp, 17 predicted proteins | sample LakMenepilimnion_2_FD_153001 | JGI IMG/M metagenome (GOLD analysis project Ga0214163, IMG submission 153001) | Freshwater microbial communities from Lake Mendota, WI - Practice 15JUN2010 epilimnion v4 | ecosystem: Environmental > Aquatic > Freshwater > Lake > Epilimnion/Euphotic zone | place... | reverse complement strand
GGTTGGAATATTTACTGTTAGCCTTGTAGTATTTGACAGTCAAAAACTTGCATCAACCCCAGCAACAAATTTAGGTCAAAGATATACGGTAGATGTAAACGTTACTGTTCTACCTAATCCTTTAGCAAATAAACTATATTCTTCAGGTCAAGCATTATACGGAGCAATTGCAAGTGGAAGTAATACACCTGATAGATATGGATTTCAGTTGATAGATGATACAAAACAATACACAATCATTGAAGCTGGTCTTTACCATACTTTTGTGGTAGATATAGATGGAAAATTATACGCAAGTGGATCAAATAGCAACGGTCAGCTTGGATTTCCATCCAACATTTCACAGTTGAATTCACTTACTTTGGTTCCTTTGGCAGCAAAATACAAGGTAATCAAAGTATCTGCTGGAGATTTATGTTCGGCTATTATAGCTGAAGACACATCAATTAATAAAAGAGTTTTACTAGTTTGTGGCTCCAATGTAAACGGAATATTTGGTCAATCTTTACCTTTGACAAATATATTTTCATTTCAACCAATATTGGAAAAATCGAATACTAATAATGGATTTAGTTATGCTTCCAGTAACAGTCTGGCTGATGTATCTTGCAACTCTTATATACTTGCATTTATAGACAATAAACAAGTTTGGGTTAGTGGTAGATCTAGATATGTTAATAAATTAGGAATTTCTAATTTAGGATTCTATCCAGTCAATATAGATCCAAATCCTGATAAATATATTGGAAGTACAAATTATTTGAATCCTTTTAAAGTAGAAGTTGGATTTAATAACGGTTTGGGATTTGTTACTGGAATATCATTTGACATAGATAATCAAATAGTTTGGTTTAGTGGTTTGTCAAGTTTAAGAGGGTGGGGATATGCTTATGATATCTCAACATATGAGAACAATATAATTATTATAGCTTCTTCTCAAGATCCAGCAGAAGAAAGAAGTATTATTTCATATGGCTTCGCTACTAATGAAATACCTGTTTTCAATGTTGGATATCAGGTGGCATCTTATAGAAATCCTGGGCAATCATATATAAAAGTTTCAACAGGAGCACTTGGACTTTTGGCTTTATCTCAAGATAATTTTTATCCATATGGAGACAATTCTTTTGGAGCTTTGGGATTTGCACAAAGCTATACGAATTCTAGAAATGAAAATATTAAGAGTGGTGTACCAATAAATGTAATTCTGTCAAATGCTGGAGTTATAGGAGCATATGATATTGCAGCTGGTGGAAATCATTCAGTCATATTAGCATCTAATATCAAGCCATCTGGACAATCTTTTACAATTATTAGACCTGACGGGTATCCAATTATTACAAATCTTACTATTTATCCAATTACTCAAATAGTTGGGTAAAGGTATAACATCACTTTAAATTTTATAATTAATATATGAACCTTTCCCCAGATCCACGACAACTTAAAACAAATGTTACTTTAAGTATTTTGAATGCACCAGAAAGTGGATTTTTTTCTGGAGAATACTCAGCTTCTTCTGCGACAAAAGCTCAAGATAATCTAGCTGTCTTAAACTACGACTTCAATCCTACGTACACTGATAGTGAAGGTAATTCTGAACCAAAATATAGCACTAGACTTAAAGTTTTGTCATCGCTGCAAAATGCTAGAATTCCAGAAGTAAATACATCTATAAGTGCATCATCTTGCACTTTTGCTTGGGGCTCAATTGCTCCTGACGAAGTTGATCCATTCTTAAACTTACTCAAAGGTCCTTCAAAAGAACTTTACGATCCTGTTTTTATTGGATCTCCCACTACTGGTACTGTTACAGCGCCTGTAGATCAAAGCACCCCTCAATTTCCAAAAATTCCATTTACAGGTGAAGGAAATACTCTGGTCACTTACAACATATGGAATACTGTCAATCCAGACTTATCCCCAGTTACAAAAGAGGCTTATAAATATATTGGTCCAGCAATCAAGGGTAAAAATACAGGAACACTCAGAACAATAAAAGATCCAACATATGGAGCTCAAGTAGAAGTAACTTCAATAAAAACAGTCACGCAAATAATGAGATATTTTCCAACTTCTTTTGATGCTGTATATCAAACAAATGCGGAAATTGTAAATCCAGATGGCAACAAAGAACCGATATTGGCTAGAGGAACTTTAGGCAACAATGGATTTCACATAAATTTTTCAATATCAAATTTTCAAGAATCAACATCTTCTATCACAGTACTTGTAGCTGGTGGGATACCAGATAAAAATAATGATTTTATATGTAGTATGGCCATTATTTTTGAATTAAATAAAAAACCTGTCATAAAAATTTATGATCCAGATACAAATCAGTTTTTGATACAAACTGATGTAATTGCTCCAGTACTAGATTCAACTACAATGTCATCCTATGATTTGTTTGTGCATTTCGCAGGACCAAACATGCTTATAGGTTTTAGTCCTGACATCACAAAATGGAACACTATTATAAATTTTAGTGGAAGAGAAGTTTATTTTAATCCAGCCACTTCAATAGTTATGACGATGAGCAATTGCAATCTCAAATTTAGATATTCAGCAATTATTTTTAATAATTACAATAATGATCAACCAGCGAATTCTAAAGAAAACTATATTGTTGCTGAGTTCAAGTATTCTGGGTCAAAAATTCCAGATGTAAAAGCGTTTGTCGATGTAGTAAAAAAACATTTTGAAAAATCAGCTTATATGATAAATGCATCTCCAAGGTCTACTGGATTTAATGAATCAAATCCAAAAGATAAAAACATTTCATATTTTAAGGACTTTAGATTAGACGCAAATCAATTTTCTGATATAGTTCCTATAAAATTTCCAAATTACACAAGCGCAGACAAAGACAAAAAAACAGTTTATCTTAAACTCATATATAATACAACAATTGAAGGTCCAGCATTTTTACAAATTGAAGTACCTCATCCTGGAATATTAGCTGCTGAAGGAGTAGCAAATTTAAATTCAGGCAATAAAGGAGAAACAGATTACAAGTTTGTTAATCCTGTACTAAATCAACTTTTTTATGAAGTTGGAAATGTTACTGGATGGGTTGATTCTTGGTCTGTTAGTTGTCAAGCAGTCTTATCAAATTTATCTAGAATTACAAAATCTGCAACAATAACCTTAAAAAACATAGATTCCGAAGAAGGATACAAATTTATCAACGCTATTGAAAACAATTTGTTGGTAGTAACAATAGATGCTGGTTATGTTCAAGGAAGCTTAAGCACTTATTTTCAAGGTTTTATTACAAATTCTTCATATTCCAGAAAAGGAAATGACAGCACTTTTACTCTTACATGTCAGGATTTAGCATCATTTATACTTGATAATATTTACTTTGATAAAAACATCTTGCTAGCTGGAATGAGACATGACTTAGCTATTGATTCTATTATGGCTAGTTCTGGCTTTTGGTCATATTATTTTAGAAATAACAATGATTCATTATCGGGTGGAGTAATAAGTGGAATTGATTTGAGATTAAATAGCAGCTCCACTAACAATCAAGATCTTATTAAGCTTAATCCATTAGATAAAATTTATGACAAACTTGGAAAACTTCTAGAAAGACTAAACAATCCATATTCTTTACCAACTTTTAGATGGGCAGAAAAGTATGGATTTATATTGGAATGTCGAAATAACTACATAGATAAAGATCTGAAATTTACAGGCTTAAATCCAGCTGGCACTCAATATCTTTTTCAAAGCAACGAATCAAATCCACAGAATTATTTGGCAAAGTTTCAAACTGATTTGCATGGATTGTTAGTTGATGAATATACTATTACTACTGATATCAAAAACCTAGCTGCAGGAGTCAGAGTATTTGGTACAGCTATAACAGGATTCTTAGCTGATGAAAGATACTCACCTGCTTCCGTTTCTTTGCAAGATGTTCCCATTGAGGCTCAACTTAGCTTGCTAAAATATCTAGCTAAAGCTCCTTTTGATGCAACACAAGCACCATATGTAGGCTTCAAAAAATATTTAATTTGGGCTACTCAAAGAAATGAAATTCCAGATCAACAAGTCTTGAAAAGAATTACTGATAGTGTTGAGCTAGTTTCCAAGACTCCAATAAGCGCAATATCTTTTTCATGCTATGTTACAAAGCCACTTACATTTCATGGAAAATTTATGATAAATGTTTTCCAAGGACAAAATGCAAACTTTACTGATCAATATGTGTATCAAAGTATAGATTATTCTTACGATAAAAATAACAACTTAATAACAGCAAATGTAAGAGGAACTAATATGCCAATTTCTTTAGGGGGAGTATAAAATGCCATTATTTCAATCTCTATCTTTTGTGATAAATGATCAGATAAGACAGAACACTATTAATATGCAACAAGGTTTGACGTTGAGGTCTAATGTAACTCAGGCCTTACAAGTTATTAACGTCAATAAAAATAATATAATAGAAGAGCAAGATGTTTTACGCTGGGGATATGCAAACTGGGGCGTTGAAAAAGTAACATCAGATTATAAGCCACAAGAAATTAAGTAATGGGAAATACACCAATTTATGGGTTTGGATATATTGAACCAAACCAAGATTTATCAGAAAACATTGATTTAGATGAGCTACGTTTTAAAGCTATTGAAAATCAAATGTACAACCTATATCAAATTTTCAAGAATGGAATTATTGAAGACGATCCATCTATCCCATCTTGGCGTATACAAACTTACTCAAATGAATTTAGATTAACAAAAATAACTATTACTTCAGGTAAAGGTTTTGTCTCTTATAAAGCTGGCAAAACATCATCTTCAAAAGATGTAACTCTGCCAACTATTCCAACAAACGTAGGAATTTCTAAAGTCTATGTTTATGCTTATGAAAATGCCAACACTGCTATAACAGGCGACGTTGATTTTGTTACTTCCCTAACTGAAATAAATGATAGTGTTAATTATATTTCGTTAGGATATTTAGAAATCAATGTTGCTTCCAATGCTATATCTTTGTTTGAAACTACAAGACAAGATATTACATTATTTTCATCTCTGTCATATTTAATAAAAAATCATAAACACATTGGTGGATCTGGCAACCCATCACCCATAGATTTAACTAGCGAAGTTAAAAATCAAATTACAAGCGAAAATATTTCTTCAGTAGACGCTTCAAAAATTACTTCAGGTGTACTCAACTCTGCAAGATTACCCACTATCAACCACTCATCATTAGAAGGTAAAGGCAATCTTACTCATGATCAACTAGAAACAGCTTTGTTGGCAGTTGTGAATAATGATGCAAATGATAAAATGTCTGATTTGTCAATTGCAAATAGATTGCAAATGTTAGTAGCTTTGAAAAAGACTGGTGGAGTTGGATTTACTTTTATTGACTCTACTCAGATAAATACTATCACATATGTTCCAGGCATTTATCCAAACACATCAACAAATGCTGCAACTGGAAATTCAGCAAATTTCAAACAAACTTCATCTGTGCCTAGTCAGTATACTTTGGCAACTATTTATGATACAGCGCCTTACAATTCAGGACTGGGTATAAGTGGAAGTGTAACATCAAGCAATTTTGTTGGTGATAAATCATTCGTTGTAAAAAATGATTTCTTGCAAGCCAAAACAGTAGCTTCTTCATTGGGATCATCCGTAAATTCATTTTATAGTAATGTGAATATTTCGGGATCTGCGACTACTGGTAGTTTCACTATAGACACACCATTAAACTACACAACTCTTTCTCAACCAGTATCAAGTATTTTTGATACTACTGGAAATTGGGATACTGGACTTGTATTTACAACAACATATGCTTCAAATAAAGTTAAAGTAGACACAAGTTTATTTGCATATACTTTATTTGATCAACCAAAATCATTTGACTATAATTCAAAAGTAGGTTTTGGCTTTTCAGCTGGATTGGGCGAAACTGGGGCAGCACTTGGAAAAATTTATATGTTCCTTGTTGTTGGCAATGGTAATACTGATCCAGGATTATTGTACGATCAACAAATAAATTTTGCACCAAATACTGGCACTGGTGCATCAACTATATATATCTCGCCAGTAACAAATACTAAGATTTTTGATGATACTACTTACGGATTTACTGGTTCAACTGCCACTTATTCATCTGTGAATTTATCAACATTTGGTGATAATAGTCTAAAGTCATCTGTTTTGGGATTTGGTTTTTATTTCTCCACTGATCAAGGTTGGAATGCTGAAAAGCAAATTAAATTTGAGCTTATTACTCCAACAGATTCTCAGATAAATCCATCAGGAAATAATGATTCTTTAGTATTAGCAAGAAGAAATGCAAACGATCAATCATCATCTGTCTTTACTTGGAACGATTTATACACTTACAAAAATGCTAATTTTTTATTGAGATTTGATTCAGGCGATATCAATACTCAATACAATCAAATTCAATATGATATAGATGTTCCTACAGGCACAAAATATACAATTCAAAGTAGATCTAACACAAGTTCAGATTTATTCTATAATTTTAAGACAGTATCCGAATCTGATGTTATTATAGCTACGCCTAACACCAATTCTAGTACTGGACGATATCTTGATGTATTATTTTCTTTGTATTCAAATGAATTCCAAAGTCTTGCACCTACAGTTAATAATCTCAAGATAAATTATTCAACTGTTGGCAGTGCCACTACTAGAGCATATGACAGAAACTTAACTGACACCTCAAATCAAAAATTTGGTTGGGTAAGTGATGTTTATTACAATAAAAATGCTGGGTATGGTGTTACAAATCCAGACGATACAAATTACCTAAAAATTTACGATACATCTAAAGTAGGTAATTGGGTGTATCTTAGAAATAATAATCTTATTTCTGCAGCTAGTAATGTTTTAGAAACAACAGTTGAAGACGGAATAGATGCTGGGACTTTAAGAAATTACTTAACTCCAAATCAAATATTCCTGAAATCAACAAATTATGGTTTGGACAATCCATCCGATTATCAATCTTTGCCAAATGGTGGAAATATAATTTGTGATACCAAAAACGATAGAATTATTTTGACAGATATTGATGGTAATTTTACAAAAGTAATTCAAGGCAACATAAGATTAAGATTATTGTCAAGAGATTTTGTAGCATTATCAGCTTCATTCAATCCAGATACAAGAAAAATATTTATTGCATTTTCTCAGAATATATCTTTTGTAGATTTGACAAAAATTTACATTAATTACGACAATATATCTGTGAGAGGGGATGACACTAGACTTTCAGGTGAATATTTTGATCCAATTTTTGACAATTCTTCAACTTATGTTTTTACTATAGATGACACTGTTGAAGGACGTGCATTATCTGTCGCACTTAAAAATTCGCTTACCAAAAAGATAAGACTTGATAAAGGCTGCTTCACAAACTCTGGATTTTCTATAAATACAAATACAATTTTATCAGCTACGATTCCAACATCAACAGTATCATCTGTAAACAGAACCGAACAATTTGTTGCGGGTATAAGTACATCAATAACAGGGACATCTTCTATTGCAGCTGGACTAGCAGTTTCTACAACTACTGTAAATACAGTAACGGACTATAATGGAGATGGAACTATATCTTCTTCTGTTATGTACGGACCAAATGCTCAATCTGATGACATAATTTTAGATTTGTGGCAAGGGCCCATTCATTTTGCAAATATTTACAATCCAGTGTCTGTTCAGTACGATGAAATAAATTCTTTGATAATATTAGCCCAACCTCATTCAAGATCAGTTCTATGCTATAAAAATGACACTGACTTAACATTACAATGGGCTATAAGTTCAGACATAGTTAATTACTATGATAATAAATTGGGGTCAGCTTACTTATTATCTAATGGAAATGTTTTATTGGGAAGCCCAGCAATAGACTCAAATGATACTGGAAAATTACAAGTATATAATGTTTCAAATGGATATATTGAAACAAAGCTTACTTTTAATAATGATGTAGTAAAAGCTTTGCCTGGACCAGCTTCAGATTTATCAAACTTTTATGCACTTACTGATGATGTAATAAATTATGGAGCAAATTCAAGATTGCACCTTGTAAATAACTCAGGCACTATTTTGTCTACTTGGGGGGATAACAACGAATTATTTCATCCTAAAGGTATGAGAATTATTGCAAATGACAACATCTTGGTATCGGAATAAAATATGAATATCCAAATAGATAATAACAAACCAATAATAAATATAATTGATGATGAAAATAATTTATCTTTTGAGTTTATTTCTGCAGACAAAAATTATTTAGTTAGTAAAAATGATTTAAGCGCCAGATTGTTGATGAAAAAACAAACTGTGGCTAACATTCTATTGTCAGAAAATATATTAGAAATTTCTTTTGAAAAAGTTATCTCTTATATTCAATTTATTTCTGTCAAGTTTAAGTTTGATTCAATTGTAGAAATTCACAATAATTATATTATTTTTTCAAGAGGCAACAAAGATTATGTAATTGATTTTCAAACTACCAAATATAGTTTTGAATCAAATGATACTCTTCTACTCATTCTTGATAAATCAGAACAAACTATCAAAGTTTCTGAATTAAGTTCTTTTGCAAATAATTTTCAATCGCAGAGTTTTAGATCTTTCACTGCAACTAATTCATTTCTCATTGATGATACTTGCAAAATGCCTGAATTTTCAATTGGAAGCTATGATGATCTTGCCTTTTCTACTCCAAGACCAGTAAGACAAGGAAACCCAGTTATATCAACTGTTCCAGCATTAATTGATACAAATTCTTTAACTGATGATATTGTCTATTACAATACTGGATTGGGGCCAACTTCAAAAACAATTTATTTCAAGATTGTTTGTAATACTGTTATTGAAAATACATTATCAACTGGCGACATATCTCCAAAATTACAGCTCAAGGTTTATCTTCCTAATGGGTTGGATACAGTCAAAGCTCCAGTTTATGTAGATATGTATTTTGTTTCTGCTGATACAACTAACGACATTTCGGTCTATTCTGCATCATTCACTTTCTACAAACAGGGAAGATTTAATAATATTGATTATGTAGATGGATTTATGTATTTCGACGTACATTGCCCTTTAACTGTACAAAAATCAATACCTTTCCAGTTTGATTTTCAACTTTTATAGGGTTCAAAACGGCTGGCAAAGAATATTTTAATATTCCCTGTTTAGCGGTGGTTACAAGTGCCATATAACGTTACAATAATTTTACCAAACAATCTTACAAGCGGATATCTACAATCTGAATTTATTAATCTAGGTCAGCCTTACACTAGTAATTCTTATTCCAAAGATCCTACGCTTGATAATAATAGAAATACTCTTACTTTTAGCTTTGAAGTAAGAGATAGTGGCACTCGTGAATTAACATATTTACGCAGAATCAAAACTCTTTATTTATCCAATGATCCAGAATTTGATCCTGTAGCAACTGTCGCAATCCAAACTTGGCCTTCAAACTCTTATGTATTCGATCCAACTTATGATTATGAATACACTCTCAACCCACTCTATTTCTTTGACAATACATTAAACCAAGGAACTATGGCTACCCCTACTGCGGGTGGAACTGGGTTGTTTAAGGTCTACAACTGGCCTTTAAGCGCAACTGGTGGTCTTTCTACTGTCTATATGAAAGCCATATTAGAAGGCCCAAATGGTACTGATATTGAGTATCCAATGGGTTATGGTATTTTTGATCAGATTAGATGGGAAGGCGTAATACCTGTAAATCCTGATTTTCCAGAGATACCAAGTGCTAAATCTGGTTATGTTGGAAAAAATACACTTCTTTCTTTTGTAAGTGGCAACCAAGTATCTGCTCAAACTGAAACAACTGGAATAGGCAGATATGTAGCTAGTGTTTATGAAATTTCAAACACTGGTGGAACTTATGATGCATACTCAGCGAAAAATACTACCAAAAGAACTCTTATACCATCAGCATCCATAGCATCAACAACACTCACTGCATATAGATACTTTGATGGAAACTACAATGCTTCGTCTTTATCATTAGGCGCAAATATTGGTCTTACTAGTGCAAGTTATGGCAAAGGTGTATTTTTCTACAGTAAAACCAAGCTTACACCATCAACAAGTAAGACAGACTATTACACACAAGCTGGATTTTCATTTACAACATCAGGAATTGCTGTAACATCACAAGCATTTTTAAAACTTTACTCTGCTCCTGATACTAGTGCAAATGGAAATGAAATTGTTTGTAGAGTAGATATTCCAAATAATGATAATCCAATAGCATATCTTTACACTAGAATTAATGGTTCAGATAGCGCAAATAAACAAATAACCACTCTGCCTCATAGTATTCTTCCATTGCTTCAATCTGGCGGTTTGATGGAAATGTATTACTCTTCTATGGGTACTACAAACTTATGCATGGTTGAAACATATTTCACACCATATTTAGATCAATCAGTAGTTTCAAGAAAGAGTTATTTGCTAGGTAATGCTATCTTGGCATCTTTTGGCAGTTCGTCAGTCGGAAGTGCTTTTGGCTATCAAATTTCACAAGCAACTGGGTCTACATTCTCTGGTGGGTTAGTTGTTGAAGAATTATTTTTAGCTCAAGGTAAGTCAAAGCTCTCTGCAGATATTGGCGACTGTACCAATGATGATATTTCACTTATCAATGCTCCAGTAACTGAAATTGAATATGGATGGAATGATGCTGTTAATGAAGAATTTATTGTTCTTACTGATGCTCCTTCTGATGTAACTTTCACTACAAACATCACTTCTATTTTATATGAAGTAGATAAACTTGATAGCACCAATTCATATTCTGTTCCTTTGCACTATGAACTTCAATTATATAAACCATCATTAAGCAACAGAAGCAGATTTGAACTTGCATTTAAGCACGGCTCAGATGATGTTTACGTAGCATTCAGTTCAGTGTCTTCGTATAGGTCCCATACTCAAAATAGCTTGACAGTAAATTGGGATAGACCTTTCGGTGTAAGATGTGATGATGGATTTGCTTATACTGATGCTCCACTAAATGCTCCAACAATTTTAGTAAAGTTTAGCGGTGAAAAGAATGAAATTTCTGTTTCATATAGAAGCGAAGACAATAAATTAAGAAGACAAGTTTTAAGATCTTATCAACCACAAGCTGATGTCACAAAATTTGTTTTTGAAATTACTGAACAACTTCCAAATTCATACACTGGTAGATTTAAGAATAAGACTTATACCGGCACTTATTTATTAGTCAAAGAGATAACAGGTAATGGTATTAATCTTGTTGGTGTTGTTGATATGCTTTTGCCTATTAATTCAAACACATCTGGATTAGGATATTTTGTTGGATTTGGTGTTCGTAAAAGTTCTTATAATAATGATGGATCTACTTACTTCCAAGATCTTAAATGGTCTGGTATTCCTAATTTTTATAAAGAACAATTTGACAACGATAGCACAATTAAGACATTCTTATTGAGCGACGAAGGGTCTACAAATTCAAAACATTATTTAGGTCAGAAATTATTAAGTGGCTTGACTGATTTAATTGATTATCAATATGAAACAGCCAACACATTACCAAAACTTACACTAGATGCTACCAATTATACTTTCAGTGCTTTACCAAATACACCAACATATTCATCAAATGTGCTTTCTGCTGGTACTGCGGGAACGTTAGTCTTGAATGGCGGATACGTTACCTCGACTACTGATTATATTTTTGTTGCTGGTCAAGGAACAACTGCACATAATGGAGTTTATTATCAGACAAGAGTTGGTACTGCTACAACAACCTGGAGATTAGCACGAGTTCCTGAAATGGATACTAGCGCAGAAGTTTACTCAGGTATGATGGTTAGAATTCCACAAGACTTTACAATAGCAAGTACAAAATGGTATCTTTCTACTCCAGATCCAATTACATTGGGCACATCTGATTTATTATTTACAGCAGTAGAACCAACACCAGATACAATCTCCTTAACAACAACAGGCTCAAATATAACAATTGCAAATATTACATCTTTGACAATTGATGGCACTGCACTTTCTTCATTGGCAGTCGGAAGTAAAATTCTTGTCAAAGATCAAATTGACAATACTGAAAATGGAGTTTATGTCAAGTCTGTTTCTGGATTTGCTTTAACTTCCACAAATTATAATGTCCCGTTAAGAATTACTGGCGGATCTGTAAATGCAGACACTAATTGGTACAAAGCACAAGTAACTTTTAATGGCAATCTTGTTGATAAATTTATAAGCACTACATTCTTTAAATCTATTACTGTTGGTGAAATATCAAGCTTTATCACGACAACAAAACCAAAATTATTTGAATTCAAGCTACATTGGAATGGATACGACAAACCATTTCCAATGAACGAACTTAAGATAAGATTTTTTAAGAATTTAGGATCTTTGCCAGATTATAGCAATCCACTTACTTCTTGGAAATCTGTTTTATACAATCCATTTGTAGCTGGCTTCAATAATAGTCCGAATAATAATCTTATCCAAGTTCAGTTGGCAGATTCAGATTGGAACCAAAACATAACACAATCTGATGTGATTTGGGTGGCTATAACAGTTCCATTTAATTCAGCATTGGGTAGAGCAAATGGAATAGAACTTTCTGATGTAGATTTCATACAAAATGCAGAATTTTCAGGATACAGAAGAGCAAACAATCTTTGGCATAAACTTCACGTTAGATATGAAGAAAAAACTAAGAATTTGACTCATAAAAACTCAATTCAATATAGAGTAAGAGCAGTATCTCATGGAAATATTTCTAGCTATTCAACAAAATTAAGTAGTCCATCTCAAGTAGATGTAAATCCACCACTATACTCTGGAGATGTTCCTAATATTCTGGTTGCTACAGAGTCTACTTTGAGAATGGTGCAGTTATCTATTCAAGCAGAGGATAATGAGTCTGGAATTCTTGCTTTTAGAGTAGGAAAAGAAATTGATAACTCATTTATAAATTATACTCCTTGGCTTCCTTGGGATAAATTTATAGTCAACACAGAAAATTCATACTATTTATATCTGTATGGTCACTTAAATTATTATGCCCTTGGACCAAAGAATACAGCATTTGATAATCAAAATATTGGATTTTCTGGACAAAGAAAAATTTGGGTTCAATTGATGGATTACATGGGAAATATTTCAGAATCCAATCCATTAACTTTTGTTGCTACTTCTCAAGCACTAGTAGATACTCAAGCACCTTATGGAACAGTGAATTTCTTTGATCCAAAAACCAATCAAGAAACCATTATATCTAATCTTCCTCAATCTTGGATGAAGATAGATGGTACTGACATAGTTACAGGTATTAAGGATTTTCAAATAAGAAGACTTTTAGACACAGGTAATGGTGATTGGTCAGAATGGATACCTTATTCTCCATATGTCAAGGTAGATTTTGCAGGCGAAAGCGATGGAGTTAAGAAAGTTGAAATAAAATTCAGAGATTTTGGTAATAACATAACTCAACCTGAAGTTAAGTGGAATGCAATTAGGAGACCAAAAGTATAATGGTGCCGACAATTTTTACAGCTAGTTGTTCTTGGAAAGGACCTAATGATAGCGAAAAAATATTATACTTCTCTGGAATATCAAAGAAAAGATTTACAAATATTTCCTTAGTAGATAGTCTTGATCCAGCTTACACTGCCGGGACTGCATTCAAGTTAGTCGGCACAAATACAAATGACTTAGGTAGAGTTTATAAAGTAAGTTCAAATGATGAATTGTTTGTCAACTCTTCGGTAAATTATGGAGTTGATGATTATAATAATTATCTTATTTTTGAAACTCCAGTAGATGGTTCTATTGTAAATGTAGTTTTGGAAAGATATTACGCTTCAATTCATATAGCAAATCTTGTCTCATTTGAAAAAATTATTGATCTTGAAAATCAAGCAGAAAGAGCAATTACTTCTATGGTTGCTTCTGATGGTGGAATTTATCTTTCTGGCGTATCAGGAAAAATCTGGTTCTACAATGGCGAATATATTAGTGGTCCAGTATTCATTCTTCAAGACAATAGTGTAGATCTTTCTGCTTCTACAATGATTTCTCATAAGTTTGAACATGAAACTGAACCTTATTTGTATGTTGCTTCAGATCAATTACCAAGATTATTTAGATCAAAATTAAGTACAGCATATAATGGAAGTCAATGGGAACAAGTTTACCCATTAGGTGAATTAGCAGCAAATACAGGTGGAATTCTTTCAATGGTTTCTGCTTATAACAAGCTTTTTCTTGGAGCTTTGAATAAAAAAGTTCATAGATACTCTAGATCGCTAAATATTTCTTTATCACAGCCTACAAACTTAATTACTGAGGAAGTCATTGTCAAGGAAACAGAAACTGAAACTCTTGAAACTTCAACATTGATTGCAAATAATATTACTGATTATGAGGCAACAGATTTTGGAGTTAGATGCTTGGCCGTTGGTAAAAATCAAGTATTAGCTGGAATTGATAAAAAGCCTGAAATTTGGTCTTACTCTGAAGTTCCACTTTCCAACCCAACAATAGATGAAAGTTGGACATCAATTTTATTTGATGAAGTTTTTATGAATGATCCAGCTCCAGCACAATTTTACTCATATGACAACAATACTTTGTCAAGAAATGATGAAAATGTGGCAATTGCAAGATTTCATGTAGAAAATAATCCAGCGCAATTTGATGAATTTTTAGTAGTCAAAGGCAATACAAGATCTTCTACTGGAGCTACAACTTATGGTGCTAGATTATATGAAATTTCTGAAGGATCTGATTGGGAACAACTTTTACGAGATAATCTTCCAAGTCAAAATTTTATTAATGTCAAATGTGCATCTTGGGAATCAATAACAACTTGGAATAATTTTACTTCTCTTGATGGATATGATTTGATTGTAAATGATCTTTTTCTACTTAAAGATCAGACTGCTTCAGGCACAAATAGTATTTTCAATGGAATTTATGTTTACAATGGTGCTAATAATACTCCATCCCTTGTAAACATTACTCAATATATTGTTTCTGGAAGTACTAAGCTCGGTTTCTATATTGAAACTGGATACATCAACACTGGCAACAGATATATTTTGAATTACACAGATTATCTGTCATCTGGAAATTTTTTGATAACAAAGCCAAGCTATACTTTTGAAGCTGAAGTTATCAACTTGAATTCTAGCCAAGCTGCAACATCATCTGACTTGAGAAACGAAACAACATTAAATAGTTCTGAACAAATCCCTACAAATTCACTTTCTGGATATCAAGGTTTTCAAATTGCAGATCTTTATGGACAATATTCAATCGAGTTTAATTCATCAACATTAAAGCTTTCTAGTGGATTGAATCTTGTTGAAAAAGCATTAGTCACAACTGGATTGGTAGCAGACTGGCAATTTTATAGTGTTTCAAACGGAGTAGTCTCCTCTAGTGTGCAGTCTTGGACTATTGGTCAATTTGTTAGTAATTTATCTGCTACAACTGAAACAAATTATGATGTCTTCAATGATCCTTATGACAAATATGTTCTAAAGATTATTCCCGCTTTAACAGGAAATCCATCAATTTATGTTGATAATTTAAGCATTGATGTTGATTTAGATTCTGTAATTTCAATTAGAGTAAAAGCTAAACCAAAGTCAAAAGTATTAAGTCTTGGAAAAATAAAAGCTTATTGGGCTTATGATGGAGGTATTTTCAATATAAGTGCTGAGACAGCTTTGCATTCGTCTGATGATTATATTCAATACAAGATTGAGCCTATTTGGAAAGGTACTGTTGGAAGGCTGCAAATAGAATTTGTAGATCTTCCTGAAAATGCTGATAGACCTGACGAGATTATTATTGACTTAATTCAAATTCAATCGATTGAAGATGTTTTTGATATCAATAATAAACTTTCAAGAATAAGATGGATAGTTGAAGACCGTGATATAAAAATTTACTTGGGTCAACAAAAAAATCCATTTTTAGAAAAGAAAAATTTTATTTCTCTTGACACATACAGCTCTAAGTATTTAGATTCAACAGCAAATAGCTTTGATTACGACCATCCATTTATACAATTTGGAAAAATTGATAACAATGCTGGAGATTCATTGGTTGGCTACTCAGGAGTTTCATTTATTATAGGTGAAATTTATGTCCCAACAAATTGTAAAGTTGTTGATTTCAATCAGTCTGTAAAACTTCCTTCAACTGGTGGTGTTAGGTTATTTACTTATCACGATGGAACATTATATTGTGCTACAGATGGTTTTATAAGCGACAAAATTTCAGAAAATCCTGACGACAGACAAAGCAAGATTTTCTATTACAAATCAGATTCAGAAAGTTGGTACCTAGAAGACATCAATTTTGCAAGAAAAAAGATTTTTGACAATGCTGGTAATTATAATCTGTATGGCGTTATCAGACCGTTGACAGCAATTAGTTATAAAGGCAAATTGTTCTTGAGCGGACACTACGGAAATATCAACCCATAATGAGTGAAGATTTAAGAAATACATTTATAGCTTTCAGTGGCGCTAGTCCTGGAATATCTACAAGCTTGACCAATCTATCATATACTTCTTTTGATGGTAAAAGAATTTATTTAAACTTTGAAGATATAGATAGCACAGGACTAGAGCCTGCTACTGGTTTGGAATTAAGATTTTCCGTAAGTAAAAATTTTGGAGCTATTGCAACTACAATCACCCCATCATCAACTTTTGTTGATGCCAGTTCACCGAAGACATTACAATTAATTTTATCAGATGCAAACAGAATTGTAGATTCTTCGTATAATGGAAGTGGAGTAGCTTTAACTGCACAAACAGTCTTTGTATCTTACAATGCTACTGGTTTTGGCAGCACAGTCGCAAAATTATCCGACAACGATACACAAAAATCATTTGTATCATCATTTACAGGCGTTGGTATTTCAAATCTTACCAAAGAAGCCAACCCTCCTGTATACAATTATTCAACCACAAGTACAGACGGAACAAAAGTTTACGTTTATTACACAGAAGCTACTCCACCCCTTCTTCCAACTTCAAGCATAAGTGGTTTTGCGGTTAGCCAAAATGGTTCTGGAATTGCAATTTCAAACGCATATGTTTTGGACCCTACAAGCGCTACAAACGGTAAAGTCTTAGTTCTTGACTTAAATTCAAGATTGGGTGTAAATGATGGAACAAATCCAGTCACTCTTACATACACTCAACCAGTATCTGATTTTTTCAAAATTAAAGATAGCACTGGTACAGGCCTAACTTACGCTGTTTCATTTGCTGGAAGTGCAGTAACTAATCTTACAAGCACTACTTTTTTACCGAGAATTACTCAAGCATACACAGGTACTGGTGTTTCTGGAAATATTGTTTATGTGAGAATGTCAACAACTACAACTCCAGCATCACCCACTGGATTTGGAGTTTCGTACTCTAGTGTAGCAAAAACTATATCTAGTGTTGGTGCAACTGCTTTATTGTATGCTGGGATTGCAACAACTCTTTATTCGCTGATAATGTCTTCATATTTTGGCCCTGAAGATATTGTGTCTGTAAGTTATAACCAGCCTGTATCTAATTTTATAACTGATAGAACTTCAAATGCCAATAAAGTTGCAACACTTTCTAGTCCTATCATAGCAGTCAATAATTTAACTGACACAACTGCTCCAACTTTAGATAGATCAAATAGTTATATAGATAAAGATGGGCAAGATATTTATTTAAAATTTACAGAAAATAGATCTAGACCTATGCTTCCTTCAACAGGCATCGAAACATTTTTTGTGTCTATCAATGGTCAATTCACTCCTATAAAATCAGCAGTTGGTTTGGGAGTTACATTTGCCACAGATGTAAAATTATCTCTTTACAATAAAATTGATTATAACAGTATAGTCAAAGTTGGTTATAGTGGGGATGGCGGAGCTGCAGCATTACGAGATAGCTCAAGTAATTATGTTGCAAATTTTGAACCGCTTATAATATCAAATTATGGGGTATGATAATAACGGATTTTTCGATCCAAAGTATTGGAACGAAGCTCTCAACAATGGTACTTCGATAGGTTATGAAATTGAAGATGAAACTACGGATGTATTTGTTAAATCCGAATTTTATCCCAATGCAAGCGTAATTTATGATACTGTCCCACCAAAAGGCATATTAATACTTAACAGAAAGTCAAATGATGTAGATCCAGGAATTAAAGTGCATTATTTTTCTGGCACTGGATATTCTTCTATAACTACCGAATACACTGACACAACTACATCTTATTCATTTTCTAAAACTATAAATGCATTTAAGATTGTTTCCGATAAAGCACAAAATATTTCAACAATATTTTTGAAACTCAAAAAAACTGGAAGCATTGTAAATCTTGGCGACAGAATTAATGTTGCTTTATATACTCATGATGCCACAAATGATGCTCCTTCTGCATCGCTTGGCAGTTTTTCATCAATACAATTTGATGATTTGACTACTTCTTTTGATTCATATTCCTTTACAAATACTGGAATTACTTTAACAGCAGATACAACTTACTGGATTCATATAACATTAGACAACTTACCTATAGCCGTTGTTGGGCAGGCTACTATAGATATTGCTAATTTCACAAATACATCTTCTGAATTTGCATATTATGACTCTACAAATACAACTTGGATTAGAATAGCAAATACTTCACCATATTATAAAATTACAGCATTCAATACAGCATCAGCGGAATTGTCTTCTAAAGATTATTTACTTGATTTATTTGAAATTCCACTTAAAGAAGTATCTGTTTATGGCGGAAGTTCTGATCTTTCAAAATTTGAAGTTATTGGCAATGATCAATCAAATTACATCTATAAAAAGTTTGATCCAGTTTATGAAGATCTAACTAACTCTACAAACAATATTTATCCAACTGTTACAAATTTAATTGTTGGTGCAACTGCTAAGAATACCAAGACTTATATCCTGCAAGTAAAAAAAACCAAAACATCTGACTGGGAAGATATTGTTGAAAATATTGCAGATTCAGAAACAACAGATTATTTAAACTTTACTTTTACAACACCACTTTCTTTGTATGCTGCCCGTATTGCATATCAGGGAGATTATTTTACGATTGATCAACGTGGGGACATAACTATTGCTGCTTATGATCAATTTTCAGATGTAGTATCAGCACAAATATCAAGATTCTCAGATTTTAGAGATGCAACATCTTTTCCAAATGCAGATGCAAAAGGATTCATAGATTTTTCTGCTGGTGAAACTACCTTTACAAATATTGATCTTACTAATGCAGCATATTTGTGGTCTAAAAAAACAGGAAATGCTTCTTCTGAAATTACAGCAGTTGCAACATTCAATGACAAAGTTCTTATTGCAGCAAATCACAAAATGTTCGTTTATAAAGACGGTGCTATATATGAAATTCTCAATGAATCACTTGTAAACGAAAAATATCAAATTACTTGTATTCATGTTTACAATGGAAGAGCTTACGCTGGAACAAACTATGGACTTGTTTTCACATCTTTTAATGGAGAGTTTTGGAGTGTATTAAATGCCAAAGATCCTTTGTCAACAACCAATTATAAATTACTAAAGCCTATTGTTTCTATAACATCATTGGGAAATAATTTATTCCTTGGATCAACTAAAGGCTCTACAAGTATATGCTCAGTTTATCAGTACAATGGTAAATCCATAACAGAAATCAAGACATTTTCATATGACCAAGTATCTGCATTAACGGCTAAAGATTTCACTTTGTATGTAGGTGTTGGTGGAGATTATGGAAGTGCAGCGTCTGCAGTTTATAAATATTACAATTCTGAATGGGTACAAACATTATCCTCAAACTTTGACAATGTTGAGTATCTTGCAAAATCAATTACAAGAAATTCAGTTGTAGCAGGATTTAGAGGAGGCCAAATTTGGGAGCTATCGTTTACAAATGCAACAGCTAATTCTTGGTCTAAACTTTATGACACTTATGCTGACCATATTCATTATATTTATGATGATCCAAATGGCAACTATATTTTTATTAGCGCTGATAATGGAACTTATGGATATTTTAAGTCAATAAATGGTTTTAAAAAAATAGTTTCATATTCTTATGATACAAATCAACTAAACTCTACTTGGAGATCTTACACTGGATCTGGTATTACTTGGACAGATTTAGGAGACATTGAAAGCTACAATTTTGTTGCATATAGAGGTCAAACTCAAGCAATAAATTACACAGGAGCTATTGGAAGTTCATTTATCCCTCCAACAGGTTTTACAAATAGTTCTGTTTCATTTGAAGGGGCAGTGTTAGCTTCAAAAGATGGCGCATTATCATTTAGAATTGATAGTAGTGTTGGGTATAATTTATTTGTTAATGATACTCTACAAATAAGTAATTATAATCAATCTACAAATTTAACGACTCTTTATTCAACAAACGCTTTTAATACAACAGAAGGCGATTTACTCAAGATAAAGCTTCAAACTACTAATAATGTTGGGTCTGGAACTACTTTTAAATTATTGTGGCAAAAAGCAGCTGGAGAAACATTTGAAGCAATTCCATCTTCGCAATTCTATGGCTCAAGTAAAATAAAATCTGTCACTGCAATTGGAAATACATTCTACGGTGCTGGAATGGATGGTAGTGTTTATGAATTTACTACAACTCCATATGAAAACAACAGTAGATATATTTATGCTAGATTCAAGGATGAAGCAGGCAACATTCAAGGCGTAGCTCTTCCAGCTCATGCTTCTGGATTTCCATTAGTAAGTGACAGAATGATACAGGTGGCAAATACAGCAAATAACACAAGTTCATTTATTCAATACACCAACACTACTGTTGTCTCAAATTCAAATACAACAATCAATCCTGTGACTGGAAATACTCAGAACAACCAGAATAATAATCCAACACAGGGACAAACAAATGCAAATACTACACCTACAACAACGACAAATACTAATACTAATAACCAGAATTTATCTACGACTAATAATTCAGGCGTTATCTATCAAATTCAAAAGAATGCTGACAACTCGCTATCTAGGAAGGGGATTTATGTTCCCCCTTCAAGAACTTACCCAGTTTACGCTCCTGACCGTAAAATCAGAGAGTATGGAATTTATGAAGTTCAGCCAATTTATGTTCCAACACTTATTACATGGACACAGATTGTTGCCTTAATATTAAATAAATATCCATCAAGTCCAGATTCTTCATTAGATAACGGTACACAAGTAAATATTTATGTAAAAACTGGCAATACAAGAGCAGAATGTATTGCATCATCATATGGAGATCCTCAGACATTATCTACAATCAATGATAGTTTTGCACAAACAACTACACAATCACTGTCAGTAGATTTATCTCCATACTCAGGAAAATGGTTGCAATACAAAGTAGAATTGATAACTGCTACTCCAAATGTCACTCCAGAATTGCTGTCTTTGACTATTTCTTACACTTCATCAACAGGCAGCTATTTCTTTACAAGAATGTTTGATACATCTAATTATGATACTGATGCTCCAATGATTAAAAGAGGATTATTATCCTCTAACGAATTAAAAAACAATGGTAGCATCGTGTACGGATACACAACTTCTGATGACACTAACGAAACATTTAATTTTGCTAACTACACAGTAATTTCGCCTAATCAAACATTCGAATTATCAGAAGCATCAAGCAAAATTAGATTTGGAATTTTTCTTACAAGTGTAGGAACAACTCCATCTATGGTCTATGATTTTGCCGTACAACTTGATATAGGAGATGCTAGCATCAAATTCAATCCAAGTTTATAGACAATATGGCTAATCGTACATCAATTTACAAGTTTTTATATTCATCGTTTGGCGATATTTGGTATCCAGGTTATGACTATGAAAATATGCTTACAGCTGAAACCAATTTTTCAGGCATATACTCTTTCTTTGGGCCTGGAATCATCAATGGGTGGAATGTAACAAAGTTAGAAGATAGTAGAGCTGATCAAATTTTGCTTCTTGATGGATACAATTCTAGTGCATCAAGCGAATATGGTCAAAAACTTGCTTTATTGAATCTTAATTTTTCTATAACTTGTTTAGCAGCTACAACTACAAATATTACTTTATCCAATACTCAAACAATAGATGGTATTTCTGTAGTAGTTGGTGATTTGGTATTAGTGAAAAATCAATCCACATCTTCTCAAAATGGCGTTTATACTGTCGCCTCTGGCTCATGGACTAGACATTCTTTACTTAATTCTTCTTCAGATTATTCTGATAACTTTGTTGTTTATGTAAGTTCAGGCACAGTAAATCAAAAAACTTTATGGATTGGCAGTGTTGCATCGTCAAACTTTACATTAGATACAAGTAATTTATATTTTGAAAATGCTTTCAAACAGTGCATAAAAGTTAGCACAGGCGATGGCATCATTGATAAATATGCAGCAAAGACAGAAAAACCATATTACTTTAGGCAAACAATTGGTAATATTTTTTATGTCTGGGCTGAGTCTGGAATATCTACTTTATCTGATGAAGTATGTAATATTACTTGCCCATTAATTCCTGATGCTAAATACAACACATATTCGAATGCAGTCTATCTTGCAACTGTAATTTATAAAGCAGACCAAACATATACTGATTATAATGTTATTTCAGAAATAATATATGAAGAAAGAAGAAATCAAATAAATGAATCTTCAGGAGAATTTCAAAGACAACTTCAACTTTCATACCTCAAACACAAACATTTGGGAGAAATTAATTCAGCTTCCAAAATAGATTTAGGAAATTATCTAGTCTTGTTTGCATCAAATAATGATGGAAGTCTTTCTTATGACAATACCAATATTTTTGTACTCAAGAAGTCTGATGGATCAATTTTTAACGAATCTTTGACAAGATACGGTACTCCTGTTGTAAAACTCGATGGAACTATACTTTCTACTTCAGATTATTCAATAAGTGAAACAAATAAATTATATTTATATCAAAATATAAAGGCAACTTCTAAAATAGAAGTATATTTGCCATATTCTACTGACAAAACTCTTTTTGCTATAGATGTCAATCAAGCTTTGCTTTCAAGTTCATTAGTCTTTGAAAGTTATATAAGTTTGACAGATGGCACGATTTATCAATTTACTGACGCTCTTGGAGTTACTACAGATAAGTACAATTATTTTTCTTGGACAGATTTTCAATATAATGATGCAAAAGTTTATTTGTCAGAAAATCTTATTGAACCAGTAAATTATGAAATCAATCCGTATTCTGGAACAATACTCCTCAAGAGTTCAATACCTAACTATGATAACTTCACATTTTCAGATTTAAGAGTAATTATTATCTCTCGCAAAGAAGAAATTAGAAATTCACTTTCAAATGATTTTATCAATAGTTTATCTGCAGACAGTATATCAACTGGTAAAATATCACTCAATAACTTAAGAATAAACCATTTTAGCGAGAATAGATATAAAGAAACTTTGACTTTCGTTCCTGATAAATTCTTAGTAACAGGTATCGGAAAATCATACTTATATCCTCAGAATACAAATTCGTCCATTCAATACAATGATAGTTTATGCTTCTTCTATAAAAGTGCAAATATTTTTTCTAGTTTAAATTTAATTTATGTTGCTTCTTCTAGGGGTTTGTTTCAATTTAATATCAATAGCAACACAGCACAAACTACAAACTGGCAAAATGATTTTGGAAAAATATTATCACTACAAGACAATATAATTTATCCGACAAATGAAAATTATTTTAAGAAAGTTTATGCATCAACAACTTTAGGGAAAGTTTATTATAAAGATACTGAGGATGTATGGTCTGAATTAAAACTTCCTATAACAGAAAGCGGAATAGCAAAAACCATAAGTGCTTTTAAGATTTCTTCTGATAAAACTGCAGACGGATCTTATCAAACTTATCAATATGGTTTGACAAACGATAAAGTTTATTACAGTATCATTCCAGACAATACAGCTTATCAAAATTGGAATTGGAGTGAAATTTCAAGTTTTTATAATAGCTCAGGTACTGCAATAACTAATATCTATAATCTTTCTGGAATTGAAGAAATATCTGTTCAAAAAACTACTTTTGTTGAAAATGCTGAAGATGATGTCACTATTCAAAGAGCGTTATACATTGGAGCAATAGGTACAAGCACTAAAGGACTTTACTACGGAGACTTTAGCCAATTATTACAAATATTTGACGAGCCAGTAAAGGGAATTTATTGGATTCAAGATGGCACTTACAAAAATAATATTATCTGGTGGAATGATTATCAAGCATTTATAACTCACACTGCAAAGTATATTGAAGATGCTACAGGTAAGTATTGGTCTCTTCCATTCTCGCAACCTACTACTTCTTTTAGTAATGCTTTATGTGCTACTACTGGGGATATCTCACTAACAGGAACACAAATAATTGATGGTGTATCTGTAAGTGCTGGTAATATTGTTTTAGTTAAGAACCAAACAACTAAATCAGAGAATGGAATTTATGTTGCATCTGCTGGAAGTTGGACAAGATCAACTGAATTAGATGTCAACGCTGAATTCATCAATTGGAAAACTGTTTACGTCTCAAGCGGAACAATTAATGCTGATAGCTCTTGGTACCTTGTAGTTGAAGATGCGTTTAATTTTGGAACTTCTGATGTTGTATGGGAAGTTCAGAGACTTAAGATATATCAAAATTCAACTCCTACTGGGGCTGGTTCTAGTAATATCATTAATTGCGTAGTTCAAAGAAATTCAACTACATTTCCAACTGATTATTTAGTTGGTCATTCAAATGGAATTGCAAGACTACAAGAAACATCTTTTGGATCTACAACAGCATATACTGAATTATTTTGGGAACCTGTCTTCCAAGGATCAGTAAATGCTCTTTATAGTTATGATGATACTTCAAATTATGGAAAATTATATGCTGGAACAAACAACGGCATTTTCATTAGCACAGAACTTCTTTGGCAAGATGTAAATATTTCAAACACTCTTTCTCTTGATTATCGATGGAAAAGAGCCAATGATACATTTAGCGAAAATGATACAGAGTTTGCAGTTTTTGATAAAGAATATAATCAAATAACTAGCTTTTCCTTAAATTATCCTTATCAAATGGTATCAATTGGAACTTCATATGTGCCTGGTAATCAGCTATTCTATGAAAGAAGTTTCAATACTTTCACAACAAATCCTTGGAATAATACACAAACTGATAGCACAAGAATAATTACTTATATCAACAATGAACCAAGTACAATTCCATTTTATTCCAATGCGTCTGAAGGCAAAATAACATTTACCCAATCAGTACTTAAAAAAGATATTGATAATGTAAAATTGTCTGTAGTTCATGATTTTCCAACAATATCGGATGCTGGAACAAAACCTCATTCTTCAACATTTGTTCCACTATATAAAACAAAAAAACCTATTGCATTACTAGCTAGAGCAAACTCAAATACAGACACTAAAATATATGTCAATCAAGATATAGAAAATTATTCTCTGATAGAATTGAAGAATGGCAATAATTATGAAATTGCCATAATAAAATCAATTGATAATACTTCTTTTCCTTCAGAAATCTCATTATCTGTAGCAAGACTTACAAGCACTACTACATTTGATGTTGGTACAGAAGTATATGGTATCAAAAATGAGATTGTTTCTGGATTGGAAGATGATCTTTATCTTGCAATTTCAAATCAGACATACAACTTGGCATCTGAAAATAATTCCAATATTCAAGAGTTAGCAAGAAAAATCAAATCAATAAATTCAACTATATTTGACTTTACTGCGCCATTTATATCACAAACAGATACAAGAGGACTTAAGAACACTTTATTAATTAATAATTTCTCAAGTAATGCTAGTTTTGATAGTTTAAATTCATCATTCAAAAACAGAACAGAATTAATTCCAACAGTAAATGATTTTGAAAGTGATCCAATCCAAGTCAAGGGAATTATTGGCTTGACAAAAGATGGCACAGGTACAAGAATAATTACTGAAAAGGGTGTTTGGAAATATACTGGATACTGGGAGCTTGAAAGCACATTAGACAGTGCTTTTGATACCAGTTATATTTCATATAATCCGAATCTTGAAATAATTGTTGGCGCTTCTAATGGGCTTTGGAAGTTTGACACAACTTGGCAAAAACAAACTTCATCAGCAAGACAAAATGCATATCTCACTGGTTTCTGGAATGGTTCTTTATTTGAAGCATTTGCAACTAGTGATGGATTAAGTATTAAGCTTGGTTCTACTACTTTCCTATCTGACTTCCTAAAACTTACTTCGAATAATGTAAATGGACTTTTCAAAGGTACGTATACAAAGAATAGTGCTGGAACTGTATCTGAATTTGAAAGTTTACACGCAGCAGGAGACGATGGATATTATGTTATGACAAATAGCACACAATATTCAACATTCTCTTCATTCCTTGTTCCGAGAAAAATGTTCAATGCTGGAAATCCTGAAGGCGTAAACAAATTCTATAAATCTTTTCAAGCATATAGCGTTCCTTCACTTACAACAAAATCAGAATATGCAAATCTATTATTTATTCTTACTAATGATGGTATTTTAAAAGTAAGAAATTGGAAATATTCTTATCCAGATGATTTAAATTCTTCTGACTTCATTGTTGAGAGCAGATTTTTGAGAGGACTACATTGTTTCTCTTATGCAATTGACACTGAAGCCGCTATTGGATCTACTCCTGGCAAATCTAAAATTTACATCGGAACAAATGATGGAGTTTACAGATCTTTTGATGAGGGAAATTCTTTTGAAAGATCAGACTACATTGGTACACTTCCAACTTGTGTTTATGATCTTCAAGTCTTTTCTTCTACATTTGACAGCATCACTCAAAATGTTTTAGTTGCTTGTAGTAATAATGGAATTTGGTACACACTTGATGATGGTGATTGCTGGTATAGAACTGGTGAAAATACAAGTGAAGGATATAGTCCAGTACTATTTGCATCCAAGCCTTCAAATGACATCAGATTTATAAATAATGATAGTTCTTCAGTCGGATATTTAGCGCAGACATTTACTACATCTTCAACTGCAAGCACAATTTCAAAAGTATCTGCATTCCTGTCAATTAGAGAACAAGACAACATTGCAAATTCTTCATATAATGACAGTCTTGCAAATACAACTCTTACTGCTTATGTTTACTCTGTTGACGCCAATATAAGGCCACAAACTCAATTAGCTGCTTCAAGTCCTATCACATCTTCAAGTGTAAATGTTGGTGGATTTACAAGTTTCAATCTTATTAGTGCATTAGATATACCAGGAACAGGATCAACAACTTTAGCCCTTGTTATTAAAGAAACAGCAAGTTCTATTCCAATCTTTAAGTGGAAAAAAGCATCTACAAGTAATCCTTATTCTGGATATGGATATACTAGTGCAAATGCTATAACTTGGACAGGAATTAGTACAAGTTATGACTTCTTCTTTCAAGCACATTATGACAATGCTTATGCTCCAATAGAAACTATTGTTCCTATTGGTAATTACAATAACACTGAAGTTAATTGGGATAGTGGAAAAAGCAAAGGTGTTATTTCTAGTGATGATGGCTACTTATATCTAAAGCCTAAATTTGTAATATCAAACGTTTTTGATAATTCTGCTTCTATGAAGATGTCATCAGGATTCTCAAACGATTTCAACAATCTGATTACAAATATTTTTACTAGAACTAATCAACAATACTATGCTCAATTTTCTTTTGCAGATCTTTGGACATTTGGCACTAGCATAAAGCACGAGACAGGAAGCGGGTTTACAAACTCTGGAATCGCAATCACTTCTATCATTGGATCATTGAAATATGATGGCGATAATAGCAACTTGTATGACTGCCTTGAGTACGCTCTAATTGGACAGCAACCAGCAGCAATTTCAGGTATTGCAGACACATCTTTGATTTCAACTTACAAGGATTACTTGTCAGATGAAAATTTGATAAGACTTGATTTGCTCAAGACAAGATATAAGAATGAAAGCAACAAGCAGTTAAATCTAGTTCCAAAAACAGGAAGCTCTACAGGATCAACTCTTACATTTTCTACTGATGGAACTAATACTTTCACTTGGAATACAACAGACTATCCATATGCTGAAGTTGTCAAAAATGGAACTACTTTGGGTTCAGGATTTACTGTAATACCATCAACAGGCAAAGTATCTTTCACTTCATCAATTGGTAGCACAGATTCAGTTGTTGTATATTTGAGACAAGATTGGAATGGGTTAGCAGACACAATTCCAGCAAATACTACGGTTTCAAAGTATATGATGGAAAGATTAGCCAGTTTATATATTCCATTGACATTCGTTGTTTCTGATGCTGACAACGATAATGCAGTATCTATTTTAAGTTTAGAAAACAATATAAATTATAGCTGGGGAAATCAAGGTACGAAATTAGTTGCTTTTGGTGTTGATGATAAGATAAACTCTGGAAACTTAAGACAATTAGTTCAAAATACAAGTGGTCTTTATTTTGATGCTAGTTCTTCATACTGGGCTGGAATAACTACTTCTTTATTGCACGGCGGAGTTAATTCATTATTTGCTGGCTATTGGAAGAAAGAAGTAGAATTTGACACTCCTAAATTTATTAAGTCAATTACTACTGCGTACACGGTTTCTACAGGTCAGAGTGTAGATAGTGCCTGCACAGTCAAATACAAGTATTCTTCTGATAAAAAGAACTATAGTGATTGGATTACTCTTACTTCAACATCTACTCTCAATAAAGAAATTACAAACTTAAATTTCCAAATTGATATGACTGAAGGATGGAATAATGCTACAAGCCTTCCTGTTTCTCCGTATGTCAGCCAACTGTATTACATAGAAGTTTCTCCAGCTGTAAACTATTTCTTTACAACTGCTCTTACTTCAACTGATGATATCTTTGAATACATTCTTTCAACTGATTATTCTGACACCGATAAAGCAAAATTGACTTGGGGTATTTGTAAGGGTAATAGTACAAACTGGAATGATTATGAAGAACTTATTAAAAATAATAATGGGATAATTTCTTCTAGACAAAGATCTTATAAATATACAAATGTAGCTTCTTTTGAAAAACTTACTTGCATCAAGTCAGTAAATAACAATTTTACATATTTTGTCTATAACAATAATGAAAGATTTACTTGGTCGTTGACAGATACAGTTGAAGTCTATTTAAACTCTTCACTTCTTACCTCAAATCTTTACACAATCGACAATGTAAATGGAACAATAACATTCAGACAAGAAGTATTGTCTGGTAATCTTGTTCAAGTTTCTATAAGCAGAATAGGAACAAGATATGAGGCTTTTGGAGAAGGCACTGTTTCTACCGACTATAAGAACTATTTTGCTATAAACGGAAGATGGCCTGAAGATAGTAAAATTGTAGTTTTAATCAACAATGAAATAGTTCGTGGCGGATATAAATTAGATCGTTATGATGGAAAAATAATATTTGACACTAATAAATCTTCTAGCGATATTATTACTGTATTTATCTTGCAAAGTTCTGATTATAGATTAGGACTTAAAGTTGAGACATATGCTTCAACAGCATCAAGTACTTACAACTTTGAATTCACACAAAATTCAGTGCCTAATTCAAATGTTTACTCTCATTACTTAAATACAAACATTCCATCCTTAAAGGCTGAAAGTTTGGCATTGAAATCAGATGTTTCATTTGCTTCTGTCGGATCTTCTACCCAAATTGCTAGTTCATCAAGAATTTACGTTGATTACAATTATTTATCTGACAACAAGCAATACAAGCCAAAAACAAGATGGTACAGAACTAGAGTTTCAGGTGGAGGGACGACAACCATAGAATTGGACTCTTCACCAAACTACAGAGATAGATTGGTTCAAAGAAAATCAGATTTGAATGCAGCTAATGATTATTTTAAGATTAATGATATCGTTTATGTGACATTAGAGCCAAATGACAATTTTGATTATGGAATCATGTATACTTCTGAACCAATTGTAATTAGATCTTTATCTGCTCCTTATGTGTACGACGTTCAAATTAAATCCTTGAATACCATTATTGACAATAAAATATCAGCAAATAGTTCATTGCAAGCATATTATAATTTCAATGGAAGTTCTGATCTTTCTACTATTGAATGGTTTGAGTGGACAAATGGTGTTTCAAATAAAATTGCTGAAGGTAGTTTGCTTAATCCAGCTGTCGTTTTAAGAAATATGGCAATATCTTTCATAGTCAAACCTTATGATGGAACAACTTACGGAACACCAATAGAAAGTCAAGTTCTTTACATTGTGTAAAGGAATTGGGAAAATTATATAAAGAATAATATACTTGTATCGAGGTGAACAAAATGCAAGACAAAATTCAATTTATTCCTGAAGAAGACTTAAAAGTTGTATCGGTTCCGTTTGCAGCACTGTCTCAAACCCAAAACTGGGGTATGTCTCTAGCAAACATTCAAGATGTTTGGCAAGTTTCAAAGCAGGGTGAAGGTATAAAAGTAGCAATTCTAGATACAGGTTTCTCAGAACATCCTGACTTGGTTGAGGCTTGGAAATTAGAAGAAGCTGTAAACTGCTCTGCTGACGCAAGTGTTAATGATCAAGGCAGTGGACATGGTGTTCACGTAGCTGGAATTATTGCTGGTTCTGATAATGATTTTGGCGTAGTTGGCGTGGCTCCCAAAGCAAAATGTTATGCTATTAGAGTTCTTGATAATAGTGGCGGTGGAAGCTATGACACTATAGCAGCAGGCTTGAGAAAAGCAATTGACTTAAACGTAGACATTATTAATATGTCCTTGGGAGCTCCATCTGAGCCTCCATCATTTATTCATGATTTGATCAAAGAAGCGGTGTCAAAGGGTATTGTTGTAGTTGCAGCAGCTGGAAATGATTCTCATGCAGTTAATTATCCAGCTAGATACGATGAAGTAATTGCTGTTGCTGCTTTAGATGAAAGTGGAAATCTTGCCACTTTCACATCAAAAGATTTTACAGTAGATATTGTTGCTCCTGGCACTAATATTTATTCCACTCACTTGAATGGAAACTATTGTAAAATGTCAGGCACAAGTCAAGCATCTCCATTTGTTGCTGGTATTTGCGCATTGATAAAAGCAGGCTTAAAGAATCAAAATCTTCTTCCTGAATTTGGAAATCAATTCTGTCAAGAAGACATGATGGTTGCTTTAAGAAATATTTCAAGTTTGCAAAATGTTCATGTTCAACCTGGAGACGAACAGAATTGGGGACCTGGAGTTCCTAAACTTGCAAATATTGATTGGTCAACTATTACTGTTAAAAAATCTTAACTACGAGCAAAAAGCTAAAAAAAAGAAATGTCTTCAGCTCCTTTTATTACAAGAGGTGAAGCATGAAAAAGAGATTATTAGTTTCTTTGGTAATTGGTTGTATTCTATTGTTATTGGCTTACTGTCAGCCATACAAATTAGTAGTAGTTGTTGGTCGTTCAATGATGCCTACATATAAAAATAGACAAATATTGTTGGCAAAAAGAACTAAAGATTTTAAAAAAAGCGATATCGTAGTAGCTTTGAGTGATGATAGAAGTTTGATTGTTAAAAGAATATTGTATACTCCAGAAGAATACTATTACTACATGATGAAAAAAAATGGAGTTTTTCAACTTATAGTTGATAACTCTTATCATTCAATCTTGGAATACAAAAGTTTAGATGACGTTTATATGATGGAATTGAAAGTACCAAAAGATCATTATTATTTAGTTGGAGACAATCTTAATGAATCTGATGATAGTAGAAGATTTGGAACTATTGATGAAAAAGACATTTTGTACAAAGTAATACAATGAATTTTAAATTAGACGTAAATTATTTGGATGGTTTGATAAAGACTAGCCAGAGCACAGAAAAGATTGAAGATCCAGTTAAAAAAACAATACAACTGGGCCTTCAATCTTCTTGTTCTATCTACGTAAGATCTGGTAAAAAAAATTGGTCAGGCAGTGGTTTTTATATTGGTAATAACATTGTAATTACTGCTGGACATGTAGTTCCGAACGATGAAACATTAACTGAAATATTAGTTTCATTTGATAATAAAAATTTTATTCCAGCAACTTTTTTGATATCTGATTCAAATATTGATTCAGGAGCAATCAGAATTGAAAGAGTACCTGACAACATTCCTGAATTAAGGCTTGTTAATAGCGATTCCGTTGAGGTAGGAGATATAGTTGCTGTTATCGGATCTCCAGAAGGCTTTCACGACACAGCTACAGTTGGTAGAGTTTCGAACGTACACCAAACTATCAATGATCCTAATATGCCAGCTTGGAATGATATCATTTTTGTAGATGCAGACATTTTAGAAGGTTCTTCAGGCGGAATGGTCATTGGCACTGATAATTTAGTTATAGGTACAATAATGGGTGTAACAGGACAACATGCTGATATTGGAGTTGGTGAAAATGCAGTATGCCCTTCCAATAAAATTACTAATATGCTATCCAAATTAGTATAATGATTTTATGCCAAACCCATACGATGTACTAGGTTTACCTCAGAATTCCTCATTAGATGATGTTAAAAAAGCTTATCGTAAGTTAGCAAAACAATATCATCCTGATGTCAATAAAGAAGCAAACGCTGAAGAAAAATTCAAAGAAATATCTCAAGCTTATGAAGATATATTAAATCCCCCACCTCAACAGCCGCATTTTGAACCTCCATTTAATCCTTTCAGAAATACGCCGCAAAATGCATTTAGACGTAATTTAAACACACCAATTACAGCAACAATTGAACTTGAATTAGAAGAAATCTATAGAAATGTAGTTAAAAACCTGAATTATGAAAGATTAGCTCCATGTGGTGCTTGTTCTGGGGCAGGTGGTAGAGGAAATGTAAACGTTTGTATGACCTGTATGGGATCAGGTGAACATTACATTATTCAAAATTTAGGGTTCATGCATGTAAGAAATTATGCTGGGCCTTGTCAGGATTGTTATGGGCGTGGTGAAAAGTTTGAGTCTTTCTGTAATTACTGCAATGGTTCTGGTCATGTAAAGATTTATGAAAACTTTGATCTAACTATCAATAAAGGCCATGTATATCGTTCTACAATGATTAATGGCAGAGGCAATCATGGTGATATTCATCAAGCACCAGGTCCTCTTATCGTAGAAGTAATTACCAAACCGAGAGATAAATATGAGATTGATGCCAACTTGAATTTAATTCATGAATTTGAAATTGATCCAGTTATGGCATTGATTGATCCAGAGTTCAAGTATACACATGTTAACGGAAACAAATTAAATTTTAAGTTCAATACTAGTCTTAAAAATGGTTATGTACATATTGTCAAAAATAAGGGAATTCCAACTTCAAACGATACATATTCTGACTTACATCTCAAAATAATGTATAAGGTTCCTAAAGATATTTCTGAAGAGGAAACCTTATTTTTGAAATCATATGTTGATTCTAGAAAAAGGAGGCAAATGTTATGAGTATGGTAAAAAGAGCAACAGGTAAGATTGAAAATTTTACAAGCGCTGAAGGCGAAGAAGTAAATGCAACTAATCTTGTTTGGGCTGATGAAAAGAAAGATGAAACTGTCACTGCACAAATTAAAGATGAACTAGTGATTCCTGCTACTACAAATATGGATCTTGATCCTAATGCATCTGATGATGATGACAGCGTAATCGCAAAGGACTGCTAACTATGGAATTTCTTACTAATTTATTGAAATCAACCCAGAATGAAATTATTATTTATGTAGTTTGTTTTATTTTGGGCAGTGTAGTTTTCTTTTTCTTGGCAAAATCTAAATCTGAAAGTTCAGCTGCATTACAAACTCTTGAAGTTGTAAAGCTTGTATTGCGCAGTAAATTGGGCGAAAAAGCAGACGGAATTTTAGATATTTGGATTGAAGGCTTAAAGAAAATTCAAGATGGCGAATTCTCACAGGATGATGCTGTTGATCAATTTGTAAGATACATTCGTTTAGGATGTGCTCAAAAAGGCATTGAATTATCTGAAGAAGATGTTGACAAGATACATATGCTTGTTCTTTCTACATTGGAAACATTTGTAGGTAAGAAACCAAAGCAAATTCAAATTGCAGTTAACAAATTCAACGCAATGAATCATCGTTAGGACTGCTTTCTTTCACAAAACAACCATTTTGTTGACATCAACAAAATGGTTGTTTCTTTAATGGTATACTGGTTATTATGGTAGAAGTTGAAGTTTACAATGATAAAAGTGTCATCATAAACCACGACGATCCTATGGGAAAATTACCCTTCCCTTATCAAGAAGCTTTAAGGAATGAACTTTCCTATAAAGTACCTGATTCTGAATGGTCTGCAAAGTATAAAACTGGTCAATGGGATGGAAGAATTTCTCTTTATGTGAAGCGAAATCAATCTTTTCCTACTGGTCTTACTATGCGTGTGGCTCGTCTTTTTGATGAATTGAATGTAACATATAAATTTTCTGATAAAAGAGAAAAGCCCATTAGAGATTACAATATAACTTGTGATTTTATGGGAAAAGATCTTCGTGATTATCAAATAATTTCAGGAGACTTATCACTTAAAAATCAACGTGGAATGCTTGCTCTTGCTACTGGAGCTGGAAAGACTATGACTTCTTGTTATATCTTTCATAAACTCAAAGTAAAGCCTGTTGTATTCATTGTTCCAGCTATTGAACTTCTCAAACAAACGCAAAAAGAATTTGAGAAATATCTTAAAATTGATGGTCAACCTGTTAAAGTTGGTATTGCTGGAGGTGGACTCTGTGATATCAATATGGAAGGCATAAATGTAATTACTTATCAGACAGCTCTTATTGCATTTGATAAGAAATATATGGAAAGCAATAATAAGATAGTTGAAGACTCTGGAGAAGGATCTAAACCTACTGGACTTCTTCAAAAAGAATTAGACGAGTCAACTATTAAGTACAAAAAAGCTCGACAATTAGCTTCTGGTAAACTTTCAGACTTATATGAAGAAGTTGAAAAAGCAGAAGAAAATGGCACAAAAGATGCTGAAAAATTGCGCAAGAAATATGAGCGTGAAATTAGTTTACTGATAAAAACAGAATTAGCTGCTTATAAGAAAGCACAAACAGCTTGGGATAATAGGCAAGATACATTATTTCAGAAAGCACAAGTTAGAAATGTAATTCAGTGCTGCAATGCTTTGATAATTGATGAAGCACACTTGGCTGCTGTTGTCACTGAAGAAATTGGAAATCAAGCAAAGCAAGCATATTACAGATTGGGACTTTCAGCTACTCCTTTTCGTACTGACAATCAAGAAATTAGAATTGAAGGCACACTAGGTGGAAAAGTTTGTGAAGTAAGTGCTAGTGATCTTGTAGAACGTGGCTTTCTTGTTCCACCCAAGATTTTTGTAGTAAATATTAGTACTGTTGAACCTGGACAGACTTATCACGAAGTTTACAATCTAAATATAGTAAATTGCTGGGAAAGAAATTTCAGAATTAAACAATTCGCTGAAGGATTGAAAGCAAAGGGTGTTCCAACTCTTATTCTTGTTGAAAGAATGGAACATGGCAATATTCTTGAAGGAATGATTGAAGATGCTGTTTTTGTTCCTGGAGGCGATAAGGGTGAAATTGATCCTAGTGATGAGGAAAAGAATTATCGTCGAAGAATGCTTAATTCAGTTGAAAACAACGAGATAATTTTGATTGCAACACAGTGGGCAAATGTAGGTGTTGATGCTCCTAAGATTTCTGGATTAATTCTTGCGGGTACTAGTTCATCTCCAGTAACTACATATCAGCAAGTTGGAAGAGTGCTTCGTTGTGTTGGAAAGAATGTTGAGGACTCTATTAAAAACGGAAAACCTGAAGCTATTATTATAGATTTTGCTTCAAGCCATAAGAATTTGAGATCTCACGTAAATATGAGGAAGAAAGTATATAAGAATGAACGAGCCTGGAAGATGTTTGAATTGAAATAATCTACGACGCTGTAGATTATAAGTTGCCTTACAATTCTACGTTGAATAATGCTGAAATAACTTGATTCATCATTTCTTCGAGCTGTTCAAAAATTCTCATAATAATTTACCTCCTTACACAAAAATATCCACTGGCCTAGATTTATCCGCCAGTGGACAATAGTAGTATACAACATTGAATGGTTTACGTCCTATTAAGATTTCTTAATAAAAGTTAGGCTGCGCTTTGCAAGGAATAATAAATTGCTTATTTGCGCATTGGAGGTGTGCTATGTTTCATCAAACCATCGTCGGCAAACCCAAATGTTGTCTAAATCGTAATTGCAAAACTCAATTCACAAAAGCTTCCCATCTTGGTTGGCTTCCTAAATCTGAAGTTGAAGTTCATGCAATTATGAGATGCCCAAAATGTAAAGACACATTTGCAGTAGTACAACTTATGTCTATGGCACACGATTATAGATCTAATCTGCCAAGAGACGAAAGTAAAGTAACTCCTAGTGGGCCAATAACAAAAAAAGAAACATTGGACTTTAAGAAAAAATTGGAGAATAAGGATTCTTTAAAAGAATTAATGGAAGGATATGTGCCTGGAGGGACAATATTACCTGACGAAACAGAATAATGTACAATTATTCTTATGAGTTATGCAATTGGAATTGATTTAGGAAGTACTTTTAGTGTAGTTTCTTATGTTAATGAGAATGATCAAGCAGAAGTAATTCCAAATGATTTAGGCGAAAGAATCACTCCTAGTGTTGTTAGCTTTGGAGATGAAGTTTATGTAGGGCAATATGCTGTCGATATGGAGCAGCATTTGCCCTATTCTCATACTATACGTGTCGTTAAGAGACATATGGGGACTAACAAGAGATTTGATATTAATAACAAATCTTATAGCCCAGAAGAAGTATCATCTTATATTTTAAAATATCTCAAAAATTGTGCAGAGAGACACTTAGGCACAGAAGTAATTGAAGCTGTTATTACTGTCCCTGCATATTTCAATAATGATCAAAGGCAATCTACAAAAACAGCTGGAGAATTGGCTGGCCTCAAGGTATTACGCATCATCAATGAACCTACTGCAGCATCTTTGGCATATGGTCTTGATAAAAAGAATGATGCAACAATTTTAGTTTATGACTTGGGTGGTGGAACTTTTGATGTTACTTTGCTCAAGCTTATGGATGGAGTTGATTTTCACGTTCAATCAACATCTGGAAATACTTCTCTTGGTGGTGTAGATTTTGATACTGCTATTGGAAAAATTATTAGCCAAAAAACTTCTCATACATTAGATCCTGTTGATTTAAGAAACATATCAGAAAAGGCAAAAAAGATGCTTTCTCATATGACTGTTGCTAATGTCATGATTGAAAAAGCACCAATCAAAATTACTCGTGAAGAATTTGAAGAGTCTATCAAGGCGTATATTGACAAAACTATGGTCTGTGTCAACGATGCTTTAAGAGATGCAAATACTAAAACTGACAAAGTAGATGAAGTTGTTTTTGTTGGTGGTAGTACTAGAATTCCAATGATTGAAAGAGTCATTGAAGAAAAGTTTGGAAAAAAGCCAAATAAGTCAATTAATCCAGATGAAGCCGTATCGATAGGGGCAGCAATTCAAGCATCAGTTTTGACGGGAAAATCAAGCAGAGAAGTGTTTCTTTTGGATGTTTGCCCTCTTTCATTAGGCATAGAAACTCAAGGCGGAATTATGAGTATATTAATTCCAAGAAATACTCAAGTACCAGCAG
>Ga0214163_1000091_pt1 | contig 38160 bp, 35 predicted proteins | sample LakMenepilimnion_2_FD_153001 | JGI IMG/M metagenome (GOLD analysis project Ga0214163, IMG submission 153001) | Freshwater microbial communities from Lake Mendota, WI - Practice 15JUN2010 epilimnion v4 | ecosystem: Environmental > Aquatic > Freshwater > Lake > Epilimnion/Euphotic zone | place... | reverse complement strand
ATTCCATCAGATCCACCCAGTGAGTCATTAAATGTGGCAGAGCGAGCGATCTGGCGAACAATTTCTGCAGCAGCAATAGTTACGATCGCAAGATAATCAGCTCGCAACCTTAATGTGGGCACTCCCAAAAGGAGTGCGAAGAGAATAGAGTTAAAAATACCTATTAAAAGAGCAAGCCATAGAGAAAGCCCAAAGGTGATAACCGGAACGGCCACACTGTAAGCACCGATTGCTAGAAAGCCAGCCTGACCGAAGTTAAGAAGGCCTGTGTATCCAAAGTGCATATTCAGACCAATTGCAGCTAGTGCAAAGATGATCGCATTAACTCCAAGGGTTGCACTTAATGTCTGTTGAATAATAAAGAGAATGTCCATTTAGCCAATCCTCTCTTTCCGGCCCAGAATGCCCTGAGGCCGAACGATTAAGATCAAGATCAGAACGATCAAGGCACCCACGTACTTCAATTCTGTAGGAATAAATAGCGTGGAAAGTTGAACGAAAAGGCCAATAATCAGGGAACCGACAAGAGCCCCATTGGCTGTACCTAATCCACCTAAAGTAACGGCTGCAAATATAAGCAGCAGCATGTCCTGTCCCATAAGGAAGCTGACCCCTTGGTTGACGGTAACAATGACACCTGCATATCCGGCAAGTGCAGCACCCAAGATCCAAACGGCGCGGATCACTTTTTGAACATCAATTCCTGATGCAGAAGCTAAAGCTGGATTATCTGCAACAGCTCTACTGGCCTTACCCATTCGGGTACGAAGCAGCCATAAGGTTGCAAATACAATAAATCCGATTCCAATAACAGTTGTAAGAATTGATTTAGGTGTGATGTTAACTAGTCCAAGCTCGAGCCCTGCTTGACCCGCGTACTGTGGAAGTTGGCGTGTGTCTCCACCAAAGAGGAAGAGGAAGAAGTAACGTAAGAAGATCGCAAATCCAATAGAGACAACCAGCATTGCAATTAACCCGGTGCCTCTTTTACGTAGAGGTTTCCAAAGATATCTATCTTGCAAGAATCCTGATATGAAGGCACTGAGCAGAACAGCTATCGGAGCTGCTACAAGAACTGGCAGTTTTGCTATTGCACTGAAGTAATAAGTAAGAAGTCCTGCAAAAGTTAAAATCTCTCCGTGAGCAAAGTTAGTTAGCCCAGTTGTTCCAAAGATTAAGTTCAATCCCAGGGCCGCTAGAGCAATGATCAATCCAAGAATTAAGCCATCAACAGTTAACTGTGCCGAACGTTCTAGCATGGTGGCTTTCGCAACTCCTGGTCCTATAGGAAAGAGAAGTCGAAGTTCCACCCCAGGCATAAAAATATTTGCTTTAACAGTTCCTTTTGTTGGGTCAGTAAGCGCTTGGCCTGAAGGTAGATCACCTTCATTAATTGTTGCGCTGTAGGTTCCCTTTGTTGGAACGAGCACTTCCCATGCGCCAGCCGAATCGGTCTCTACTTCAGCGCTAAAGCCATCTGGACCTTCAATCGAGATTCCAACTCCAGCAAGTGGTTGTTCTGTAGAACTCGTGACAATTCCATAGAGTTTTGTAGCTGGATCAGCAGCGTGTGCAGGCGCTGCAACCAAAGATATTCCCGCTGCTGCACTTAACATGGTGATCAATAAAAGGATAAAGCGAGCGCTGCTCTTCCTTCTTGCAAAATTCAAGTCGCGCTCCACATCTAGTTAACGTGCATCGCGATTCGGATGCATCAGGCTGGTTCTTCGTTTCAAGCTGACACCCGGTCGGTCAGCGGGCTAGGCGGCTAACCTTAACTAACGGACCTAGACCTCGGCAAGGATCAGGCAAGTAATACGGGCGGTGCAGATTCTTTCGCCAGCCTCATTTGTGATCACAATTTCGTAGGAGCACAGGGTTTTGCCAAGTGATATCGGCGTTGCAACGGCTGTGACTAGACCAGAGCGAGCCGAACGATGATGAGTGGCATTGATATCAACACCGACTACTTTGCGATTGGCACCTGCATGAATCTGCGCCCCAATAGATCCTAAAGATTCGGCCAAAACAACACTGGCTCCTCCATGGAGAAGTCCAGCCGGTTGAGTGTTTCCCTCAACTGGCATTGTTGCGACTAACCGTTGGGCCGATGCTTCAATAATCTCGATACCCATTTTGATACCAAGATCGCCATTGCCTCGCTCTTTAATTATTGCCAGTAAATCTTGTTGCGTCATAAGACAATCATAACTTGTTATCTAGGATGGGGGCCATGCCTGCCGTCAATAAGTCCGATGCAAGAGTTCTCCTCATTGACGGACACTCAATGGCCTATAGAGCATTTTTTGCACTACCGGCTGAAAACTTCACGACAGCCTCTGGTCAACACACCAACGCTATTTATGGCTTTGCAACGATGCTTCTTTCCTTGCTCAGCTCAGAGAAACCAACACATGTGGCAGTTGCATTTGATGTTTCTCGAAGAACATTTCGCTCGGAGATTTTTCCAGAATACAAAGCTAATCGAGCCAAAACCCCAGATGAATTCCGATCGCAGATGAGTTACTTGCATCAACTTGTAGAATCTTTCGGAATCTCAACCTTTGAAATTCAAGGCTATGAAGCCGATGACATCATCGCAACGATTACTAAGACTGCCGAGAAAGAGGGGGCGCAAGTACTCATTTGCACGGGAGATCGAGATTCTTTTCAATTGATTAGCGAGAAAACAACAGTTCTATATCCAAAACGAGGGGTAAGTGATCTTGTCCGTATGAACGCGTCGGCGCTTCTGGAAAAATATGGAATGACTCCAGAACAGTACCCAGATTTTGCCGCTCTACGCGGTGATCCAAGCGATAACTTGCCCTCTGTTCCAGGAGTTGGTGAAAAGACAGCTGCAAAATGGATCATTGAATACGGATCCTTAAAGCAACTGCTTGCACAAGTGGATGACCTGGGTGGGAAAGCTGGACAATCTCTAAAAAACTGTGTTGCTGATGTAGAACGAAATAGAGAACTCACGCAGTTGGTCAGTAACGTTCCTATTGAATTCACTGTTGAATCTCTTGCCTGGGCCGGAGTCGCAGAAGCATCGGTGGATGCCTTGTTTAAAACCCTAGAGTTCAAGACATTAAAGGAGCGAATGAAGCCTATTTTGATCACGTCAGAAGGTGGTGGCGGAACAAACGCTTTGGGTAGTTCAGTCGAATTGGAGAGATTAAAGAGAAATTCACAGGCGATTATTCATGAAGTTTTAACACCTGAGCAAGCCTCAGTAAAAATTGCACAACACAATGGAGAGATCGCAATCTCATTTGAAATTATTGATGAAGAGATCGTGCGATATGCCGTAGCCATTTCCTCTGAAGAGGTACTACTTGTTGAATCAGATCAGATGGGGCAATGGTCCCAGGACCCTGACATCCAAAAGATTGCTCACGACGCGAAATCTTTAGCAAGGATAAATGGATTAGTAGGAGTTAGCTTCGATGTTTCACTGGCTGCTTATCTTGTAAATCCAGGAGTTCGAACACAAGAGTTTATTGATATTGCCCAACGCTGGGCAGATGTTTCCAGAATTGATGAATCATCGAGTCAGATGTATCTGATCACAAGTGCATCTGTGTTATTTGATCTAAAACATGCACTTGCCCAAGAACTCCACGACCGTGGACTTATGGAGCTGTTTCTTACAATGGAGATGCCTGTGGCCGCATTACTGGCCCGAATGGAAAATGTTGGAATTGCAGTCAACAAAAATGAGCTCGAAGTTTTGGCAGATTATTTCCAAGGCGAAGTTGATCGAGAGACGAAGGCTGCCCACCAAAGTGTTGGTCATTCATTCAATGTGGCCTCGCCTAAGCAATTACAGGTGGTCCTCTTTGATGAGCTGAAACTTCCAAAGACAAAGAAAATAAAAACAGGTTTTACTACTGATGCGGAAAGTTTGGATTGGCTTCATCAGAAAACAGGTCATCCTGTTTTGACTTCATTGCTTCGCATACGAGAGACAAAGAAACTAGGAACAACAGTAGAAGGTCTTATCGCCGAGATCGCCAGGGACGGTCGAATTCATACTCACTTTGCCCAAACAGTGGCAGCTACAGGAAGACTTTCATCGACTGGACCTAATTTACAGAATATCCCCGTTCGTACCGAAGAGGGTCGAAGAATTAGAAACTGTTTTATTGCAGGTAAAGGTTATTCCTCACTTTTAACTGCCGACTATAGCCAAATTGAAATGCGAATCATGGCCCACCTTTCACATGATGCCAAGCTATTAGCCGCGTTCGCCTCTGGTGAAGATTTACACGCAACAATTGCATCAGAGATTTTTGGAGTTAAGCCGACTGAGGTTGATCCAGAAATGCGACGTCAGATAAAAGCGATGTCTTACGGTCTTGCCTATGGGCTTTCCTCTTATGGCTTATCTGCGCAGTTAGATATCGCACCTCCTGCTGCACAGGATTTAATGGATAGATACTTTGAGCGCTTTGGTGGAATTCGAGATTATTTGAAAACAGTTGTTGAAGACGCTCGAAAAGTTGGATACACAGAGACAATCATGGGGAGGAGGCGTTATCTGCCTGATCTAATGAATGACAACCGCGCACGACGTGAAGTCGCCGAGAGAATGGCATTGAATGCACCCATTCAAGGATCTGCAGCCGACATAATTAAAATTGCAATGCTAAATGTTTATAACGCTATTGAAAAACAAAAATTGAAATCTCGATTACTCCTTCAAATCCATGATGAGCTAATTCTTGAGGTTTCACCTGGTGAAGAAGAAATCATTACGGAACTTGTTAAAAAGGAAATGGGAGCGGCCTATCCATTAAAAGCTCCGTTAGATGTTAATGCTGGACTAGGTCTGACATGGCACGAGGCTGCGCACTAGATAGTTCTAGGCACATTCTGGAAAGTTTTGGCCTTCTTCTCACGCTCAAAGAGTAATCCGAATTTGCTCTGGTGAGCGCACGAACCGTACTCTTGCCCTTCAGCCGCGAAAGCGGGAACTACTACTTTCTATCCCTACGGAGCTCACTTGACAACGCAAATCGCAGTAAACGATATTGGATCAGCAGAAGATTTTCTTGCCGCAATCGAAGGCACAATCAGAAATTTTAATGACGGCGACTTAGTTTCAGGAGCAGTTGTTCAAGTAGGACGCGACGAGGTTCTTGTCGATATCGGTTACAAGACCGAAGGTGTAATTCCATCACGCGAGCTTTCTATTCGCCATGATGCAGATCCAAATTCAATCGTTAAAGTCGGTGAAATTATTGAGGCACTCGTTCTTCAAAAAGAAGATAAAGAGGGTCGACTCATTCTCTCTAAGAAGCGCGCACAGTACGAACGCGCATGGGGAGATATTGAAGGCAAGAAAGAGCGTGACGAAGTTGTTATTGGAACAGTTATTGAAGTTGTCAAAGGTGGCCTAATCGTAGACATTGGTCTTCGCGGATTCTTACCTGCTTCACTTGTAGAAATGCGCCGTGTTCGCGACTTGACGCCATACATTGGCAAGCAAGTTGAAGCACGTATTATTGAACTTGATAAGAACCGTAACAACGTTGTTCTCTCACGCCGTGCATTTTTGGAGCAGACTCAATCTGAGTCACGCACAACTTTCCTTAATCAACTGGAAAAGGGTCAAGTGCGCTCAGGTGTTATTTCATCAATTGTTAACTTCGGTGCATTCGTTGATCTAGGTGGAGTTGATGGCCTTGTTCACGTATCAGAGCTTTCATGGAAGCACATTGATCACCCAGGTGAAGTTGTCGAAGTTGGAGACGAAGTTACAGTTGAAGTTCTAGAAGTGGACTTTGAGCGTGAGCGCGTTTCACTTTCTCTCAAGGCAACTCAAGAAGATCCTTGGCAAGCATTTGCTCGAACACACACAATCAATCAGGTAGTTCCTGGTGTTGTAACAAAACTCGTTCCATTCGGCGCATTCATTCGTGTGCATGAAGGAATCGAAGGACTTGTTCACATTTCAGAGTTGGCAGAGCGCCATGTTGAAATCCCAGAGCAGGTTGTTCAAGTCGATGATGAACTTTTCGTAAAAATTATCGATATCGATCTAGAGCGTCGTCGAATTTCATTATCTTTAAAGCAAGCTAATGAAGGTCACGAAATTGAAATCGAAGCATTCGATCCTTCTCAATACGGAATGTCGGCCAGATACGATGCTGCAGGCAACTTCATTTACCCTGAAGGCTTTGATGCAGATTCGCAGGAGTGGAAGCCAGGCTATGAGAGCCAGCGCGAAGAGTGGGAAGCACAATACTCACTTGCTAAAGAACGCTTTATGGCGCACAAGAAGCAAAAGGCCGAAGCCAAAGTCGCTGATGCAGCTGCAACGCCAGAGGAATCAACTCCAACCGCTTAATTAATTTAAAATAGAAAAGACCTGGCGATAGCGCTGGGTCTTTTCTATTTTGACCAAGCAAGGCTCGCAATGATTGAAGATAGTGAAGATACGATTGGCACATGCGCGTTATCGGATTAACCGGCGGAATAGGCAGCGGTAAGTCTTTGGCAGCGCAATATTTTGCAGAGTTAGGAGCATTTGTAGTTGATGCCGACCAGCTCGCACGAGAAGCAATTGAAAGAGGATCAAAGGGCTTTGATGAAGTTGTAAGTATTTTTGGGGATTCAATCCTGTCCAACGGAGAGATTAATCGCAAAGTACTGGCAGAGTTGGTATTCAAGGAGCCCAGTTTGAAATCAAAACTCGAAGGGATAATTCATCCATTCGTTAAGAAAAAATTTGAATCAGCTGTTTCCTCACTCAAGGATAATGAAGTTCTTGTCTATGAGATTCCATTACTAGTAGAAACAAAATCACAAGATCGCTTTGATCTCGTGATAACAGTTGAATCCGATTACGAAACCCGAGTTGAAAGACTACGTTCACGGGGGATGACCAGATCAGAGATCGACGCACGAATAGCATCTCAAGCCACTGCTCAAGAACGCGAAGATGTTGCAGATTTCTTGATAGAAAACATCGGGAGCGAGGATGAACTCTTGCGCCAGGTTGAAAACATCTGGGATAGCATCATCGAAACTTTGTAAGTAGGCTAGGAAAATGCGCCCTGTTACTGAACTACAACGCTCAGTGGCCCCTTTCCAGGTGATAAGTGACTACGTTCCGGCTGGCGATCAACCTGAGGCAATTGAAGAGATTGCACGTCGGATTAAAGCCGGTGAACAAGATGTTGTACTTCTTGGAGCAACAGGTACAGGAAAATCAGCTACAACTGCATGGCTAATTGAAAAACTTCAAAGACCAACTTTAGTTTTGGCACCCAATAAGACGTTAGCCGCACAGTTGGCAAATGAATTTCGCGAACTTATGCCAAATAACGCCGTCGAGTATTTTGTTTCCTATTACGACTATTACCAGCCCGAAGCCTATGTTCCACAAACAGATACCTTCATCGAAAAAGACTCATCTGTTAATGAGGAGGTTGAAAGGTTGCGTCACTCGGCAACTAATTCATTGCTGACCAGGAGAGATGTGATTGTTGTTGCCACAGTCTCTTGCATATATGGTCTTGGAACTCCTCAAGAATATGTCGACCGAATGGTTCGACTGAGAGTCGGCGATGAGATTGAACGTAACGCGCTATTAAGAAAATTCGTAGATGTTCAGTACAAGCGAAACGACATGGCTTTTGAGCGTGGCACATTTAGAGTTCGCGGCGACACAATTGAGATTATCCCCATGTATGAAGAGTTGGCGATTCGAATTGAAATGTTTGGAGATGAGATTGAGAAGATTTCTACGCTTCATCCATTAACCGGTGAGATTATCGCCGACGAGCAGGAGATGTATATCTTTCCTGCAACTCACTATGCCGCTGGACCCGAAACTATGAAACGTGCCATAGGAGATATACAAGATGAATTACAGGTGCAGCTCAATCTCTTGGAGAAGCAAGGAAAGTTGCTTGAAGCTCAAAGATTAAGAATGCGTACGACGTTTGATATTGAAATGATGGAACAGATCGGATTTTGTAGTGGCATCGAGAATTACTCCCGCCACCTAGATGATCGACCAGCTGGCTCTGCCCCACACTGTTTGCTTGATTATTTCCCAGAGGATTTTTTGGTCGTTATAGATGAGAGTCACGTGACTGTTCCGCAGTTAGGCGCAATGTTTGAAGGGGATGCATCACGAAAGAGAACTCTAGTAGAACATGGATTTCGTCTTCCAAGTGCGCTAGATAATAGACCGTTGAAATTTCCCGAGTTCATCGAAAGAACAGGACAGAAGCTATACCTATCTGCTACGCCTGGAAAGTATGAGTTAGAAAAAGTAAGCAATGATGTCGTGGAGCAAGTTATTCGACCAACAGGATTGGTTGATCCAGCGATAGTTATCAAACCAATAAAGGGTCAGATCGATGATCTTCTTCAGGAGATAAACATTCGAGCAGCAAGAAATGAGCGAGTACTTGTAACGACCCTAACAAAGAAGATGTCTGAAGATCTAACAGATTACCTTCAAGAAAAGGGTGTAAATGTTCGCTATCTGCACTCAGAGGTCGATACGTTGCGTCGTGTTGAATTACTTCGCGAACTAAGAACGGGCGAATATGACGTTTTGATTGGTATCAATTTGTTGCGAGAAGGTCTGGATCTGCCTGAAGTTTCACTTGTATCTATTCTTGATGCTGATAAAGAAGGCTTCTTACGCTCTGCAACTTCTTTGATTCAAACAATAGGTAGAGCAGCGCGAAATGTCTCTGGTGAAGTTCATATGTATGCAGACAACATAACTGCCTCTATGGCCAAAGCGATTGATGAAACTAATCGCAGGAGAGCCAAGCAAGTTGCATATAACTTAGAGCGTGGCGTTGATCCACAACCACTTCGTAAAAAAATCGCAGATATTACAGACCTTATTAATCGAGAGAGCGAAGACACCGAAGAGCTCTTGGCCCATGAAAAATCATCAACAAAAAAGATTGCTGTTTCAGGTCTATTTGATAGAAAATCCATTTCTCTTCCCCGCAGAGATTTGATTGCATTGATAGGCTCACTTACTGAACAGATGAAGAATGCAGCCGGGGAGCTCCAATTTGAAGTCGCAGCCCGCTTGCGTGATGAAATTAAAATTTTGAAAAAAGAACTGCGAATGATGGAAGAAGCCGGGGTCTAAGGTGAGCATCGATAAGTTGATAGTCCGCGGTGCTCGCGAACATAATCTGAAGAATGTTTCGATAGAGCTTCCTAGAGAGTCACTAGTTGTCTTTACTGGCTTATCTGGTTCTGGAAAATCATCACTTGCATTTGACACAATTTTTGCTGAGGGACAAAGACGCTACGTTGAGTCGTTGTCTGCATATGCTCGTCAATTTTTGGGGCAGATGGATAAACCGGATGTAGATTTTATCGAGGGTCTATCTCCGGCAGTTTCAATAGATCAAAAATCTACCAATCGAAATCCTCGCTCAACGGTCGGAACTATCACGGAAGTTTATGACTATTTACGTTTACTTTTTGCGCGAGCTGGCACACCACACTGTCCCAACTGCGGCAAAACCGTAACTCGACAATCTCCGCAACAAATTGTTGATCAAATTCTGGAATTTCCTCCTACGACAAAGTTTCAAGTTTTGGCACCTGTTGTCAGGGCCAGAAAAGGAGAGTTCGTCGAGCTCTTTACCGACTTGATAACGCAAGGGTATTCCCGCGCACGAATTGATGGAGTAGTTGTAGCTCTTAATGAAGCTCCTAAACTTAAGAAACAAGAAAAGCACACCATCGACGTTGTTATTGATCGTTTAACGGCAAAAGTTGAGAGTAAGACGAGATTAACTGATTCGATTGAAACGGCGTTGCGATTGGCTTCTGGAATTGTTGTTTTGGATTTTGTTGACGCAAAGGGTAAGGACAAAGAGCGCACATTTAGCGAGCACCTTGCATGTCATGAATGCGAACTTTCTTTTGAAGAGTTGGAGCCACGATCTTTTTCCTTTAACTCACCATTTGGCGCATGCGCAGAATGTTCGGGAATTGGTACAAAACTAGAAGTCGATGAAGAGTTGATAATTCCCGATGACTCAATATCGATAAATGATGGTGCAATAGCACCATGGTCCGGTGGGCAGTCATCCGACTACTTTCTACGTTTGCTAGAAGCTTTAGCTAAGGATCTTCCTTTTTCTCTTGATACTCCGTGGAAGAAAGTCTCAGCAAAAGCCAAAGATGCAATCCTAAATGGCTACGAATATGAGATAAAAATGAAGTACAAGGGACGGTATGGGGCCCGTAATTACACTACTGGATTTGAAGGTGTCGTTCCCTTTATCCACCGCAGACATAGCGAAACAGATAGTGATTACAGTCGCGACAAGTATGAGGCCTACATGCGCCAGATAGCTTGTGAATCCTGCAACGGAGCCAGATTGAAACCAGAGGTTTTAGCAGTAACTATTGGCGATAAGAACATTGCAGAGATTTGTGAACTCTCTATTGCTGATTGTGCTGTCTTTCTCAAGCAAATCAAGCTAAACAAACGCGAAGCACAGATTGCCGAGCGTGTCATGAAGGAAGTACATGCGCGTTTAGGTTTTCTTCTTGATGTCGGCTTGGACTATCTCTCTCTTGCACGCCCTGCTGGTTCTCTATCTGGTGGCGAGGCACAACGTATTCGCCTTGCAACACAGATTGGTAGTGGATTAGTAGGAGTTCTCTATGTTCTTGATGAGCCTTCCATAGGATTACATCAGCGCGATAACAAAAGGTTAATTGAGACGTTAACTCGCCTTAGAGATTTAGGAAATACATTAATAGTTGTTGAGCACGACGAAGAGACGATTCGTACTGCTGATTGGATCGTAGACATTGGACCGGGAGCCGGTGAACATGGTGGTCATGTTGTTGTTTCCGGAAGCTACGAAGAGCTCATAGCGTCGAAAGAATCAATTACGGGTGCTTATCTTTCAGGAAAAAAGTCCATAGATATTCCTAAGAAGCGCCGCCCCGTCGATCCTAAACGAACATTGGTAATCAAGGGTGCCAAAGAGAACAATCTGAAAGACATCGAAGTAGAGGTACCTTTGGGAGTTTTCGTTGCGGTAACCGGAGTGAGTGGATCTGGAAAATCAACTTTAGTAAATGACATCCTCTATGTGGTTTTGGCCAATAAGCTAAACGGTGCACGTTTAGTGCCTGGTAGACATAGAACTGTAACTGGCGTGGATCATTTAGATAAAGTTGTTCACGTTGATCAATCTCCGATTGGTAGAACACCACGATCAAACCCTGCTACCTATACCGGTGTCTTTGACAAGATTCGAGCCCTATTTGCCGAGACAAGTGAAGCCAAAATTCGTGGCTACCAGCAGGGTCGCTTCTCTTTTAACGTTAAAGGTGGACGCTGCGAAAACTGCTCTGGTGACGGCACCATAACAATTGAGATGAATTTTCTTCCTGATGTATATGTTCCATGCGAAGTTTGTCATGGAGCGCGCTATAACCGAGAGACTCTTGAAGTTCATTACAAAGGGAAAACAATTGCTGAAGTTCTAAATATGCCAATTGAGCAGGCAGGTGGCTTTTTCGAATCAGTGCCAGCAATTGCAAGGTATTTGAAGACACTTAACGATGTTGGACTTGGTTATGTCCGACTCGGTCAATCGGCTCCAACTTTGTCAGGTGGTGAGGCCCAGCGCGTAAAGCTTGCAACTGAATTGCAGAGGCGTTCTACGGGTCGGACAATTTATGTTTTGGATGAACCCACAACTGGATTGCACTTTGAAGATGTCAATAAACTTCTCACAGTTTTGAACCGATTAGTTGATACCGGAAATACAGTTGTAGTAATCGAACATAATCTCGACGTCATTAAATGCTCTGATTGGGTCATTGATATGGGACCCGAAGGTGGATTCCGTGGGGGAACGGTAGTAGCAGAAGGAACCCCAGAGACGATTTCAGGTGTTAAAGAGAGTTATACGGGTCAATTTTTGGGCGAGGTTCTAAAAACCAATCGAAAAACCATAGCGAAGAAGTAGAGAGATGGCAGATCCAAAAAGTTATCGGCCTAGCAAAATCCCTGAGCACCCAGGAGTTTATCGCTTTTACGACAACAAAGATAAAGTTATTTATGTTGGTAAAGCTAAGAATCTTAAGAACCGTTTAAGTAATTACTTTCAAGCAAACCTTGCTACGAAAACGAACCGTATGGTCCATGAAGCAGTACGTGTTGATTGGACAATTGTCAGTACAGAGTTAGAGGCGTTAGCTCTAGAGTTTAGCTGGATCAAGCAGTACCAGCCTAAGTACAACGTTCAATTCAAGGATGACAAGTCCTATCCATACTTAGCGTTATCCCTCAATGATGACTACCCAATGATCTTTATAACACGAAAAGATAAGCGTCCTGGTCTTAAGTACTTCGGACCCTATACAAACGCGTGGGCGCTACGAAACACCTTTGATGTCTTACTCAAAGTTTTCCCGGTTAGATCGTGTTCCTCATCAAATTTCACTCGCGCACAACGCAGCAAACGCCAATGCTTATTGGGAGACATCGGAAAGTGCGCGGCACCATGTGTTGGTTGGATCTCTCAGGAAGAGCATAAAAAGTTAGCTGGCCGGCTCAATGAGTTCATGGAGTCAGGTATGGAAAACATTCTTCCTAAACTCCATGAAGAGATGGATACCGCTGCGGCTAATGAGGAGTTTGAAAGAGCTGCCCGGTTGAGAGATCAGATTGAATCATTTGAAAAAGCTCAAAAATCAACTGAGGGAAATTTCTCTGATGAATTAGATGGAGATTTCATTTCTATCTACCATGATGGTTTTCATGCAGCGGGATCAATCTTTTCTATGCAACGTGGATCGGTAAAGGGTTCAAGATCGTGGATAGTTGATCAAGAGTTGGTTCTTGAAGGCCAAGATGAGTTAACAGCTCTTTTGTATTCGATTTATGGAACGGGAGCAATTGCTGTTCCGCGCAATATCTACATGAGTGCACAGCCAGGCGATAGAGAACAACTAGAACAGTGGTTAGGACAAATTGGTTCCACCAAAGTAGAGATCAAAGTTCCACAGCGAGGCGAGAAGGTCGAACTTTTAGGCACGGTCAAGAGGAATGCTCAGTACTCACTTATTCAATACTTAAGTAAGCGAGCAACGGATGCTGCCGTTAGCGGTAAGGCCCTTACCGAAATTGAAGAACATCTTAACCTAGGACGAACTCCACTTCGAATTGAGTGTTTTGATATTTCAAATATTTCCGGAACCTCTGTAGTGGCATCCATGGTGGTTTTTGAGGATGGAATGATTAAGAAGAGCGAGTATCGACGGTTCATTATCGATACAAGTGAGGGCTTTGATGACACACGTGCGATGCACCAAGTAATCACTCGCAGGTTGAAGCGCCTGCTTGATGATCGCAAAGAAAATGAGGCCGAAGTCGCAGAGCTTGGTGGAAAGCCCAGCAAGTTTGCTTACCCACCGCAGTTAATCGTTGTTGATGGGGGACAACCACAGGTAAACGCTGCTCAACGCGCACTAGATGAACTTGGCATTACTGATATCGCATTATGTGGATTAGCCAAGCGATTAGAAGAGGTGTGGATACCTGGCTCTAAAGATCCATTGATTTTTCCGCGCAGTAGTGAGGGTTTATATCTCCTGCAACGAATCAGAGATGAGGCCCATCGTTTTGCAATCACCTTCCATCGATCCAGGCGTTCGAAGATAATGTTGGAGTCGATTTTGGATGAGATTCCACAATTGGGTTCTGCACGAAGAGCGTCATTATTGGAACGATTTGGTTCCGTTGCGGCAATCAGAAAAGCCTCTGTAGATGAGATCGCTGCCACCCCGGGGATAGGTGGCAAGATTGCTTCGGTCATTGAAAGCTACTTAGAGGGAATTTCTACACAAAAAGTGAACACTGAAACTGGGGAAATCAGCGATAATTAATCCATGAGTTCACAGGAAACCTTGATCCTTACCGGGATGTCTGGTGCAGGCAGATCTACAGTCGCACATGCCTTAGAAGATTTAGGTTGGTATGTTGTAGATAACCTTCCTCCATCTTTGCTATCTGCTTTAGTTTCAAAGGGAACTGGCCCACAAGGGAAAGAGTTAGCAGTTGTTGTAGACGTGCGCGGGGGAGAGTTTTTTGATGAACTATCTCAGGCATTAGCTCAGTTAAAAACAAATTCACTTCCTTATCGTTTAGTTTTTCTGGATGCCACTGATCAGGCATTGGTACAACGTTTTGAATCAACTCGACGTCCACATCCGCTACAGGGAGAAGATCGAATCGTTGATGGAATATCTCGCGAACGAGTAAAGCTAGAAGAGATCCGCTCGCAATCTGATGTCGCGATAGACACAACGAATTTAAATGTTCATCAGTTGGAAAAGCGCGTGGGTGAGATTTTTGGTAAGGGCGCGAATAATGGAGTCAGAATTAACGTATTGTCATTTGGATATAAATATGGCATTCCTGTTGATGCAGACCTGGTTTTGGATTGCCGATTCATACCAAATCCACACTGGAACCCAGAGTTGCGCCCACTTACGGGGCTAACCAAAGAGGTCAGTTCGGCAGTTTTGGAAAGCGATGGAGTGGGTGATTTTGTATCAAACTATGTTCACCTCGTGCATTCAATGCTGACTGGTTACCTACGAGAAGGCAAAAAGTTTGTAACGATCGCAGTTGGATGTACAGGTGGAAAACATAGAAGCGTTGCAATTACGGCTGAAATTGCAAAACAGCTCAATGAAATTGGTACCGAGATCTCTGCCCATCCCACGCATCGTGATGTTGGCCGCGAATAAATACTTTTCGTTTCGATTGATAGCTTTTAAAGTATCAACCCAAGGTTTAGGGATGTTCAATAAAAATATTTTCAGTTTGAGCCACATTCGACTGCAGTAACTGGTTGGATTACGCCATGGCAATGACTGCATCAGTAAAAGATGAGCTTTCGCGCATCGCAATTACAAAGCCATGTTGTCGAAAGGCTGAGGTGTCGGCCTTACTTCGATTTGCGGGAGGTTTGCATTTGGCAGCCGGTAAAATCGTGATTGAAGTCGAACTTGATACATCTCAAAGTGCCAGGAGATTGCGCAAAGACATAGCCGATATTTACGGACATGAATCTGATCTTGCAGTCCTTTCATCAGGTGGTCTGCGAAAAGGTTCTCGTTATGTTGTCCGAGTAATTAATGAAGGTGATGCACTCGCTCGCCAAACTGGACTTGTTGATTCAAATGGTCGACCAGTGAGAGGTTTACCTCCGCAAGTCGTCTCGGCAGCAATTTGTGACTCTGAAGCAGCTTGGCGTGGAGCATTTATTGCACATGGTTCTTTGACAGAACCTGGACGATCATCTTCTTTAGAAATTACATGTCCTGGTCCAGAGGCGGCCCTAGCTCTTGTTGGCGCAGCGCGTCGAATGGGAATCGCTGCAAAGGCCCGTGAAGTTCGTGGTGTAGATCGTGTTGTTATTCGAGATGGTGATGCAATTGGAGTTTTACTCACACGTCTTGGTGCTCATGAAAGTGTGATGGCTTGGGAAGAGCGTCGCATGCGCCGTGAAGTCAGAGCGACAGCAAATCGTTTAGCAAATTTTGATGACGCAAATCTACGTCGTTCCGCGCGCGCCGCCGTTGCAGCTGCTGCTCGAGTTCAAAGGGCCATGGAAATCTTGGGGCCAACAATTCCGGATCATTTGAAAGAGGCGGGGGAGTTGCGCATAAATCATGGACAGGCATCGCTAGAAGAGCTCGGTTCACTTGCTACTCCAGCGATGACGAAAGATGCGATCGCCGGACGGATTCGCCGTTTGTTGGCGATGGCCGATAAGAGAGCGGCAGAATTAGGAATTCCGGATACAGAGAGCGGATTGTCTCCAGATTTACTTAATTAATCAGGAAAGCGGCAACTGTGGTGGGCGTCCCACTGATAAGATTTACCCAAGACCCCAGTGTTGTGGCAGATGTATCAACCACCAATAACGGGGTTTCTTCGTTTTTACTCAGAGCCCCACTAGTACGAAGGACTCAATCATGATTAATGTAGGAATCAACGGTTTCGGTCGAATTGGCCGCAATTTTTTTCGGGCAAGCCTTACTAACCCAGAGATCAATATTGTCGGAATCAACGACTTAACTCCAAATGAGACTCTTGCTCACCTACTTAAATATGATTCGATTCTAGGTCGCCTCGGCTTGCCCGTGACCTTCACCGATGATTCAATCACCGTAGACGGTAAAACAATTAAGATTTTTTCAGAGCGTGACCCAGCAAATCTTCCTTGGGCATCAGTTAAAGCTGATGTGGTCATTGAATCTACTGGAATATTTACAAAGGCTGCCGATGCTCAGAAGCACATTACTGCTGGAGCAAAGAAAGTGATTATCTCTGCGCCAGCTACGGATGAAGACATCACAATTGTTATGGGTGTAAATCACCTGAAATATGATGCAAGCAAGCACCATATTATTTCAAATGCTTCTTGCACAACGAACTGCTTAGCGCCAATGGCTAAGGTGCTCCATGACAACTGGGGAATTGTTAAAGGTCTAATGACCACAATTCACGCATATACAAATGATCAACCAATTTTGGATTTTCCTCACAAGGATCTTCGAAGAGCACGCGCAGCTGCGACCAATATGATTCCTACATCTACAGGAGCTGCCAAAGCGATCTCACTTGTGCTTCCAGAACTAAAGGGCAAGCTCGATGGATATGCGATGCGAGTTCCGATCCCAACAGGATCTGCAACCGACTTAACAGTTGAGTTAGCTAAGGAAGCCACGGTGCAAGAGATCAACGCTGCAATGAAGGCGGCAGCACAAGGGCCACTCAAAGGCTATTTGTCTTATACAGAGGACCCAATCGTCTCCTCAGATATCGTGACAGATCCATCATCTTGTATTTTTGACTCAGACTTAACTAAAGTAATTGGCAATCAGGTAAAAGTTGTTGGCTGGTATGACAACGAGTGGGGTTACTCAAACCGCCTCGTTGATCTAATCGGTTACATTGGCAAATCTCTGTAATGCCAGAGCTTTCAACTGCTGATTTAAAAGGAAAACGTGTTTTTCTGCGCTGCGACCTTAATGTCCCCATTAAAGATGGTGTCATTAAAGATGATGGACGAATAAAGGCATCTTTGCCAACTATTCAACTTCTGTTGAGTAAAGGTGCATCAATTGTCATCGCAGCCCATCTTGGTCGTCCTAAGGATGGTCCAACGGCAGAACTTTCACTTTCACCGGTCGCAAAACGCCTGAGTGAACTACTAAGTAAGGAAGTTAAATTCCCAGGTGAAATCACAGGAGAAGCTGTAACTAAATTAGTTGGCGCATTGATCCCCGGAGAGATAGTTCTTCTTGAAAATATTCGTTTTGCGCCAGCTGAGACGAGTAAAGATGAGGCCCAACGAACTAGCTTTGCTAAGGAGCTTGCCGCTTTTGCCGAGTTTTATGTTGGAGATGGATTTGGAGCGGTACACCGTAAACATGCTTCGGTTTTTGATCTTCCTAAACTACTTCCACATGCATCGGGCAGCCTTATTGATGCAGAAGTTACAGTCTTAAAAACGCTTACTGAGAATCCAGAGCGTCCCTACGGAGTAATACTTGGGGGCGCGAAAACTTCTGACAAATTAGCAGTGATTGAAAACCTTCTTGCAAAAGTTGATGTTCTGGCAATAGGTGGAGGAATGGTCTTTACCTTCTTGAAAGCTCAGGGCAAGGAGGTTGGCACATCTTTAGTAGAAAACGAAATGCTAGAAGAGGTTAAAGCTTTGATTGAGAAAGCAAAGCAACTTGGGGTAACTCTTCTTCTACCTACTGACATAGTTGTTGCTCCTTCATTTTCATCAGATGCTCCACCCACTTTGGTCTCTGTCGATGAAATTCCTCGAGATCAGATGGGCCTAGACATTGGACCAGAATCAGCCAGGAGTTATGCCGCTCAAATACTTCTTTGCAAAACTGTTTTTTGGAACGGGCCTATGGGAGTTTTTGAATTTTCAAATTTTGCTGCTGGAACCAAAACAGTTGCACAGGCATTAACACAGATCAAAGGTATGAGTGTTGTTGGGGGAGGCGATTCTGCTGCGGCAGTAAGAGCGTTAGGTTTTCAGGACTCACAGTTTGGGTACATCTCCACTGGAGGCGGTGCTTCACTGGAGTATTTAGAAGGAAAACAACTTCCAGGTCTACTTGCGTTAGGTTTAGCTTGATAAATACTAGAATCCGATGCAACTAGAGGAGATATAGATGCGTAAGCCCTTGATGGCAGGTAACTGGAAGATGAATTTGAATCATCTTGAGGCGATAGCTGTTGCTCAAAAACTGGTCTACGGTTTAAGTGATAAAGATTATGACGCTGTTGATGTGGCAGTAATTCCTCCGTTTACGGATATACGTTCCATTCAAACTTTAGTTGATGGTGATCGCTTACGGTTGCAGTATGGCGCTCAGGATCTCTCTCCAGAAAGCAGTGGAGCATTTACAGGAGATATCTCTGGGTCGATGCTAAAAAAGCTAGGTTGCACCTATGTTGTGATCGGGCATTCAGAACGTCGCAGCATTCACAACGAGAGCGACGCTTTGATCAATCGTAAAATCAAAGCGGCGCTAGCAAATGAACTTACGCCAATATTTTGTGTGGGAGAAGATCTAGCTGTGCGGGAATCGGGTATGCATGTTTCTCATGTGGTTCGCCAAGTGCGTGCTGGCTTAGAAGGTTTTACAAAACCCGAGCTCAAGAAAATCACGATTGCATACGAACCTGTTTGGGCTATTGGCACGGGTAAAACCGCCACGCCAGAAGATGCTCAGGAAGTTTGTGCAGCAATTCGTGAAGAGATTGAAAATATTGGATCTAGCGACATCGCCGGCAATATGAGGATTCTCTATGGTGGATCGGTCAAGTCTTCCAACGTGGTAGACATCATGAAAATGGAAGATGTAGACGGCGCCCTGATTGGTGGAGCGAGCCTAGATCCTGAGGAATTAGCCAAAATTGCTAAGTTTTATGCGGTAGCGGAGTAAACATTTAGTCAATGACGCGGGTATCCTTACCCTCTACGAACTAGGAGTTTTAAAAAGTGATACTAGGTCTTTCGATAGCTTTAATGATTACAAGTACCGTCATGATCCTGCTGGTGCTCTTGCACAAAGGTAAGGGGAGCGGTCTTTCTGACCTTTTTGGTGGAGGTATTTCTTCTAACTACGGTGGTTCATCCGTTGTAGAACGAAACCTCGATCGTATAACGATTGTTGCTGGTGGAGTGTGGTTTTCTCTAGTAGTTGCACTTTCACTTTTGCTCAAATAGTTCAGTTGTAAACCAAGTAATTTTCTTGTAAATATCTAAGGAGTACAAAATGGCAAGTGCAATTCGCGGAAGTCGCGTTGGAGCCGGCCCTATGGGTGAGGCAGAGCGTGGAGATTCAATTGCACGTGCCTATGTCTCTTATTGGTGTGCAAATGGACATGAAGTACGTCCATCTTTTGCAGTTGAAGAGACTGTTGTAATTCCAGCTGAGTGGGACTGTCCAAAGTGCGGTTACCCTGCTGGAAGAGATCGTAATAATCCACCTAGCCCGATTAAGAATGAACCTTATAAAACTCACCTTGCCTACGTTAAAGAACGACGTACAGATTCTGAAGGCGAAAGACTTCTCGAAGAGGCGCTCCGTAGATTACGTGGAGATGACGACTAAATAATATTTACAGAGCTTCGGCCGAAGCTAGTAAATTAGAAATGCCCTCTGCTCGATTTTTAAGATTGAGTCGGAGCAATAGATACTCCCTTGATCTCAGGGCATTTGCATCGCCAAGAGCTTGTGCAGCAAGCAAGGTGCTTAAAGTGAATTTCTGACCGGGTATTTCAAAGTCGCAATCACTCTCTCCGGTTATTTGAAGAAATACTCCATTGGGCTGACCGCCTTTGTGAAACTGGCCAGTTGAATGCAAGAAGCGAGGACCCCAACCAAAAGTCACAGGCCTTTGTGACTTACGAGAAAGTATTTCGCGCAATTCTTCAACTCTTGAATCCCTTACTCGATCCAAATAAGCCATGATTGAGATGTATCCATCTGAAGGAATCGATGCAATCAGTGATTTCAATGCTTTCTTAAGATCAGTTCCTTGACCGAAAATTTCAATCTCTCCATCGAGGTTATCAGGGGTAAGTAAGGGTTTTGTTCCCTTCCATTGTGACAATAGAGAAGATGTTGCATCCTTAGCTTCTGTCACGTTGGGCTGGTTAAATGGATCAACCTTTAGTGCATAACAAACTAAGGAAGTTGCCCACTCCCAGATTATAAATTGGGCCGATAAGTCGGCAGAAACAACTAAATCTGCACTTCCACCAAAAGCCACACTAAAGATGTCAACATCCTTGATCTCGCTTGATGATTTGACGACAACTGGCAACCTTCCCACGTTACTCTTGCCTGTCGATTCTGCAACTAATTGTTCTATCCAATCACTTAATCCTGGCATGGAACTTTCTGAATCAGTGAAGGAGATATATTGTTTTCCAACGTAGGAGATTAGATAGGCAATATCGCAGACTAACTGTGGATCCGAAAGAAACGCTGCTTTCGCATCATCTGCATTGTCGAGTAAAACTGAAACATCAATGCCTAATACTGCAGCAGGTACAAGTCCAAATGCGCTAAGTGCGCTAAAGCGACCACCTACATGGGGATCGGCATTTATGACTGTGAATCCCTGTTCTCTGGTCTGATTATCCAGAGCTGAACCTGGATCCGTAATGAAAACCATGTGCGCCCTTGGATCAAGGTTTTTACTTACAAATGCCTGTTCAAAAATTGCGCGCTGACTAGTGGTTTCAATCGTTGTGCCTGATTTAGAACTTACTATTACTAAAACCTTTGAGAGATCATTATTTAAGGCTCGTTCTACATAGGAAGGATCGGTAGAGTCCATAACAAACAACTGTCTTTCATAGGTGGCTGCAATCACCTCTGGAGCTAATGAGGATCCACCCATTCCACAGAGAATGACTACATTCTTATCACGATGCTTAGCTGCTAACGCGTCCAACAAAGGCAAAAGTTCTCGAGATCTATTTGGAAGTTCTATCCAATTTAACCTAATTGCCGCCTCAGGTTCCGCTTGGGGACCCCATAAGGTGGCATCCTTTTGTGCAAGTCTTTTATGGGCTTGCAACAAATCTTGGTACTCATTGCAGGTGCGATCAATTTTAGACATTGAGGCACCACTAACTTTGATCATTTTTGCTTACTTATGTTCACTTGTGAAGTGCAGTCTCGACATTATTTTGAAGTTCACTCCATGCTTGTGCAAACTTCTTGACACCATCTATCTCTAGTTCTGCAGTTACATCATCTAGGGAAATATTCAAGGCAGATAACCCCTTTAGAACTTCAACAGCATCCTGGTATCTTCCGGTAATTGTGTCACCGCGTAAAACCCCGTGATCAATAAGAGCATCCAGAGTTGATTGCGGCATAGTGTTGACTGTATCTGGAGCAATTAATTCAACAACATATGCTGTGTCAGGATACGAAGGATCTTTTACCCCGGTCGATGCCCATAATGGTCGCTGCTTATGAGCACCTTTTGTTGCAAGTGCGCTCCATTGTGGTGAATTAAACTTGTCTTCAAATAACTGATACGCGAGATGAGCATTTGCAATGGCCGCTTTTCCTAGCAGCTTTGTTGCATCTGGCGAACCATTCTCTTTTAGTTTGGCATCAATTGAAGAATCTATTCTGCTAATAAAAAAGGATGCAACCGAGTGAATTTTCGATGGATCTTGGCACTGACTTGCACCCTTAATGAAGGCGTCAATTACCTGACCATATCTTTTAATCGAAAAAATCAAGGTGACATTGACGCTTATTCCTTGTGCGAGCAAAGCGGTGATTGCAGGCAAACCTTCAATCGTTGCAGGAACTTTTATCATTACATTTGCTCTGTCGATAAGCTTCCACAATCTTTGGCCTGCCTCGATTGTTGCATCTGTGTCATGAGCCAAACGGGGATCAACTTCAATACTCACTCGACCATCTATTCCTTTTGAAGTTTTATATATCGGATAGAGAAGATCGCAAGCCGCGCGAACATCATCGGTTGTGAGTTTTTCAATGACGTCATCAACAGAGGATCCCTTCATCTGTTCAATGTCTTGTGCGTATTCAGAACCATTACTGATCGCTGAGCTGAAAATGCTCGGATTTGTGGTTACCCCTACTACGGCTGAGGTTGCAATTCGCGAAGGAAGTGAGTGCGCATCAGTTCCAGAGATTTTCGCCCTAGATAAATCATCTAACCAGAATGAAGTGGCGCAACCTTGAAGTACTTCTAGACTAACAAGTCCCATATCTATCTAACCAACTTCTTTACTTGACCAACAACGCTTTCAACTGAAAATCCAAACTCTTTAAATAAGCGCTTTGCATCAGCCGACGCACCGTAATGTTCAAGGGATATGGCTAGTCCCGTATCTCCGATGTATTTATGCCATCCTTGGGCGATTCCAACTTCAATGCTGACCTTAAGAATGTTTGGCGGCAAGACGCTTTCTTTGTAGCTCTTATCTTGTTCGTCAAACCACTCTAGGCAAGGTGCGCTCACAACTCGAACAGATATTCCATCAGATTCAAGAGTAAGCGCTGCCTCAACTGCAAGACTGAGTTCAGAACCTGTTGCTATCAAAATTACCTGCGGGTTATTTGTGTCCTTTAAAACATATGCTCCCCTTGAAACATTGGATGCAGATCCGTAAATTGTTCTGTCAAGTACAGGCAAATTTTGACGAGAGAGCAAAATTCCTACAGGACGATTTCTAGAAATAATCGTTTTCCAAGCCTCTGCTACTTCATTTGCATCACCAGGTCGCACTACATCTAATCCTGGGATGGCGCGCAATGCAGCGAAATGTTCTATCGGTTGATGAGTTGGACCATCTTCGCCGACACCAATGGAATCGTGGGTCCATACAAAAGTGGAGGCAATGTTCATCAATGCCGCTAATCTGACAGCTGGCCGCATGTAATCACTAAAGACAGCGAAAGTTCCACCAAAACTACGTGAGAGACCATGCAACGCTATACCGTTAAGTATCGCGCCCATTGCATGTTCTCTAATGCCAAAGTGAATGATGCGGCCATAAGGATTAGCCCCAGCGATCGAACTTGTACTTGGCAGAAAACTCGCAGCACCCTTGATGCTTGTGTTGTTGGAGCCTGCTAAATCAGAAGATCCACCCCAGAACTCCGGTAGGTGTTCTGCTAATGCGTTAATAACTTCGCCTGATGCTGCTCGGGTTGTCATATCTTTTCCAGCTGGGAAAACTGGAATGGTGCTGTCCCAGTTACTTGGAAGTTCTTTGGCCCTTAATCGCTCTAGCAGTTTGGCTCTCTCTGGCTGAGTTTTTGCCCAGAGAGCAAAAGATTCTTCCCATGTGGCTCTTACTTCAGCGCCCCGTTTTTTGATTTCTCGTGCGTGTGCAAGAACTTCTGCAGGCATCGCAAAATCTTCTTCGGGATTAAGACCCAATGCTGTTTTTGTCGCCTTAATCTCTTCAACTCCAAGTGCAGAACCATGGGAGGCAGCAGTGCCTTGTGCTTTAGGTGCTGGCCAAGCAATGACAGATTTCATTCGTATCAATGAGGGTTTGTTTACTTCTTTCTTTGCGGCTTCCATTGCTGCATCGAGTGCGATCAGATCAACATCGCCATTTGCTTGCGCAGCTACATCTATTACGTGCCAACCATATGCACGGTATCGAGCTGATACATCTTCAGTGAAGGCATTATGTGTATCACCTTCAATTGAAATTCTATTGTCGTCATAAATAACATTTAACAAGCCCAGGCTTTGAGTACCGGCGAGAGAAGAAGCCTCCGCGCTGACACCTTCTTGTAAGTCGCCATCAGAACAGATAACCCAAATTCGGTGATCAAAGCTCGACTTTGATTGCTGTGAATCAGGATCTAACAAACCGCGTTCGTACCTTGCGGCCATTGCCATACCAACGGCAGTTGCTACTCCTTGACCCAAAGGACCAGTTGTCATCTCAACACCGGCAGTGTGGCCATACTCTGGATGTCCAGGGGTTAATGAGCCCCACGTTCTAAAGTGTTCTAGATCCTTCATTTCAAGACCGTAACCACTCAAGTAGAGTTGAATATACAAAGTAAGCGATGAGTGACCACAAGAGAGAATGAAACGATCACGGCCTAACCAATGTGAGTCGCTTGGATCATGTACTAAATGACGTTGAAAAAGCAGATATGCAACTGGAGCCAGAGACATTGCCGTGCCTGGGTGGCCGTTTCCAACTTTTTGCACCGCATCTGCAGCTAAAGCGCGCGCATATGCAACGGCGCGATCATCAAGAGTTGTCCATCCGGCCGGTTTACTCATTTTGTTTCCATTCTTATTCTGGTCGAAAGAAAAACTCTCCATGCGCTGATCCAAAGAACCGCAGCCCCCAATAAATGAAAACCAACTATTAAGGCCGGTACTCCTAAGAAGTATTGAACATAGCCAATGACTCCCTGAGCCAAGGCAATTATAGTAAAAGTGCGCAATTTGATCTTTGTTTGAGGCAAGGTGCCGACAGCTACATAGAAGGCAATAGTGAGTCCAAGAAGAAATATAACAAAATCGGCATGCAAAATGGCGACGGTTCTTATGTCAAATGAGAAACGTGGTGCTTGGGCATCACCAGCATGAGGACCCGACCCTGTTACGACCGTTCCTAAAATCATCACTAAAAACATAATTGATACATGTGCTTTGGCCAACGAGCGAGTCAACTTGGATGATTCAATACTTATTGATGGAGCAAACCTACGCATATGAATAGATGATGCACCAGCAATCAGGACCATGGATAACAAAAGGTGGAGTGCAACAGTAATTGGATTAAGATCGGTTAATACCGTGATTCCTCCTAAAATTCCTTGTCCGAATATGCCTAGAAACTGCCCCATAGCTAGTGAGCGCAGATCTCTTCGTCCGCTCTTTAACACCGAAATGATTACAACTAGTGAAGCTAAAACAAGTGCGAAAGTGAGCATTCGATTTCCGAACTCAATCCAAACATTCAGGACAGGTTCGGCTTGATGGGGAACCGGTGTGTAAGAACCCGGCGTACATTCCGGCCACGTAGGACATCCAAGACCTGAGCCCGTTAGGCGAACCGCTCCACCTGTTACGACCAGTGCGGCCTGCAAAAAAAGGAGTACCGCGCTAGCGGGGATTAAAACCCTGGCAGCTGAAAATCGTGAGCCTACAACTGCAGTTCGGGACATAGGTAAAGCCTATTGACTGCGGGGGTGGGCGCGTTCCAACTGGCAGGAGGTGTCGAATTACGACACAATAGTGTTGTGAAAATGACAGGTTCGATGGTGATTGGCGAGGACGTGCGCACCCGCGATCTTGTGGCTCGATCAATTCTGGAAAATGGCCCTTCAACTGCTGCGATTCTGGGGGAGCGCTTAGCTCTAACTGCGACAGGAATTCGCAGACACTTAGAGCTTTTAATTGCAGATGGACTTATTGAAGCTCGGGAACCGAGATCTCTTGCAATTCGTGGAAGAGGCCGACCTTCAAAAGTCTTTGTTATGTCCGACAAAGGTCGGGAGCGCTTTGAACACTCTTATGATGATTTAGCGGTAGCAGCGCTTAAATTTATGTCCTCTCAATCCGGCAATCAACTCGTAGATGGATTTGCACAGTCTCGTGCCGATGACATTGAACGTAAGGCTTTAGATTCAATGGCTAAAAGTACAAACAAGACGGCGGCTCTAGCATCGTTTTTAACTGAGCAAGGTTACGCGGCAAGTGTAGACAACAAAGCAATGGGTCAAGAATTAATTCAACATCATTGCCCTATTGCACACGTTGCAGCAGAGTTTCCACAACTATGCGAGGCAGAAACCTCGGCACTTTCAAAGATTTTGGGGACACACGTTCAGCGTTTAGCAACCATTGCACATGGTGATGGTGTCTGCACAACATTTATTCCAAAATTACCAACTACTACTAACAAAAAATCGAAAACATCAAGAAACGGGGAACGCGCATGACTACAGCACATCCAGAGCTCGAAGGTCTAGGCAACTATGAATATGGTTGGTCAGATAAGAGTGAAATAGGTGAGAATGCGAAGCGTGGAATCAACGAAGATGTTGTTCGCGATATCTCTGCTAAGAAGTCAGAGCCAGACTGGATGCTGGAACTAAGACTCAAAGGCCTTGCCCTATTTGAGAAGAAGCCAATGCCTAACTGGGGATCGGATCTCTCAGGAATTTTCTTTGACACGATCAAATATTTCGTTCGTTCTACTGAAAAGCAGGCAACAACATGGGATGACCTGCCAGATGAAATTAAAAATACATATGATCGATTAGGTATCCCAGAAGCAGAAAAACAAAGACTTGTATCCGGTGTTGCCGCCCAGTACGAATCCGAAGTGGTTTATCACTCGATTCGCGAAGATCTTGAAGCTCAGGGTGTTATTTTCCTTGATACAGATACCGCTTTGAAACAACACCCAGAACTTTTCAAAGAGTATTTCGGAACCGTTATTCCCGTCGGAGATAATAAATTTGCAGCCCTTAATACATCCGTGTGGTCGGGTGGCTCTTTTATCTACGTACCAAAGGGTGTTCACGTTGACATCCCATTACAGGCATATTTCCGAATAAACACTGAGAATATGGGACAGTTCGAAAGAACATTGATTATCGCTGACGAAGATTCCTATATTCACTATGTAGAGGGTTGCACAGCACCTATCTATAAATCAGATTCTTTGCACTCTGCTGTTGTTGAAATCATTGTTAAAAAGGGTGCTCGTGTTCGTTACACAACAATCCAAAACTGGTCAAACAATGTTTATAACTTAGTTACAAAGCGTGCAACGTGTGCTGAAGGTGCAACTATGGAATGGGTCGATGGCAATATTGGCTCAAAGGTCACTATGAAGTATCCAGCAATCTTTTTAATGGGTCCTCATGCAAAGGGTGAAACTCTTTCACTTGCATTTGCCGGAGAAGGTCAGCATCAGGATTCAGGAGCAAAAATGGTTCATGCTGCTCCATACACTTCATCATCTGTTATCTCTAAGTCGGTTGCACGTGGTGGGGGACGAACTTCTTATAGAGGGCTTGTTCAAGTACAAGAGGGTGCACATCACTCAAAGAGCACCGTTAAATGCGATGCTCTATTGGTAGATACCATTTCACGTTCTGATACTTATCCGTATGTAGATATCCGTGAAGATGATGTTTCTATGGGTCACGAAGCTACTGTTTCAAAAGTTAGTGATGATCAACTGTTCTACTTGATGTCGCGCGGACTTAATGAAGATGAAGCGATGGCGATGATTGTTCGTGGGTTTATCGAACCTATTGCTCGCGAACTGCCAATGGAGTACGCACTCGAACTCAACAGATTGATTGAACTCCAGATGGAAGGTGCCGTAGGTTAATGTCTGTTTTAACTACTAATTTCTTAACTCCGACGGGAAGAGAAGAGGCGTGGCGTTTCACCCCTCTAAAACGCCTGCGGGGACTACATGATGGAACCGCGGTTCAATCAGATCGCGAGTCATTGATTACAAAAGGTGCACTGCCATCTGGAGTTACATTTACTCGGGAGAACCTTGAACCTCTATCTGCATCCGATGATGTCATCATTGAACGCGTCAGGGGAGCGGCGAGTTCGGTTGCACATCTTGCTATCGCAGCAAATACCGAGCTGACTGAGCCGTTCTTTTTGGGTCGCTCAGGTGGCGCGATAGACACTGCTGAATTCTCACGTGTTCGAATTTCACTTGGAACACATGCAGTTGCAACTGTAATCGTTGAAAACACGACAGATACTGTTTTGGCGGAGGATCTAGAGATTTACTTGGCTCCTGGATCTAATCTTAAATTTGTAACTCTTCAAGAGTTTGAATCAAAATCTGTCTACACAGCTCGCCACCATGCCATAGTTGATAAGGATGCAATCTTTAAATCAATTACGGTAACAGTTGGTGGAGATGTTGTGCGAATTCTTCCAACAGTAGTCTTTAAGGCACCAGGTGCATCGGCTGATCTTCTGGGTGTTTATTTCGCAACTGCTGGACAATTCTTTGAACATCGAAATCATATTGATCACGCAGTTCCTCACGCCAAATCGAATGTGAACTATAAAGGCGCATTAGCTGGTCAGGATGCTCACACAGTTTGGATCGGTGATGTCTTAATTCGCGCAGCTGCAGAAGGTACTGATACCTACGAACTAAACCGTAATCTCTTGCTATCTGATGGTGCACGTGCTGATTCAGTACCTAACCTGGAAATTGAAACAGGTGAAATCGTTGGTGCAGGACACGCAAGCACGACAGGCCGCTTTGATGATGAACAGCTCTTCTACTTGATGTCACGCGGTATCGCTATGGCAGATGCCAGACGACTGGTAGTTCGAGGTTTCTTCAACGAAATTGTTTCAGAAATTGGCAATGAAGAGGTTCAACACCGAATCATGGATCGCATTGATAATGAGCTTGAAAGGGCGGGACGCAATGTCTGACCTACAGTTTGACCAGATCCATGAAGGCAAACCAGTGCTTATTGTAAAAAATGGCAAGAGTATCTGTGTCGCACGAGTTGGCCAAGAAGTCTTTGCTGTTGCAGATACTTGTACACATTCTGAAGCGTCGCTTTCCGAAGGGGAAACTGATGGTTTCAAAATCGAATGTTGGCTACACGGTGCAGAGTTTGACCTGCGAACTGGCCAAGCATTGACGTTGCCAGCCAATATCGCGTTAGAAACATTTCCTGTAAAGATCGACGGAAACTCCGTCACGGTAGAGATTTAGTAACGAGAGAAGAGAGAAAAAGATGAGCACATTAGAAATCCGTAACCTACAGGTCTCTGTAAATACAGATGATGGAATGGTCGAGATCCTGAAGGGAGTGGATCTAACTATCAAGTCAGGTGAGACTCATGCAATCATGGGTCCAAATGGTTCAGGTAAATCAACTCTTGCTTACTCAATCGCAGGACATCCTAAGTACACAATTACAGGTGGATCGGTTACGTTAGATGGCGTCGACGTTCTTGATATGAGTGTTGACGAACGCGCGAAGGCCGGATTGTTTTTGGCGATGCAGTATCCGGTGGAAGTTCCCGGCGTTTCAGTCTCGAACTTTCTGCGTACTGCTGCAACTGCGTTGCGCGGAGAGGCTCCAAAGCTTCGAACATGGGTTGGCGAAGTTAAATCAGCTATGGAAGCTTTAAACATGGATCCAGCATTTGCAACTAGAAATGTCAATGAGGGCTTTTCTGGTGGAGAAAAGAAGCGTCACGAGATTATGCAACTAGAACTTCTTAAGCCCAAGATGGCAATTCTGGACGAGACAGACTCTGGTTTAGATGTTGATGCTTTGCGCATAGTTTCAGAAGGTGTTAATCGTGCAAAGGATGCAAATAACCTTGGCGTAATTTTGATTACTCACTACACAAGAATTTTGCGATACATAAAGCCTGACTTTGTTCATGTTTTTGCCAATGGTCGCATTGTGGAACAAGGTGGACCAGAGTTGGCTGAGAAACTTGAAGCTAACGGCTACGCCGATTACGTCAGCAAGTAAGTAGTTTTATGAGTTTTGATGTCGCCGCAATTCGTCGAGATTTCCCAATCTTTGAACGAACGGTTCGTGGTGGCAAAAAACTCATCTACTTAGATAGCGGAGCGACGAGTCAAAAACCAGAATCAGTCATAGAGGCTGAGAGTAATTTCTACAGATCACACAACGCTGCAGTTCATCGGGGAGCTCATCAATTGGCTGAAGAGGCCACTGATGCATATGAAGGTGCGCGTGAGAAAGTCGCTAATTTCTTGGGGGCCAAATCTGAAGAAATTGTCTTCACGAAAAGTGCAACAGAGTCAATAAATCTGATCGCATACTCGATGAGCAACGCGCCATCTGGGTCGCGTTTTGCCTTGACCTCTAAAGATCGAATTGTCGTTACCGAGATGGAACACCATGCAAATCTCATCCCTTGGCAGCAGTTAGCATCTCGATCTGGTGCAAAACTATCTTGGTTTGAAGTTATGCCAAATGGTCGATTGGATCTTGATGCTATAAATGCGGTGATTTCTGAAGATACAAAAGTCGTAGCAATAACTCATCAATCTAATGTTCTTGGAACAATAAATCCTTTGGAGGAAATTGTTGCCCGTGCACATGCAGTTGGTGCTGTTGTGGTACTTGATGCATGCCAGTCAGTTCCACACATGCCTATTGACATCAAAAAGCTGGGAGTTGATTTTCTCGTTTTCTCAGGTCATAAATCAGTTGGGCCAACTGGAGTAGGTGTTCTTTGGAGCAACCAATTAGAGAATTTGCCTCCATTTCTTTTTGGTGGATCCATGATCGAGAATGTAACAATGGAATCTGCGACCTGGGCTCCTGCTCCGAAAAGATTTGAAGCTGGTGTTCCAAATATGGCTCAAGCCGTTGGGTTGGGCGCAGCTTTGGATTATCTAAGCAAAATTGGAATGCATAATATTTTTCACCATGAGATGGCGCTCACAAAATACTTTTTGGAAAAACTGCAGGAGATACCAACCTTAAAAATAGTTGGTCCATCAGATCTTGAAAACAGAGGATCTTGCATTTCATTTACTGTCGGAGAGATACATCCTCATGATTTAGGTCAATATCTTGATAGCCAGGGTATAGCTGTAAGAACTGGCCATCACTGTGCATGGCCATTAACGCGCAAACTTGGAGTACCGGCAACAACGCGTGCCTCCCTATACCTTTATAATCAAGAAGCAGAGTGTGATCTTTTGGTGAGCGGCATCCTTAATGCACAGAAATACTTTGCCTGATGGAACTGGATACTCTTTATCAGGAAGTAATTCTCGATCACTACAAACATCCACTTAACAAGGGACTTTCCGGTACTTATGACGTGCAGGTACACCACATAAATCCAAGTTGTGGCGATGAAATAACGCTGAATTTAACTGTCCGCGACTTAAATATTAAGTCGATTACTTGGGACGGAGTTGGTTGCTCAATTTCACAGGCCAGTGTTTCCATCGTCAGTGATTTACTACTCGATAAGAGCTTGGATGAAGCTGGTTCCATCACTGAACAGTTCATAGAACTGATGCACAGCAAAGGTACGAAAGAGGGAGATCCTCTAGTCCTTGAAGATGCTGTAGCGATGGCTGGGGTTTCCAAATTTCCAGCTCGTATTAAGTGCGCATTGCTGGGATGGATGGCCTTTAGAGATGCAGCAGATAGAATTAAACAATCACAAGACAGTGGCGATGAAAGAGGGGGTTCACAATGACAACGTCAATCGATGATGTTACCGAAGCTATGAAGGATGTAGTTGATCCAGAACTCGGGATTAATGTTGTTGATCTGGGGCTCATTTACGATGTTATGGTCGATGAAGCAAACATTGCAATCCTAAACATGACTTTAACTTCTGCGGCTTGCCCTCTTCAAGATGTGATTGAAGATCAGACACGTGCAGCCCTTGCAGGAATGACTAGTGATGTAAAAATCAATTGGGTATGGATGCCACCTTGGGGTCCGGACAAGATAAGTGACGACGGAAGAGATCAGCTTCGCGCTCTTGGCTTTACGGTATAAAAGATGTCGATGCATGGCGCATGGCTCAACTATCGCGCCATGACAGCGGATCCTTCAATCAAGGAACAGAAACTAAAGCCGGGAACAGTAAAACGAATACTTTCTTTTGCCAAACCTTATCAATTCAATATTTACATTTATTTGGTAACAGTGGTCATCGACGCCGCATTGATAGTCGCAACGCCTCTTTTGCTAAAGAAACTAATAGATGATGGTGTCATCCCGGGCGACGGGGCGGTAGTAACTCAGCTTGCACTTTTTGTTGGTCTTATTGCTCTGGCCGATGCTGCCTTTAACATTCTTGGGAGGTATTTCTCATCAAGAATTGGAGAAGGCTTAATCTATGATTTGCGATCTTTGGTCTTTTCCCATGTTCAAAAACAATCAATTGCCTTTTTCACTCGAACACAAACGGGAGCCCTAATCTCTCGAATTAACTCTGATGTCATCGGAGCCCAACAGGCCTTTACTTCAACACTTTCTGGCCTGGTTAGTAATTTCGTAAGTCTGTTCTTGGTCGGAATAACAATGTTAATTCTCTCTTGGCAGATCACACTGCTTTCGCTTCTGATCTTGCCATTATTTCTTTATCCAACTAAATGGGTGGGCCGACGCCTTCAAGCCCTCACGCGCGAGTCCTTTAACCTGAATTCGCAAATGTCTAGCGTGATGACAGAAAGATTTAATGTTTCTGGGGCCATGCTGGTTTCTCTATACGGCAAACAGGAACGTGAGCACGTTGCTTTTGCGACCAGAGCACGCCGAGTCGCAGACATTGGAATAAAGATGGCAATGCTTAATCGCCTTTTCTTCATTGCGTTAACAAGTGTTGCAGCAATTGCTACGGCCTTTGCCTATGGCATTGGGGGACATCTGGCAATTAGCGGACAGTTAACTGTTGGTACTTTGCTTGCCATTACTGCTTTGTTGGCTCGCCTCTATGGTCCATTAACAGCGTTATCAAACGTAAGAATAGACATAATGACATCACTTGTGTCTTTCGAACGTGTATTTGAAGTTCTTGATTTAGAGCCGATGGTTAAAGACAAAGAAGGTGCAAAAACTTTCAAACCCACTCTAGGGAAAATTGAGTTTAAGAATGTTGATTTCTCTTATCCAAATGCAAACGAGATTTCGTTAGCATCACTTGAATCAGTGGCCAAGGATGAAACCGTCCCATCTGGACAAGTACTACATGGGCTTTCATTCGTCGTAGAACCGGGCACAACCACGGCATTGGTCGGTCCATCTGGTGCAGGTAAAACGACAATTAGCGCGCTATTGCCCAGACTTTATGATGTCACCGAAGGCTCTATCGAAATTGATGGTGTCGATATTCGCGATATGACTTTGGAATCACTGCGACAAAGCTTCGGCGTTGTTATGCAGGATGCTCATCTTTTTCATGAAAGTATCTTTGAAAACCTTAGGTATGCAAAAGAGGATGCAACAAAACAGGAAATGCAAATCGCTTGTGAGGCTGCGCAAATTTGGGATCTCATTAGTTCTCTTCCAAATGGTCTAGATACTATGGTGGGCGAACGCGGTCACCGTTTATCAGGTGGCGAAAAACAACGCTTGGCAATAGCGCGACTTCTCTTGAAATCCCCATCGATAGTAATTCTCGATGAAGCAACGGCTCATTTGGATTCAGAGAATGAGCAGCTGGTACACGATGCACTGGCTAATGCACTCAAGGGGAGAACTAGTCTTGTGATTGCTCATCGTTTAAGTACGGTACGTGAAGCAGATCAAATTTTGGTTCTAGAAAAAGGAGCTATTGTTGAACGAGGCAACCATATTGCGCTGATCGAACGAGGTGGTCTTTATTTTGAACTTTATAACCGCCAGGATTTATCGGGTACGACGAATTAATATTCGACCGTAACCAGCCAAACCAGCGAAGAACACCCACTGCAGTGCGTATGCCATATGTGGACCATCACTTAACTCAGGTAATTGCGCCGGAGCGGCAGGAGTTAATTGAGGGATCGAACCTGAGATTAAATCTATGTAATAGTTTTCAGTTTCAAGTCTGCTTTGAGCATTTAACTTACTGATGATCTCTTGATTACCAGAACTAATCGCAAAGAAGGCCCCTCGAGGAAGAGAGGAATCAAGGCGTATGCGTCCTTCTATCTCTACTTGTCCTAAGGGAAGTGGAACTATCGTGGGCTTAGTTAACGCAGTTGCGCCAGCTTGAACCCATCCTCTGTCAACCCAGAATTTATCGCCAGAAGATGCGCGAAAAAGAGTTAAGACTTGAAATCCATATTTACCTTCGTAGTAGCGATTTCGCAGAAGAATTTGTTTGCTCTGATCAAATTCTCCAATTGAGCGCACTAATCGCCATTCAAATGATTGCGGATCATTGGAAAGATCGGAAATTTCATTCAGAGATACAGATGGCTTGGTGATTCGCTCTTTGACAATCGTATTTCTCTCATGACGATCAACTCCACGTTGATACTGCCATTGCCCACCCCACAGACACAAACCAATCAAGACAAGAGCGATAAGAGATTTAAAGAATGCCCATGATTCTTTGGTGTCTAAATTATCCTTCTCTTCACTAGCCATGAATCGTGTTCCAAAAATCAGATTCCATTAATCAAGTGCCAGGGGCTTATCTTTTATTACTTCTTCTCGGGTGGAGATCGTTTCGCGCCCAGCGTTAGCAATGACTACAGCAAAATATGGAAGTGTTACGGCTCCTAAAAGTGCAAACCACCGATATGGGCTCGGTAATACAACAGCAAGAATGAAACATGCGGTTCGAATCATCATTGAAATGAAGTAGCGTTTTTGGCGACCAGCTTGATCGCGAGTTAGGGCAGCAGGGGCCGTAGTGATCTCAAAAATTTTTCTCTCTTTGCCCATTCCATAAGGGTAGTGGCGGCTAGGTGTGATTTCCTGTTGAGGGCCGCATGTACAGCCATCGGGATTCCGCCGAAATTTCCCCTTTTACGAGTAAACGGGTAACCTTTGGGCTAGACCAGTGGAGTAATAACCACTGCAAGAGGAGTTACCGCTCCCACCTTCATCGCCACTAGTGCGAGCTGGTTTGTCGGATAAGAGATTTTTCTCTTGCCCTTGCGGTTTTCTTTTTGCAGCGCAGTTACACCAAAGCGTTCACGAACCGAAGGAGCCTAAAGTCACCACCGAACCTCGCATTAATGATCGAATTCGCACGCCTCAAATTCGTTTAATCGGTTATACCGGTGAACAAGTTGGAGTCGTCGATATCGATACAGCTTTGAAGATGGCCGATGAAGTTGGTCTTGACTTAGTCGAGATCGCACCTGAAGCCAATCCACCAGTTTGTAAGATCATGGACTTCGGAAAATACAAGTACGAAGTAGCTCAAAAAGCACGGGAAGCGCGCCAAAACCAGACCCACATTGTGGTGAAGGAAGTGCGATTAACGCCAAAGATTGAAAATCATGATTATGAGACCAAACGCACTCAAGTGGAGAAGTTCCTAAAGGGTGGAGACAAAGTCAAGGTGACTATGAAGTTTCGAGGACGCGAACAAACGCGACCTGAATTGGGTTACAAGTTGCTACAACGTCTTGCAGAAGACACAGCAGCTGTTGGTTTCGTCGAATTTGCTCCCAAGCAAGAGGGACGAAACATGACAATGGTTCTGGGACCAACGAAGAAGAAGACAGAAGCAGTTGCAGAGGCAAAAGCAGCGCGTAAAGCAAAAGCTGATGCAGCTGTGCAGACAATGGATGGAGCTTAGAAGATGCCAAAGATGAAAACACATAGCGGAGCGAAAAAAACCTTCCGCGTTACAGGTTCTGGAAAGATCATGCATGAACGTGCAGGAAAGCGCCACTTACTTGAGCGCAAGTCTTCACGCGTGACTCGTCGCCTTTCAACAGAGTCAGCCGCTAAACCAACCGTCGCAGTAACAGCCAAGCGCATGCTTGGTTTGAAGTAAGGGGTCAGTTAGATGAGAGTAAAACGTGGTGTTCACGCAGCTAAGAAGCGTCGTACAACTTTAGAACGTGCCAGCGGTTATCGCGGCCAACGTTCTCGTCTTTTCACAAAGGCGAAAGAACAAGTTACGCACTCTATGGTTTATGCCTTTAATGACCGTAAAGATAAAAAGGGTGATTTTCGTCGCTTATGGATCCAGAGAATTAATGCAGGTTGCCGTGAACATGGCCTTACCTATAATCGTTTCATTCAAGGTCTTAAAGCTTCCGGTGTTGAGGTAGATCGTCGCGTTCTTTCAGAACTAGCAACTAATGATCCAGCTACTTTTAAGACACTTGTTGATGTAGCTCGCAAGAGCCTTGCATCAGCATAAAATCTTCTAATGATAGAGAGCCTTAACTCGCCGCATATCGCGCGAGTTAAGGCTCTTATTAGTTCTCGTGGTGTAAAAGAGCGTAAAAACTCTGGTCTGTTTGTTGCTGAAGGGTTGCAATGTGCAAAAGAGGCGCTATCGACCTCAGATAACAAGAATGGTTTCAAAGGTCCATTAATTGAAACATTATTTTTGACTAGCAATGGGCGTGCCAAACTAGAGCAAGTTCAGAATCTTCACCTAAATAATGCAACAAATATCATCGACGTGAGCGATGAAGTCATGAAGGAAATGTCTGAGACGATTACTCCTCAAGGAGTTCTAGCGATTTGCGCTATAACAAAAAATGAACTTTCCTCAATAAAACTCAATGGAAGTCGTCGCTACATATACCTCTCAGAGATCCAAGATCCTGGAAATGCCGGAACAATTTTGAGGTCAGCTGACGCTTTTGGGATGGATGGTGTGATCACCTCTCCGGGGAGTGTAGATATGTTTTCACCAAAGGTAGTCCGGAGCACTGCTGGTTCTTTATGGCATATTCCTGTATTTGAATCGGTAGGGCTTGTAGAAATTTTGAAATTAGGATCACAAGCGATATCTCTTGGTGCAGAGGGTAAGAAACCTTTGAGTGATTTTGAACCAAGTGGAGATGTAGTCGTCATATTTGGCAATGAAGCCCGTGGGCTTTCATCCATAGAATCAATGAATGGGGTTGAGATCGTAAACATTCCCATGCCGGGAGACGCAGAAAGTCTTAACTTATCTGCAGCGGCAACGATAGTTATGTATCACTTATCTTTGTTACCTGCCAAGTAAATCTACTTCAGGCCCTACTCAAGGCGATTGAGTAGCCCCAAAACCGTCGAATATCCCGACCTACTAAAGACTCAACAGATAGAATTAGTTCATGCGCGCCGAAGAAATATCTGCATGGGTAGATGATGCAAAAGCGGCGTGCGCATCAGCTAAAGATCTCGAGTCGCTTAAGTTAGTACGAACGGCTCATGCGGGGGATAAGTCACCGGTAGCCCTTGCATCTCGGGCCCTTGGCTCTATGTCTGCCGATGACAAAGTAGTTTTTGGAAAGTTGATCGGTGAAGCCAAGGCTTCAATTTCTGAATTCATAGCGGTGGCGACAAAAAGCTTGGAAGCACAACGAGATCAAAAGATACTTCTGGAAGAGGTTGTAGATATTACTCTTCCGGTAAACCGCGGACATCGCGGGGGACTACACCCAATCACGATCATAAAAAATGAAGTTTCTGATTTCTTCATTGAGCAAGGATTTTCAGTTGAAGAGGGACCAGAGCTCGAATCAGGATGGCTTAATTTTGATTCACTAAATATTCCAGCCGATCACCCTGCTCGAACTATGCAAGACACATTTTTTATTGAGCCGGTTGAATCAGGGATGGTTCTTAGAACACACACATCACCTGTTCAAGTTAGAACGATGCTGACTCAGGAGCCACCGATTTACATTGTGTGTCCTGGACGCACTTTTCGGGCAGATGAACTCGATGCAACCCATAGTCCTGTCTTTCATCAGGTAGAGGGTTTGGTTATCGATAAGGGAATAACCATGGCTCATCTCAAGGGAACTCTTGATAACTTTGCACGGCATATGTTTGGCCCAGATGTCACAACTCGCTTAAGACCGTCTTTTTTTCCATTTACTGAGCCAAGTGCTGAAGTTGATGTTTTTTTCAACAATCGCTGGATCGAATGGGGCGGTTGCGGAATGGTTAACCCTAAAGTTTTGGCAACATGTGGAATCGATAATGAAATCTATTCTGGTTTTGCATTTGGAATGGGTTTAGAAAGAACATTAATGGTTAGGCACGGCATAACCGATATGCATGACATCGTTGAAGGTGACATTAGATTCACTCGTCAGTTTGGAGTTGGTCTCTAGTGCGTGCTCCCTTATCGTGGATAAAGGAATTTGTTGAAATTCCGAAAGAGATAACTCCTGAGCAAATTGCCGAGGCACTTATTCGCGTCGGTTTTGAAGTTGAAGAGATAATCAAGCAGGGTGCAGACTTAACCGGACCGCTTAAATTTGCGAAGGTACTGTCAATAGAAGAACTTACCGAGCATAAAAAACCGATTCGCTATGTTGGGCTCGATTGCGGCGATGGGTCAGAACGTTTTGTTATTTGCGGTGCGACAAATTTTGCTGTTGGAGA
>Ga0214163_1000089_pt1 | contig 38341 bp, 22 predicted proteins | sample LakMenepilimnion_2_FD_153001 | JGI IMG/M metagenome (GOLD analysis project Ga0214163, IMG submission 153001) | Freshwater microbial communities from Lake Mendota, WI - Practice 15JUN2010 epilimnion v4 | ecosystem: Environmental > Aquatic > Freshwater > Lake > Epilimnion/Euphotic zone | place... | reverse complement strand
GCCGCTAGCGTAAGTGTTAGCCGCCTTGGGCGCTAGCCCGCGGTTTTTGTCCGTGTACACCCGTCACCGGGACGCTTGCGCGACTCCGCTTTCATCGGCCGCTTGCGCGGCACCGCTAGCGTAATTGTTACCCGTATTGGATTATTGCCCGTTGGCTAACGGGCTTTCAAGACCGCTGAGCGACCGAGGTCTGGGAAATCGGTGAAGAAGCCATCGACTTTAAGATCTTCGATGAGGACTTTGTGTGTCTGTTCGAGCGAGTCAGACCACTTTGGTTGTTGTTCGGTGCGAATGGTGTAAGGATGGACTTTAAGGCCTGCTGCGTGGGCTTGTTCAACAAGTCCGGTGCTTTGCACGGAACCATCAGTCGTTTTTTCAGCGAGAAGTTCCAATGAGGGGCCAACTCCATCGACTTTTCCTTGAAGAGCCGCTATTCCCTGGGCATCGAGTGGTCTGCCGATCAAATAGATCAGTGGCAGTTCGCATCGATAAGTCTCTTTGAGGTTCTTGAGTGCGTCGAGTTCAAAGCATTGCAAGTAGCAATTCGATTCGGGTGTTACTTCGAGTTTATTGAGAAGTTTCATTAAGGCTTCTTCCATCGGCACATCGAATTCCTTTCGGTGAAAGGAGGGGCCTTTGAGTTCGATGTACAAGCCGGTTTTTCGGTTGGTAGTTTTATCGAGACCTCGAATCAGTTTGATTTCGTCTTCGAGTCGAAGGATACGTTGACCGAACCCGCCTGGAAAGCGATCTGGAAAAGCTTGGGTAGTTCCATCTTTGCGAGTCCGTTCGTGAAGCGAGAGAGATTGGATTTCATCCCAGGTGAAGTCTGCGAAGTACCATTTACCGTCTTTGCGATATCGGTCCGGGTAGACTTGTTCGACGTTTGTGGTTTCTTCCATTGTGATATCGTGCGTAACGATAAATTGTTTGTCTTTCGTCATTACAACATCTTGTTCGATGTAGTCAGCCCCCATCGCATGCGCGAGGACTTTAGCACCTTCGGAGTGTTCGACGATATATCCACTCGCACCTCGGTGCGCGATTACGATAGGTGCCGAGGTAGTTGTCCCGGATTCACCGCCAGCGGATTGTTTCGAAGTTGCGAAGTCGATTCCATGGAACAAGACCGAGGCGGTCATCGCACCAAGAGCGAATCGGCGGAAGGGACGTGAAAGGGAGTTGGTCAGAAGACCGTTACGGAGAGGTTGAGTGATCATCGTGAAGCCCCAGAAAGAGCGATTGAGCGGGAGAATGGGTTAGGCCTAGGCCCAAGGTTGACCTTGGGAGCATCAAGTATGACGTGGTCGGGAGGAAGGGAAAAGCAAACTCCATAGCTAGATAGGATTCTTCTCAGGAACTTCATTCACCGAAACGAAATTTCGTTCGAAGCCACCCGCGCGATCGTAAACATCCGCTGCAATCGTAGCCACTCGCTGCCAAGCGGTGGGGGTCGCGAGGAAAACGCCCACCGTTTGGCTACGTCTGGTCTTAATCGAACGGCCTCTTTGCTGGTGGTCTTCAACCCCAACGGGGTGACAGGTGATAGCCCAGGGCAACGCCCTGGGTTCGGGATCAAAGTTAGAATCGCAAGCCCTGTAGGGGCGAAACCGGGCGACGCAACCTGCGCGTGGCGCGTTGATGTTGGCGTAGGTCGTACGTGGGGCATTGCGCCCTTTCAGGGCTTGGGTTTCTTATGGGTGTTGTTGTCCCAGGGCGTTGCCCTGGGCTATCGCATTATGCCCCGTTGGGGCGGAAGACCGGTGCCGCGTTGAAAGCAACCATTATGCCCCGTTGGGGCGAAAGACCCATTGAAATATCCCTACACGGCTACTTGCCGAGCCATCGTCCGAAGCAATCGAGTTGGTACCGAGTGAAGCAGTTTCCAAGTGATACTAATCGGCCGACTACCTGCATGATTGACATACTTGCATGGACCAAGGAAGTGATACGGAGCCGACAACCCAGAAGGTAACGTCTTGGTCTCACGCACGAACAGCAACGGTGTATAGCCGAACTCGCCGTGCCGAATGTACCGCTGCCCCGTTGACGATTGTTCGGATGTGTTGCTTTGCGATTGCCAATGAAACAGATCATGCGAGATAAGGTAATCCTCATACATCGTGGTCGGCGAATACTCGTCTTCGGACTTTTGAAGCGTCACAAAGAAGACATCGAGTTTACGATCCTTCAAATGCAAAACACCTTCACGCTGGCTGGGCCGGTTGCTGAAACTCCAATGCCCAAGCGCAACGAGAATCTCATCACGCGTATAGGCAGCATGGATCGCTAGAGGATCGTACGCCGATGAACTTGGCGATGATATCAAAGGCGAATGCTTCAGTCGGTAATCCAGCACAGCGTGCAGATCTGTCATCACTGACGGATTGGATCGCAACCTTTGCTCGGCGACTTCAAGCGACAACTCCGAATGCTGCGTTCCCCAAAGTGTGGTGTGAAGCATTTCAACGAGCTTTGATGGTTTCGCGGAATCCACAGGTGTGGTCGACGAAATGGTTGCTGCCAAAGCACTAATCTGCTGTGGACAATTGATGTGGCTGAGTCGGCACAAGCCCTTCGCAAGCTGCTGCTCATCGGGCGCGTCGATGGGTTCACCGATCCCCGCATCGGCCAACAGACGAGACCATAACCCTCGCTTGAGCAATTCATCTAAAGTGGTATCAAAGTAGTCGATAGCTTCTTCAAGCGACGGAGTTCGCCCAAGGTACTGCTTCAAGTCTCGCAACGAGGCCAGCATTCGCGGGCGTACCAATCGAATTGATTCGCGTACGTTATCAAGCACTCGCTGTTGAGCCACTCGCTCCAGTTTGATAACGCAACCGCTAGGCAAGTGCGGAAACTCTGCTGCAATTTCGTCGTCGAGTTTGGCGGTCGGTTTGCCACTAAGTGCCCGGAATCGGCTGGCGAATCGAAACTCTTTACGCTGAGCGCCGATGAAGTCGAGTACGGTCAAGCAATCTTTCTCGCTATGTAAGCGAAGTCCCCGACCGAGCTGTTGCAAGAATACTGTGAGGCTTTCCGTAGGTCGCAAAAACAGCACGGTATCAACTTCAGGGATGTCGACACCTTCGTTGTAGAGATCGACGACGAAGATGAAGTTCACCTTGCGATCCCGAAGTTTCTGTTGAGCGGAGTTTCGCTCTTCATCGTTCGACTGTGCGGAAAGTGCAATTGATGGCACGCCGTGGTCGCTGAAGAACCTTGCCATAAACTCGGCGTGAGCGACGCTTACGCAAAACGCCAATCCACGAACGTCGGCAATATCGAGAACCGTATCGAAGAGCTTCTCAAGTACCAGCTTTGCTCGGATATCGTTACCGGTGTAAAGTCGATCCAAATCATCGACGCGATAACCACCGCGTTGCCAAGCTAGACCGGTGAGATCGACCGAATCAGCGACACCGAAATATTGGAATGGGCAGAGTAAACGACGATTGATCGCGTCAGGAAGTCGGATTTCCGCGCTGGCACGTCCACCGAACCAATTCAACACGGCGAGTTGATCCGATCGTTCGGGCGTAGCAGTCAGGCCAAGCAGTATTGTCGGCTTGACGTGGTCCAGCAGAGCTTGATAGCTCGGTGCTGCCGCGTGATGGAACTCGTCGACCACAATGTACTCGAATCGATCCGCCGCTTCATCGAGGAGGTTGCGAGAGTTGTAGCTTTGGATCGAGCAGAACAAATGATCGCGTTGTTCAGGATCGTTACCATCAACAAGCAGATCCCCGAAGTTTTGGTCTCGCAAGACGCAGCGAAACGATGCCAAGGCTTGGTTGAGGATTTCTTTGCGGTGAGCGATAAATAGTAAGCGAGGTTTTCGTCCGAGTTGATGAGTTACTCGGGCGTAATCAAACGCGGCGATCATCGTTTTGCCCGTGCCCGTAGCAGCGACCACGAGGTGTTGATATTTGTTTTGGACCTCGCGTTCAGCAGCGATGATGTCGAGAATTTCTTCTTGGAATGGAAACGGACGCAGGTCGAAGTTGATCGCGGTTGTCGGATCCGTTGCAACATAGCGTTCCCTTTGAATCGCCTGGCGTAGTCTTGGAGTCGCCTTTTCGTCGAACGCTTGGAACTCATCGTCTTGCCAATAAGTTTCAAACGTCCCGGTGACTTTATCCCAGAGGTATGGGAGTTCGTACTGGCTTATTTTCGTAGTCCATTCGAGTCCTTCGGAGAGTGCTGCGTTCGACAAGTTTGCGGAACCAACGTAGGCGCTGCTGAAGCCAGTGTTTCTATGAAATAGGTAGGCCTTTGCATGCAGTCGCGTTCGTTTGGTGTCATAGCTAACGCGAACTTCGGTGTTGGGTAATTCACGAAGTACTTCGACAGCTTTCGGATCCGTTGCTCCCATGTAGCTTGTTGTGATCACGCGAATAACAGGTCCGTAGTCACCGGAACGTTCCGCCAGGTCACGCAGGTTGTCGAGCAAGACGCGTAAGCCGCTCCATTTGATGAATGAGCAGAGGATATCCACACGATCGCAAGTTGCGATTTCTTTTCGGAGTTGGCTCCCGAGGCTTGCATCCAATCTGGTTCCGGTGAAGAGTGAAGAACGCGAGAGCGGACTGTCCGGACGATCTCTCGTTGGGGCGTTGACAGTTCGATGGATCGCTAGCAGCCGCTGCAACGGCGTGGCGATGCTCAAACCATCAGCTTCTCCATCACAAAATGCGTCGGCAAGCGTGACCATAATTCGTTCCACCAGTTGTCGCTGCTTCTCAGCCGCATCCGTACCGCGATGTGATGCCAAACCCGAGGCTATCAATCTTTCGAGATACTGAGCGAGAGCCGAATGCGACTCTTCTGTATCCACGGGACTTAGAGCGAATAGCCGCGGGTCGCCAAGCTCAACGAGCTTCGATTCAATGGCTTTTGTGAGAATTTCTTCGTAAAGACCGGGATGCACGGGAACAGATGACTTTGCAACGTGAGGATAGAATCGAACCAAGAATCGACTTCGCTATTCTACCCGCTGCGACATCTTTGCTGTATTCCAATGCCGCGTCACTATTCTTGGTCTCGTCCTGTCAGTAGAAACTCAAGACGATCAGCTTCGACTGCAATAATTCGAATACAAAATTGGAACTCCTCACGAGTAAGGCCATATGTCGGTATGCGGCATTCGGCAATCAGGCGATTTTTCTTGTCAATTCGAAATCCGACCAAACTTGTACTTCTATTCCGTTTCCAAATCTCCAGTGGTAGCTCGGGCAGCGCACTGACGACGGATTGCTTCACAACGAACGCGCTTAGTACAAGTTCGTTCGCCTGTTTGCTGACCTCTACACAGTGTTTTCGACCATCCTGGAGTGTCACACCAACCGATGAACCTTCGACACTAAAATCCTCTGCACCAACCATCTCGAGCCAATCATCCGTCATGATCAGCCTCCTTCCGCAAATCGTCTCGAAACGCTTCCAGCGATTCGTCTCGTCCGGGCAGCAGTCTCTGTTCGAGTATGTCCGCGTTTAGCACAACTCGCTCAATTAGTGCCGAAATCCGTAGTCGATTCACTTCGTCATCACCACTAAATAGAACCTCTCCTTCCACTGTCAAGTCGTAGCTGCGTTCATCTTTGCTAACGATTGCCCCGACCTTCATTGGACTCGCGGATACTGCTTCCAATACAGCTTCCATCTCTTCGTCTGGGTCGACTCGTCCCACCGGGCTAAGACAGCGAACAATTGGAAAGCGATCGACTGAATCGAGGATTAGGTTGAATGGCTGAATTCGATGATTCAATTTCGCCGTCCCAGTTAGCAAACATTCGTTTGCTTCTCGTTCCCATTGAATAGCTAAGCCGCGAGACTCACCGGATGCAATCTTTCGAAATCGCTTTTGAATTTCCGAGTAATGATCCGGCACTGTTGAAAGCGACTTTCGCGTGCCAATTACGTGAGCAGGTAAAACTGGGAATGCGGTTTTTAATCGACCACGGATTTGCTCGGGGGGCTTCCTCGATTTGGCAAATTCGTGGCTCGCATTGATGGTTCTTTGTTCTGTCGTGGATACAGTTAGTCCTTCGTGCATCAAACGCAAAAATATGTTCATCCGGTCCAGAACGCGATGGACTTGAAATATCTCGACCGTATCTTCCAGATGTGGAAAAAACACTTGGAGCTTGTCGTTGCCATCCAGCCTCTCCTCGTTCAGGCCAGAAAGACGCCGATCCGAATGAGACCTAACACGATCAATTCGACCAATCCTTTGCTCCATTGACGATGGAGTCCAGGATATTCCGTAGTGATGAATTGATGAACAGAAAGTGTGAAGATCTTCTCCTTCCTGCAATAGGTCAGTTGAAAACAGAACCAATGGATAGCCTGGCATTCGGAACTGACGGATTAATGTTTCATTCACTTTGCCAGACATTCCACCCACAGGCTGTTGTCGGCCAAGCATGCTGCCAAACTCCTTGGTTGCTTCATCAACGTGGCGGTCTCGAATATCGGGCGCATTGACGTCAATAATCAAGTCAAAGTTAGCGGCAACATCAGCCAGCTCATCAAATGCCCGCCACCCTCGCGTTCCTCTATCTGTCACTCGCTGATGCTCAAGCAAGTCGAGGTACTTGGTGATTTGATCGATGTTTGAATCCGACTCGTCATCTAAGCCACGGTGCTGTGAACGCTGGTCAAGGGTTTGTAAGCGAGACGCAATCAAGACATACATATCGATAAACGAATGGCCCAATCGAGCCACGGATGCAAGTAAACTGGCTCTCCATTCACGCCTTCGAAATCGTGTTGTGCGGCATTTGTCTTCAGGCTCTGGCCACAAATCAGCGCGAAGTTCGGGCCTCTCTCGCAGCTTTGTGAAAAAAGTTTCGACGGCTAGCAAACCCGAAACATCAGAAGTCTCGATCGCTGAGATCGCATGAACTTGACGTTCGAAGCGTTCATGCCACACGATGCGTGCGTCGTCCTGGAATTCGCACTTCTTGTCCTTTAATAGCTCTATGGCGGCTGCCTGGACTGCTTCAGTACGGTCGGCTCTGGTTTGTCTCTTGGCCGCGCTGAGAAACCTCACGGATTCTTTTCTAAGTACCGTCAATAGTCGTCCCTGATCCAAGCCAAGCACTTCTGCAAGCTTGCTCTCGACAATCGCCGGCGTGCATCGAAGCACGTCTGCCACATAGTTGTCCGAGAAGAAAGTTGCCAAGGTTGTTCCGCTCTGAATAAAGCGCCGCTGTATGTTTGCCCCGCTTACAACATCCGGAGGACCTTCTCCACGAAAGAACCAAGCGAAGAATGTATCTAAGCCGCCCGTATCTAATTCCTTGCCACCCGCTGTTACAACCTCGCTGGATGAGTCAAGTTGATTGTTTCCAGCCGCAAGCCGCTGCTGACGATACGCATCGAACAATGACGTTAGCCGGTCTTGCATGCGCTGCGGCATTTCCGACCGCAGTCGATTCATCAACCATTCATCGTAACGATCATCAAGTTTGCGTTTGAGTTCTTTGACGGATGCGACTCGGCGGACAAAAACGAGTGCTTTTTCACCAGTCTCCCAACACTTCGAAAGCGAATCAACCAACGCGTCCATCTTTGGATGTGGCAATTCAGATTTAAAATGGTTCCTATAAGATTGAGCTAAGCGATTGATATCACCAACATCGATACCTTCCTTCTCGATCGCGCTTTCTGTTTGGTCTGCATCGTCAAAATTGACCGAATTATCATCGTCACGTTTCAGCTTTGCGGTTTCAAGAAAGCTCTCGAAGGAGGCCAACATCCCAATTTGAAATGACGAATTGAATCGCTCGTGTCCCAGTAATTCGGTCACCTTCTTTTGCACGAGCGCGACCACGAGACGTTGCTTAGGATCTTCAACTGTGATTGGTTCGTCGTGAGTGGCGACACCACCGCGTCTCCACTCACGTCGATACTCATTCTTGGTCAATTCATTTGGACCGATTCGAACCGATGTAACTCGACGAATCAAAAACTTAGCTGCGATAGCCTTTCGCTCGTCATCGGTAATCGTCTTGTCCAAGAGCTGCTTGTAAGTAGCCGCTTTACCAAAAATGTCCAGTTGGTTCCAAAGCTGTTGATAGGTTTCCTCAACTGGCGTAGCGGAAAGAAACAGAACGCGGGCAGCTCTAGACTTATAGCCTGGAAAAAGCTTGACGTCAGGATCAACACTCGGATGCCCCATCGCCAAAGCTAACAAACGGTTCCGAGATGAGACGTGATCACCAAAACCATGTTTAAGGTTGTGAGCTTCATCGACGATTACAAGGTCGAATGTCGGAAGTACACAGCACAGAGCCTTCGCGAAATTGTCTTTGAAGGCATCCTTGTTACGAAGATCGAAAATCTCATTGCGAAGCCATGGAACGCTGCGTCGAAAAGCGTCTCGGATCTTTTCGCCATTTTCACGATCAACGGAATTCTTGCCGTTTACGGCAAAGCTGAAACTTGTCATCTTTGCGAAGAAATCGCGGTTGGGGTCCGCAGTTACCTCGTGCACGAGGTCATGCAAACTGCTGCAGGATACTAACGGACGCGCTGGCGAACCGTTGAGTGACTTCACTCGCATGTCGCAGAAACGGACATTGTTTGCAACGAAGTTACGCTGTTCTTTTATCCATTTCGATTGAATATTGGCGCGTGGTGCGAGGATGAGCACGCGAAAACTGGGATTGAAGTGTCGAAACAGAGCCAAGGCACCCAACGCTACATATGTCTTTCCCATGCCGACTTCATCTGCCAGGTAAGCGACGCCATTGGATTGCAGCATATTGTGAATTGCTACGGCACCTTCGAGTTGTTCATCCCCACGTGCTGAACCGATCCTACTACCGAAGTCGAGTAATTGAGACGCCAATTTTGTGTTAAGCATCAGCCACCTCCGTTGGTGTGGCACGCGTCAAGAACCACTTATCAAACCAGTTCAAGAATTCGCCAAATCCATCTTCATTGTCTTTCAATAGTCGGTCGCGGACTGATGCTAAGTTGGTAAGCCGAGCGTTCAGTTTCATGGTGTTATCGACTTGTTCGCGCCAGTAATCTGGATAGTCCTTAGCAAGTTCGATGCACAACTGTTTGCAGCACATCAAGATTACATATCCATCGATGGCATCTAGTGTCTCTCGCTGTGCTGCAACACGCTCGAGCAACGTGCCAAGCGAATCATATTTCTTACCAAACAGGCGATAGTTGGCTTGCTTTGGCTGGCCGTCGTCTAGTGACTTTCGGACAGCACGCTCCAAGCATCCGAACGCATGAAAAAAGCCCGCAAAACGATCGAAAAGCGTATCGTTATCTAGAGCGAGTTTTGATTTGACAACCAGATCACTGCCTGTTCCCATCCCGGCCAAATCAGTTGCACGGGAATCAATGAATGCAGCGCGTTGCTCAGCGCTCAGCAGCGACCAATAGCGAAGAATGTCTGCCGTTGATAGCTGCAATAGCAATGAAGGCTTATGCGACATTCCTTCCTCTTGAATGAGGACGTACGCTGGTTTCTCACCTTCGCAATGAACTTCTACCAGAGTCGTGTTACCCAGTATGCGTGAGATCGCAGTTGCAATTTCACTTGATAACTCAATCCAATTTCGAGATGCGAGGGGACCGATTTCGCCTAGCGGGACATTTCGATCATAAATATGAAGTACAGATGAAGTTGCTTTATGGTCCCAAAAGGCTGACGCGGTTTCAGTGTCCCAGTTATATCGGATATTCAGCGGCGAACTCCCAGAGTCCGCTCCGTCATCTTCCCCGCGAACTGCGAACTCGATTGGCGTTTTCGAATCCGGACTCAACCAGAACTCGGGACGGCGGGGGGTAGGTACTTCGACCAAGAATCCACTTTCAATGTTACCGTCTTTCTGATGAGCGCTGCGAGTTAGGTTTGGCGAGCCAAGAAAGCAGATCTCACGTTTGGGACTTTGGGTGAAAAAGCGATAGAGCTTGGCGTGCACAAACCGCTCTCCGTTTTCTTCACGTGAACCGCGGCGCATGATGTCCTTTGGCAGCTGTCCCCAACCTACCTTGGGTAATTCGGTGACCGATTCGTACAATTCCTTTCGCACCAGCGCTTCCCCCAAGGCGCTTCGCGGCAAGAATACACGCACATCTTTCGGCTCGAATAGCCGAATCAGCTCTTCCAACGGCTCACAATGATCAGCGTCATCGAAATATGGCGAGATGATTTCCAGGTAGCCCCCATTCATTTGTCTACCAATCTGGCGACTTAGAAACTCAGGTAAGCTCTCGCCGCCTCGGTAGAAGTGCGACTGCAACTCACCCGCGACCGACTTTTGTTTCCGTTGTTCGCTGGCCCGCAAAAAAGTAAGGATGTCGTCAATCGCGTTGTGAGTCGTTCCACCAGGGCTTCTGCGCTTTATTGACTGCAAGAACTTTGTTACATCCTCCTTCAACCGATTCTTGTCGCCGTACGCCATTTCTTCGACATGGCAACATTCGATGTTCTCCCACCATCCCGATCGCGTAAGATTTGCTGACATACAAGCAAAGATCAAATACAACTGACGTTCGTTGTTTTCGTCCGCCTCCTCATCCTCCACCAGCAAGAAGACGTTCTTGGGATGAAAGATCGCATTATGTTGGATCGGAATGTAGCGAACATCCAACTTTGCAGATCCCGCATCGCCGACGACTAGCCCACCTGCATCGTAGTACACCGCGATTTCTCCCTCGAGATCACGAATCGCGTCCTCCAATTGCAGTAGTCGAATGGCCGAAGCGTGGCTCAGGCCGATGTCGAAGAATACCGGCAATACTTCCTGTTCAAAGAAGCCTGGATCGAACTGGTAAGTCAGAAGCACCGCAGACCGCAAACGACGCCCTTCCATTCGAAATTGAAAGTGATCCGATAGTGCCTCACGCGGAATCTCAGTCATGTGGCTTTTCCCACAGGGTGCGAGTAACGCTTCGCAGTGAATCCAGGAAGTAGGGAAAACGCCATAACTGTCCGAGCTCATCGTGAGCGGGGAGTTTTCCATTTTCTTCTTTGTATCGCACAGTAAGCTTGCCTCGATTGGTTTCGATCCAAGCGGCTCCACCACGAGTTGCCATCACACTCAAGTTCTGCTGAGCCAGGAGATCGATTACTTCAACAAAACGTCCACTGCACATTGCATGTCCAATCGCTACCCAGCGATCGCCCACAGTAGTGTCTCCTCCACTCCACTGGCCGTGCATGCTGCCGATTGCTTCGGATTCAATCGTCGACAATCCTTCACCCCATTGCTTTTCAATTGAAGCAGCGACCGCTTTGATCGGGCAGCCATCGGAGCCAAGAAGGTAGTCAAAAAGAAGCGACGTTGGCGCAAGCACAGACTCTGTTATTCGGATTTGTTCCAGATTAAATGCCAACGGCTGCCAATCACCGCCGCGACTGTTCGCGGCGTTGGCAAGTTGCCGAATCGTAGTTGGAGCCCAATGAAAAGATGTGTCAATGAGTGTTTCTGTGAGTAGCGACGCCAATTGACGCTGTTTACCTTCAGTAGTCTCGGTCGGTCCGCCTTCGACTAAGTGTTCGAAATAGAAATCACGTTCAGCTTTGCGAATGCGAAGATTCAGAACTTCCCCAACGGCTTCAATTGCAGAATCAGGAGTTGAACTAAGGTTCAACCGCGTCGACTTTGGCTTCAAAAGTGCAAGTATTCGGCCCGCATCCTTTCCCGCTCCGGCTTTAGACAATAGTGGCAAGCAGTGTTTCTGCACGAAATCTAAAGCCACCGGTGTCAATCGAGTTGGATTTCCATCGACGAGTCCAGATGCCCTCGAGGGCATCGTATACAACCCCCATAATCCATAGATCTTTTGATTAGAGAGAATCTGATGACTTCGTTCATCTGATAACCAGACCTTACCACCTTCGCTAAGCGATCTCTTCACCCGCTCAGTTCCGCGAAAGATGAAGTCGTTATTTACGCTTGCCCTAGCATAGGCTGCCAATTGCTCCCACTTTAAGAACGTTGCCAGTTCTGATCCGGGTCCTAGTTCATCGGCTAGCTGCTCGGCAAAATAATAGCCAAGTAGCAAAGTCGTGAAGTCTCTAACAGAATTGCTAACTGTAGTCAGGTTGCCAACAACATGCCGGCCGAGTCGCGTCCAAATCTGTTGAATACCTAACGGATCACGCGAGCCCTTAACAGCGGCGCGTGAATCTAGGTCAGTGAGGAATGGGATTTGAAGCATTCGTTGCGATCAGTTTACGGTGCGAAAAATCATTAATTGAAAGCATGGAATTGTAACACGAGGGAATCTTACCGTGCGTGGTTCAGCGATACCAAACCGGCGACAACTAAACTTATAAGAGATTGATTGTCGATCTGCAGGAGCAAGCGATGCTACTCGCCATCCGAGTTCCCTGCTTCCGCAGGCACTTGCGATTGATGCCGCCCTCACCAACGTAGATCATGTCCTGCGACGGATTCTCTGGGTCGGGACCGGTGAGAATGTACACTCCAGTACGCGATACTTCCTCACGAAGCGCAAGTTCTTTCAGCATCGTCCGAGGCGCGACCACGAATTTACCCGACCAATTCATGACCTCGGCGGTAAGTAGGCCTGAGGCATCACCATCAACAAGATAAATTCGAATCGATCGTCCCGTCATTGATTCCTCATACGTTCACTTAGACTTGGCTTATTCGCGGCAATTGTATCGAATCGCTGGGGTTGTCGCTCGATGGCAACAGGGGGATTTCGACGCTAAAACGAACCGAATTATTTCTTTTCTTCGGTCGGCACTTGCTCTCCAGCTTGGTAGCTTCGAATTGCCATTCTCCAAAGGTCTGAACCATAGGCTGAACGAACAACCTCCATTCGCATTACGTCCGTCGTTCCATCTGCGATTCGGAGTCCCATAAGGTCTCGAACCCGATCACCGAGATCGACTTGGCGACTGTATCCCATCGCTCCGTGAGCACGCATAGCTGCATCAGAAGCGGCCAGAGCGATTTCCACGCCTTCCGCTTTAATGCCATTGACCAGCGGCGATGCGACATCGTACTTACCTTGGTCGATGAGTTCCGCTGCCTCGCGTGCCAACGCCATCGCCATCTGGAGCTTGGTCGTGTTTTCGCCGAGGGGTTGTTGCAGGTGAGTGAAGCGGCCGATAGGACCACCATAAGCGTGCCGCTCTTGAATTCGTTTAGCCATTTGCTCAAGCGCGGCCTCACCGCATCCAATGGCGGCCGCCGACTGCATCAGTCGCCAGTAGGTAAAGTGCTCGTTGAAGATTACTCCACCATCTCCGTCTTCACCCAAAACATACTCTGACGCGACGAACATGTCGTTGAATTTCAGTCCACCAAAGGAGTTGCCGGTCAATCCATGAGCATACTCATCGACGATCTGGAGTCCCGGATGATCGATCGGCAGCAAGAAAGCGGTTCGTGCTCCCGGCTTACCGCTTGATGCAAGGGTGTATAGCACGACGTGAGTTGCCTGTCGTAGGCGAGCATTCCACAGCTTTTGTCCGCTCAACGAGAACCCGTCCCCGACTTTCGTGGCTCGACTTTCCATGGCCCTCATGTCGCTACCAGCCTCTGGCTCGGTGATAGCAACCGCAACATACGCGTTGCCGGCGACAATGTCATTCAAGACGCGTTTTGCGTACGCGGAGTTCGACTTCGCCAATGGCCGGCCATGAGCGGCTCCAACAACATCACGAAGGTTGAGATTGTGTTTACCAGCGTGTCGGAAGATTTCAAGCATGTCTACAGTTGACCAGCCGCTTCCACCGACTTCTATTGGTAGATCCAAACCAGGCAATCCAAACGCTGCCCCATGCTGACGCCAGGCAGTTGGGTTAGTGAGATCGCCCTGTTCGCGAAGCAGATTTGCTAACTGATCAATCTGCTCTTTGATTCGGTTGACTGACACGTCCTCTTTTTGTGCAACGCCCGGCTGTTTATTGATTAGTCGAATCGTGAATATCGTATTCAGCTCGTAGGTTTGATTGCTTTTGTCGAAACCAGCGGGACTGTGAAAGAACACTTGTCTCCTTGGCCCAGTCGAATCACCGCGATACTCGACGATAAACGTGTAGTCTTTGATGGGCCTACCAGGGTTCACGAATGATATCTGATTTCCATCGCTCGTTTGAAGTAAAACGAAATGCCGGCCAAGGACCTCACCACCGGCTGTCGTGACGGTATATGCAAGAATCTTGATCTGACCTTCTGCAACGGACAGGTCCGGTCCTTCGGTGGGATTCCATCGTGCGCCAACAGTTTCGTAGTCGCACGTCGGCGCAGAAATTGTCGTGATGGCCACTGGTGTTTCTTCGAGGCCCTTGCATAGAAAAGCAAGTAACTCGACAAACCGCTGGTTACTAATTCGTCCCTCTTTCAATTCTGGCTTTTTTTGGAAGAGTCGAAGGGCGGTCCGATGCGGATGCAGATCCAAGGGAAGTCCAATCATCGATCGCAAGGTCTGCTCGGCAACTAAAGCGGCAGCGATTGGGCAAGCACCACCGCCATCTTGTTGAATCAGTTGGTCGAGCTCGTCTTGCGATACAAGGATTGGCGTATGATCGCTGTGATCGGCCTGAAGACGGTCCATCGCTGAGTCCGGCAGCAGCCAAGGCTTTGCTGGGACCACAGTTTTACCAGGCTCCTGCCCCTCTGCTATAAATGTCAGGCCCACCAATCCCATCCAGGCCGCTAGTCCTAGCAACCGTTTCAGACTTACCATATGTAGATTCTCAATCAATTCTTTAATCTGTCACAATAGAAAGTGTTCGCGGCTACGACTGTCCATTTAGTATGTGAAGCTGCGAAACAATCTTCCCAGCTGCGAGAACGAAGTTTTGGTCTTTAGACAGTATGTCATTCTGCTCAACGCTTAAGCAATTGTTGATTGAATCAGACCAACGAGGATTCTGTTCGATGTATGTCTTCGATACCCCACCAAATCCACCAAGCACAAAGCAGGGAACACTCTTTGCCTTGGCTAACTCGAACTCTTTTGGAACACCGGCTCTTCCGGGCACGCCTGACCACCAACGTCCACCAATTGCGACGAAAGCATTGCATCGCTCTGCCATGTACTGGCGCAAAACTTCCAAGCTTGGGTCCCGATCGTTTTCGGTAACTCCTGTCTTCGCAATCCGTGTAATCTTGGAGACTCGGCCCCATCGCTCCCAATCACCGGGGTGTTCTTCGGGCCAATAGTCGCTAAAGCAGAGTTCAAGGAGGGCCTCAGTGTTTTGGCGGCGTTGTAGTCGCGCGCATTCTAGGAGAATCGGAGTGAAGCTAGGATGGCGGCCATGAACAATTTCGCCGCCATACTTCATGACCAAACTTGCAAATTCTTGGACGAATCCAAGGATTCCACGTTCAAGATCACTACCGCTCCAGTTCTCTAACACGGACCGAACGTCTGGTGTTTCTCCCTCCGGCTCTGGTATCGCTCCGGATAGCCAAACTCGCACTCCCCTCAGGTCAAGATTCGGTAAATTGCGGATTAAATCAGACACTGAAGCCTCCCATCGCTACGGCTACCTTAGCTACCGCCTCGTTATACGCCACCAAGTCAGCAGTCGTACTCTGTAATTCAGGTACCTCACGCTGAATGATTTCGAGCAAGTCTGCTGCATCAAGGGCTTGACCTGGGTACAAATAAAAGTTCTGGTGAAACATCTGATGAAGACCTGCAAGTTGTTGCATGCCCTCTACAAATTTCCTTACACGCGGTGCAAAAATCTGCTCCTCAAACGAGCAGCATGCGAGAAGCGATGTGCTTTGGGTCAAATGACGTATCCTTGCACTGTGAAGATATGGCAGATGCTCGTTCTTGCCGAAATCGCATCCCTTCGACTTCAGAAACTTCTCAAGCTCTCGCAGCTGCACTATTCGATTTCGATAAACAGCCATCAAGTAGTGCTTTAGCTGACGGACGATCATCTCTAACTCGGTACTGGGTAAGACCAGCTCTTCACCAAAGTATGTAGATTGCACTACTGCCCGTCGGTACAACGATTGAAGCACTCGGAATCGCGAAACCTGGGTAGTGACCCTATCGTCATGCAGAACGATGGGGAAAATAGGTATCATCTTCCCAATCGCAAGCTCTACTTCCAATCGGACCCAGCTTGACTCGCCTGCTTTCGGCGTGTCGATTAAGACCAATGCACTCGCAGTCTCTATGTTTCGCGCAATCTGTTGTTGAACATCATCACCAAGCGTAAGATTCGGCGCATCGTACGCTTTATTGGATTCGTCACGCCAAGTTGCAAAACCACTAGCGTTGAGTTCTCCTTCTACGAGCTCGGCGGAGCGGGTGCCATCGACAGCGCGATAGGAAACAAATATCTTGTTGTTGCCCGTTCGAAGTGCTAAGCCCATAGATGCAGCTATGGTGGTTAGGATCTCTTTTTTGTCGGTGGGCCAGTTTCGCGCTTTTAGGCCTGAGACAGGTGCTGGCGGATGTCGTCGATCGGAGTCAACTGCAATTGGAAGCAACGGGATCGTAGCTCTAGTTGAGTCGAATTTTTTTAACCATTCGATACTTCCGCTGTCAGATTCAAAATCTTCCCCAAAAAGAAGCACGACAGCCGCAGCGTTGATCGGTTGTGTCGCCCCTCTTTCCAGAGTAAGCGTCGATATATCCATTTCCGGATATTCTGCGAGGATTGCCGCAACGAGTAACGCCGCGGAAGTGTTATCTCTGGGCTGGTGAGCAATAGTCAAAACTTGATCCATTTTAGTTCTCACTTCGAATACGGATTGCTTCTTCGACCGCATTTGCGAGATGAGTCTTGATCCAGTCGTAACGATCTTTGCTGGTTGCCCCAGCCGGATTATAGCACTTCACTACAGATGAAAGTTTCTTTCCTGCATTACCGTAATCGATGTAGTCGAACGGGTTTTTGCCCATCGTGGTAGTTTCCCCTTTTATGTTCTTGATTCCGTGGATGTAAATGCCTACGACTCCTTTCTTCTGATTCCAGGCGTGAACAATCTCGTAGTTGATCCACTTTCGGTTTGCTGTCTCCGATCCAACAAGGACCACAGTGCATGAGGTTCCTTTCATCTGATCTTCAATCCATTTTTTGATTGCTTTATCACCGCCGCCCTTTATGGATTCCCAATCGTTGTCGCTCGCAGGGCTATTGCCCTCGATTGCGCCGATACTTCGAATCTGTGCAACTCGTGTACAATCGGGTACGTAGTGAAAGCTGTAAAAGCAATTGCGTTTCATGACCTAAATCTTTCTGTTAGTAAATGTGAGTTTATGATGCGTTTCGAGCCGGTTGTGCACGAGTTCGGAGCCAAGATTCGAACGAGACATACTTGCCATCAGAGGTTTCAATCCACAATTGCAACTCGCCGCGGTTGTTACGTGCCCGAGTTACATAGGGGTACAAGCCAAGGTATTCCTGACCATGAAACTTCTCTGTGCGGAGATCGACAATTGGTAAGATCGCTACTCGGCTACTTGCGCCGTCTTTATACCCAAGTTCCCACGGCATCCATTTCGATTCCGAGGAAGCGGCCGACGTTGCGAACAACAAGCAATTCGATTGATCCATTCGAGTTCGAATCACTTGTGCCGTTTCGGTGTTAACATTTTCACGGCTCAACTGTTGGTCAACGATCCAGTCCACATAAACTGTGAGGCCGTGACTCTCTAGCAGCGTCTTGAGCCGGAGCAGATCGTCTGCACCTAGGGCTTGAGCATCTTTGTAGCTGTGTGATAAAAAGACATCGAATCGGTCGGTAGCGGATGATTTCGCATTCTCAACCAAGACCTGGGATGCTGACTTGGTTACCGAAGATCTTTTCCGCAGTTCTCGATCAATTTCTGGGGTGCGAAGATCAGCCTTTGTGATCAGTGGCAATTTCATTCTCCTGTTGTACTTGGTTGCTTCAAAGGTCGATGTGACGCTTTGGGAGCTAATACAACTTGGAGACAGCGCTTTTCACATATTACCGAAATTATTCTTCAATTCGTTCTAGGATTGACTCCACTTGTGTTAGAAGAGCCCGAACTGACACTGGGCGGGACGATCTAATCTCGTTCACCCACTTCGTCCACGCTTTTTTGGCCTGAACGTCTTTGATATCACTTTGAAGTGATCGAAGAACATCCGTGACGTCTGTAGAGTCTAAGTCTTCAGCCCCCACGATCGCGTGATACAGCTTGACCTTACCGACAAGATCACTTCGCGGCATCTCCAAATAGCCCGACACAACTCCAGATGCGCCAAGTCGAAGCATGACATAGGCAGAAGCTGACTTAGTCTGGGAATTGATGCGAATACCGATCAACTTACCGTCCCATTCTGCAACGTCTGAAGTGGCATCAAATATGATGTTTTCACCGTCTTCGAAAATCTCGAATGTGATTTCATCGTTAGTACAGGCGTCAGCATGCAGGCTATGACTATCGGCTGCCATCATCAGACTGTTCGAAAGCTCGAACTCTAACGTAGGCCTAGCCAAACTGCGATCACCGTCAGCGGGAGTATCAAATGAGTGGTTGCGAAGGGTCCGCCACAGCGACCTTGCTTCTTGCTGATCTTCTAGCCGGCCGATTACGATCTCGCCAATGATCAACATACTTTCTCTAAAGTCATGCATGCATGATGCGAGAACCTCAAGACGCTTTGCGCAGGGCTCAGATAGCGTGGCCTCGAAGTATGCAACCATTTCTTCCGCCGTGACGTTATCGGCGTAGTCGATATCATCTTCACTGAGAAAGTGATCGCCTGGTGGAACCTGCATGCATCTGGCCATCATCCTCTTCGCAACGTCAAGCTGATCCAATTGGTTCGTGCTAAACATAGTAGCCTCCATCACTCACTTGCTTAGCTGCAAGCTCTCGCAACCTGGACTCTACAAAACGGGCGTTTTCGCTCACAAAGCCATTTGAGCAACCACATTCTTTCGCAACATCAACGATGCGTTTTCCGTCAATTACTCGCAAACGAAAGACGTTGACCTGCAGTTCTGTGAGTTCGTTGGTTGAAACCAATTGATCAATTGCCTTCACAATCCAAGCTTGTTTTTCCGGGTCATCTGCCGAAAACCAGGAAGGTGGCTGGTGGTCATGCGATTCTTCTTTCATCACCTTGCGCAGTTTCGTCCCATTGCGTCGCTCGACTTCTTCCGCTTTCAGGCAGTTGATGAAAAAGTTTCGTGCGGGGCGTTTGAAATACGTCGTAAGCCTTGATGTTTCTGGCGAATACATGGGCAAAATGCTCACAAACTTCTCGTAAAAGCTTTGAAGCAGGTCATCTGCGCGTTCCTCCACGTTGGCTGAAAGTTGTGAGAGATTTGCAACCGACCTTGCATGGAATCGAATTTCTGCTTCACATCGCATCCACAAGCTTCCTAGGAGGGATCGCTTCAGTTCAGCGGTCGTTTCGGAATTCATCCACAGGCTCCAAACGATTAAGGAAACGACAGGGCGTCGAATTGCGGCCAGAGCTTCGGCGCTTGTGAAGTCGAATTTACCGCATTCACGACGGCCCCAACCGCGAATGACCTCTAAATGCTTCTGGTAGATTGCCCACAGTTGTTCGGCAGCGAATTTACCTTCCGACAGGTTCGAATTTACCTCGCTCACAACACTATCCCATTCGCTTTCGAGGCGCTGTAACAAAAAATCCACTTCTTCCATCGAGCCGCCCAGTCTTTCCTATACAACTCTCGAACCAAGTTTTTCACGGTTCGCATAGTTTATCCTCTCAAAAAGACTGTCGATACGACTGAAAGTTCTGAGGTTTTCCTGACGTCGATGGCGTCATTTCCCTGAAAAAAGCGATATCCGTTAGGTTGGGCGACCGAAGCAAGTCGGCTGCAAATGGCAGAGATTCGATTTTTTTGTTCTGCCTGGTGGCCGGAAAGAACAACACGAAACTCTGCTTGACCATCGCACCCATCTACCAATAACGGGGGCCCCAGGCTTTCCCGCTTTCGTTCGCGCCTCGCCAGAATCGATCCGGCTAATACAACCCGATTGGGATCGGGATGTTCGAGCTGCGAGACCAACCATCGTGCTGTTTGCCGAGAGGAAATATTGCCTCCGTTCCGCACAGCGACTCGCTCCTCGCACTTAATTAGGTAGCCGAACACCGTTTCACGACCAGCATCCGAGCACGTATCCATCAGTCGTTCTAAAATTCGCACTGAACTTCGGAATCTTCGAGACGCTTGAGTGATTGGCGGCTTCGAGTTTACGCTCTCTAGTAGTTGAGACAGATTTGCGTCGGTCGCAAAAAAGTCGCCCAATTCGCCAATTATGACTCCCGCATGGTCGCGAAGCTCACTTGACGAGTCAAAAAAGACTTCCGTTGCCTTAGCCGCGAAACACTGTGGACAGCGCCGAGCTAGTTCGCTCGCGGCTTCAGTGAGTGAACCAGGGGTTGATTCTCGCGAAAAGCTATGGAACAGTTGTTCAACAAAATCATCATCCACAGCTTCAGAGGTAAGCCTTGTGATTGCCCTACAACCAATCTCGCGATGGCTGGTTCTCCTGGAATTCACAAGTTGCAAGAATACAGGTCGAAAACTCTCTCCAAAAAGCTCTTTCGTCGATGCCAGTAGCGCCGCAACGGTCTCAGCCAGCCCTTTTGAGTCGCGAGCTCGCGCAAGTTCGAGTTGCTTTGTGACGACACTATCGTCAATCAATCCAGTGACGGGCAAAAGGCGATAGTCTTCTAGTAGCTTAGAATCGATTGGGCTCTTGACTAAAGCCTCTCGGATCGACTCCAGGAATATAGCTGGACAATTTGCTATCCCGTACGCCAGGCAATCAATTCGATCTGAATCCAACGATGGAGACGCGAGCTGACTCGCAATCCATCCAGACAGCGACTCGGTCTGTCGGAACTGGCATGACAGCCTCAGAACCTCACGACCGATCGATCGCACTGTAAGATCTTCGCTTTCAAGCAGTCTTTCGAGTATCTCAAGACTACCACGGTTGCTTGCGACATCATCAGCTGGAGAATAAGCCGCAACTTTATCCAACACGCTATCTAGCCACGCTAGCAGAATGCCGACATCGGGGAATTCTTCCGTTGTGATACCGATCTTAGCAACACTCCGAATGCTATTCCGACTGCCAATGGACTTTGAGAACGCGAGTGCTAGTCGCAGGCCGAATGGATGAGTTTCGTGCCGCTGGAGAAAACCGAGCACAACACCAATTAACGTTCTATTCGGATTCGTCACCAGAAATGACTCGAAGTCTGCAACCAATAAAGGATTGGATTCTTGGAGACGAATAACTTCCTGAACCCACCGATTGCGGTCGCAAGCGTTCACTGCAAGCAGAATACGAAACCGGAAAGACTGCTGAGTTACCGGTAGCACTTCGACTGCATGTGCGAGTCTCACGAAAGTGGCGTCATCTTTAAGATGTTCGCGGATCATGCTTACCAACTCCAAAACATCGCGCTCTCGCGTAACAACGGGAACGGATTCGATCCAACGACGTAAACGCGAACTCGTCCCAACGATTGGACCTTGACCGATCAAAAGATTGATTGCCATTCTCTGGCTCGAAAGGCTTCCCGAGTTCTCCAGGGTATCGCAGCATGCTTCTATAATCTGCCCTGCGTCTCCATCCAGCACGGCAAGTTTTGGAATCCGTTCCAGCATCCTTCCGGCCAATTCATCTCCTAACTCATTACCGGAGAGACAAGCCTCCAAGAAGTGCTTTAAAAACTCCTGCGTAATGTTGATGGAGGTATCTGATTGGCGCTCGGCATAGGAAAGGAGCTTAAAGACTTGATGCCAGTCGTAATCATCGCCTTCGGGGACACCAAAAAGATCTGTAGCGTCAATCGTTCTACGGACACTGAATATTGCTCGCGTCAAGAAAAACACTTGCGCGTTCATTCCGGTTGCGCTGCTAGTCTGCGATGAGATTGCACGTCTCAGGCGTTCAAGTAGCCATGTCCAAAGTTCTACACAATCGGCTATTGTTCCAATCTCTGGAATCAAGCGTTCCGAGAAAGCAATTCTACGGTACCAAGTCGATTTAAAGTGCGAGTCATTAACTGATGGATTGGCAGCAAGTAACGCTACGATCGCATCGCGAAAGGCGTCTGTGAACCTAGGTAAGGATTCGCTTCTTCCCATTCGACACACACGGTCGGCGATGTCTGTCGCTATCGTGCTGTCTGTTTCCTGAACTTCTGGCAAACATGTCGCCGCGAAAAGCAAACGATGCTCTAGGAGATCATCTGGCTCGGATTGCTGCCCACCATTTATCAATCGCTTCAACAACAAGTCGGGCGATCTCACGCAGCCCGCACAAAACAAAAGCACCTGCTTCCATGTTGGGTCCCAAATCTTCTTGTCAACAAAGGTAAGAGCCTCGGGCTGCTCATCACAGTGCGCTGCAAGACATTGGCCAGCAAGGAATTCACCGATTGTTCGGTGCAAGAACATCAATGGGGAGTCAGGGGCACCTGATTGGATTGGTACCATCAATCCTGATTCTAGGAGATCATCCAAGAGATCTGGAAAACGCCGACGCAGGCCCCATAGCTTCAGTCCACCTACAATTCGCTTGAAGTGTCGGTAGATTTCGCACACAGGCCAAGTGGTTCGCTTTGGATCAATGGTCCATAACTTGAGCGAAAGCGATTGAAGCAACGTCTTCAATTCAATGCGTTCCATTTGCGTCAACTTTGGACGTTCACGCCTTCCGATCTGCTCCAACGCGTGATTAACAAAACTTGCATAGAGGTCGCTACGTCGTCCCCAAGTTGGAAATGCTGCTTGGTTATCAATGGATCGTCTTAGTTGTCGCGTTGCAAGATGCAGCAATATTGGACTGCGGAGCACGTCGTGCAAATGGACATTTTGGTCAACCTCTCGGCATATGGCTGACGCAATAGACTCATCTTCGAACCAACACTGAATAGCTTCGTGAATTTGCTTTGGTGTAAGCGGAAGCAGTTCAAGTTGATCACTCTTGGGTAGTAAAAACGGAGGCCCAGAATATCCCGTCCGACGAGAGGTCAGTACAATTCTCACTAGCGGATAGGTATCGACTAGCTGTGAAAGTCCCTTCTCAAGATCGACGCTATCAGTCACTTCATCAAGTGCATCGATGCAGAGCTGGCATTGCCCCTGGACGATCAAGCTCTGGAGCAAATCTCGAATAGAATTATCTGGCTTGTACGAATCGTAAATGCTCCCCATTACTGCGGCTAAGCAACTCTCTGAGTCTGCTATCTCGTTCAGTCGCCCGGAAAGGTCTGCGGCGGCAAAGTAGAGTCCGAACGTAGCATCTGATGGTCGAGAATCACCGTGGCCTAGTCGCTCTTGCTCTCGTAAGCATTCCTCGGCTATTGCCTGGAACAGGAGCGTTGTCTTACCGAACCCCGGATCGCCCAGAAGAACTGTGCGATTAGTCTTGAGACGGCGATATTCGTTCCATCCAACTTCTTCTCTTATGGATTCGTAGTCGATCGAATCGGCATTCTCATTGCTGGAGGCAGGCAGGTCGGCGTTATCCGATGATGATTCAATCGCGGCGTCCATCGCATTAATGTCCACTGAAACACCGCGTGCAACTCTCAACGAGATCGTTCGCTTTAAGAATGCATCGATACTTTCGTAGGGACGGCCAACTCTTTCAGAAGCCTGAGAAAGAATCCAATCAACCTGGGTTTGGAGTAAATTGTTGAGATGAATCAACTGACGCGAAAATTCTTGAACAACATCTGTAAGGTGGCGGCACTGCAAGACAAGAACGCCACGTGATCGCCAATCCACCTCGATATCGGTAGCAAGACGATTACTAACTGATACGCAAAGAGTCGCCTGAACATTCCCAGATTGTCTTGCTATCGCATGCAGTTTAAGCGACTGTTCGTCGTTTATTCCATTTACTGATCCAAGCGTGCCGTCAGTTTCAAGTAAGGCCGAAACAAACAGGCCCGAATCGACTGTTAAACCACGCATAAGAAAATAAAGGCCCACAGCAAACGCGGCTTCTGCTGATCTTCCAGAGATGGTACTTGTACCGTCGATCGTCCATTGAATGTCAACATCGTCGAAATTAAATTTGTTTGTTTCTCGCACTATATTTAGAGCGTGGCTGACTCCACTCAATGTCTCGCCATCAACTTCGACACCGAGTTGCGTATGCTGGCACGGCAAAACATGACCACTACCTTGTGAGAACCGTTGTAGACGAAGTGTGGCGATAAGCCCCTCTGTGGCTCCCTGATTCATCAGAACGACAGGCACCGCGACTTGATGATCGGCATTGCGAGGAAGACCAAGGAACTGCAGCATTAAACTTCGAGCCATCAAAGCATTCGGGTCCCTCGTTGAGGCGCGGAAGGTGATTTCAATCTTCTCCTCGAGACTCGCGCCGTCAAACTCATTGTTGAAAATGTCATCCCCGTCAATCAGAAAGACTGCTCGCAACCAACTCACAGAATCCTGTTTTTTGTGTTTAAGGGCTTGAGCGGCCGCGGCGCAGGCGATCGCATGGCGAATCGATGCGAGGCGAATCTCACCGGTCTCACAGTTTAAGAGATTTCTGTGAGCGGATCTTGCGTTGATTGAAGCGTCAGAAGAACTCAAATGACGGTGGGCGACGTGCAATTCGTGAACGTTGGGACTCAAGGAGTTTTTTCTCAGCAAGTGCAATAAACGCTGCGAGTTGAGCAGCCATTGCCAAGCGTCATCGGTTTCGCGACCGTCAGCTAGATTTCTACATTTAAACGAGAGGACACCCATAGTTTATGCAGCCAGATATCGGCTAGAACTCCGCTGCGTAAGACTGACCGTTCTTTGCCAGCCAATCTTTGCGATCAGCAAAGTCAGGCATTACTTTCTCCATCATCTCCCAGAAATGCCTGTCATGGCTCGGGAAATTCAGATGCGCCATTTCATGAGCAACGACGTACTCAACGATGGCAGGTGGCAGTTGGAGTGCTCGCCAACTAACCAGGATTTTCCCATCCGGAGTGCATGATCCCCAGCGGAATCCAATATCACGCACATCGATCGCACTCGGCGTCGCGATTCTCGGCACCCAGCTTTCTACAAGACGAGCAACCACCTCGCGGCCACGAGCAACGTACCACTTGCGGAACACTTCCGCCGCTTGGTCGACATGCTCACGAGACAAAAGGAATCGATCTCCGATTAGTGCGAGGTTCTCCGTCGGCCGGTCAACTAGCTTCAAGCGAAACGACTGTCCCAAGTAAAAGAAACTTGCACCGTCAACGAATTCCTTAGATACAGGTCGATCGTCAACAAGTGCTTCACGCTTGGCCAGCTTCTGATAAATCCAGAGTGATTTGCTACGAACATAGCCTTCGATCTTCGCCATTTCGCATATAGATGGCGCAGCCACTTCAACACTACCGTCACGATTAACCGTGATGCCAACGGACTTTCGTCGCTTACTCCGCGTCACCGGTATCGTGAGGTCATTTAACTGAATCGTTTCGCTAAGTGTATCCATCACACGAGTACCGAGTGTTTCGATTTGATCTGAGCAACAAGGTCATCCGCGAGCTTTGCAATCTTGTCGTAGTCGAGCACATCATGATCGTCTAGGAAGTTGAAGATCCAAGCTCGAAGCACTTCAGGTTTGTTTGGATGTTGCCAAAAGCCTGCCGCTCGGATTTCGTTGCGAGCATGATCCAGTATTTCGACCGTTACGGCTGACAACTTCTTTGATTGATCTGCAGTTAGCTCTTTCGACTCGAGTCCTGCATGTTTCAAGATCGTTCTGAAGAATGGTACCTGCGTGTGGGGGGCCAAACCTGCAACCGACTCATTTTCACAGGATCGCATGTCTCGGATGCATTCAAGGAATGCTTCCTTTTGCTGAACCCAGTTTTCCGCAAAGTCATTGAGAATCTTGCGAATCCGCTGGCTGAATTGCTCGTAGAGAACCGGATCTTCATCCATCTTTTTGGAGATGTGGCTCTTTGCGGCGTGCTCCATCGCAGCCGCCTTGGATCGATCGGACGGCTGGTTATCTACTTGCTTCTCGAAGTCAGCATGCAAGATGTCAACAGGCTCGATCTCGCGGGCGATACCACGTGTGCGCAGATACGAATCAATCAGCTCGCGAACTTGCTCGCCGCAATCAGCCAATACAAGCCGATTGTCTTCACGATACAAATTTGCAGCGGATTTCTGAATGAAGCCAAGCTGTTTGGCATCGGCAAGGTATTGCCTAGCCTCCGAGCGAAACCTGAGTGAATTCAGTATCGACAGAAATTCCTTCAGCAGCGTAACGAACTCGGCCCGAATCTTCTCGTTGCGTAGCAGATGAACGCAGGCTTCGGTGTTCGTGATATCAAGTATCTTGTTACCATAAAATACTTGTAGCGTCTTCTTGTAGCATTCGTCTAACTTGTGCAGATCATCGCGAATGGTGAGCAGTCCTTTCGCGATGTCCTTTCGGTCCTTGACGCTGTAGACGCGCAAGGCGTCGCCGAGATGCCAAGCTACTCCAAAGAAATCGACAACACGCCCAACTCTCTTTGCCCCATAATTGCGGTTCACGCGCGCAATCGCCTGCAGCAACTCATGTCCCTGCAAGAAACGATCGATGTACAGTGTCTGATTGATAGGGGCATCAAAACCCGTAAGAAGCATGCTCTTCACACAGATGATAGACAACCCGTCCTGCTTTTGCCGATCTTTATGACGCATCGGCTTTTTGAATCGTGCGACGTTCTGGTCTTGAGCTTGTAACGAAGTCCATTTGGACCAACCAGCTGGATCTTCTTTGGTTGGTGAAACGACGGCTGCAATTTCGATCGCGTCTAACAACTCCAGGTGCCGACTCGCTCGAATCAAAAAGCGATCCGACTCAGGAAGGGATTCTAATTGTTGATCAGTGGCCTTGCGAAGTGCAGGATCCATTGCGTCGATCTGATCCAGCAAGCGACTAAATTCCTCCTCGAGCGCCTCTTGGTAGCGGATAGCGCCTCGTCGACTAGTTGCGATCAATTGGGCCTTGAAGCCACCAGGTAGAACGTTTGCAACAAAGTCGCGAACCACATGGCGTGCATGCTCGCGAATCATTTCGCTAGCGTCACGTATAGCGGACTTAGTAACGTATTTTTCCTTGACCGCTTCACGCTCCTCCTCGCTCATCTCACGGAACGCTTCATCAAAGATCTCATCGATCGTTTTGTCATCGCGGATCTCACCTTCGACGCTCCAGCCTTCGTAGCGGATGGGGCGAGTGGCACCGTCGTCTTGGGACTGTTTGATTGAATAGATATCGATAAAGCCGCCAAAGATCTTTTCCGTCAGGACCTTGGACTTCTCCATGATCGGCGTGCCAGTGAAACCGATCTTGGCACAATTGGGAAGCGCCGCCATCAGGTTTGCATGCATCGTGTTGCCATGCGAGCGATGGGCTTCGTCGACCAATAACAGAATCTCTGTCGATTCGTTGAGGATTTCTGGTAGCGTGCCACTTTCGTCGGTTGCTACCTTCTCTACTTCAGCCTCTAAATCTTCTTCGCAGTCTTCGTCAGCGGTCGATCCTGGGGCCAAGACCTGCATGCGCTGGATCAGAGTGAATACAAGATCTTTGCCCTCTCGTTTGAGAATTACAGGGATGTCGTCCATTTTCTTGGGAACGTTTACATTCTCGCCCGTTAGCAGGGCGGTCGTCGAAAGCTGACGATGGAGGCTGCGTCGGTCCGTTAGTACCACGATCTTAAAGCTACGCAGCTTCGGAATCGTGCGCATCTTCCGGATCAGGAAAACCATCGTCAGGCTCTTACCACTTCCCTGCGTGTGCCAAATGATACCTCCACGTTGGTCGTCTTCGACGTTTGGAACTCGAGTGGGCTTGGTTTGCAAGCGAAGCAATGCCTCATGAACGGCGCGATACTGCTGGTAGCGTGCGATGATTTTGATCGTCTGTCCAGCATCGTCGTCGAACAGAACAAAGTTGTGCAGCAAGTCGACCAATCGCTCAGGATAGAGCATGCCAGCCACCAACATCTGTTGACTGCTCAGCCGCTCGACGCCTAGCTTCTCAGCGTGTTCGCTCATCGGAATGGGACTAGTGTCTTTCCATTCCATATAATGCTTGGGCCGAGCTCCCACGGAACCAGCGCGTGCTTCGTAGAATGTGGTGGCTACCATGAAGAGATTGAAATCGAATAGTTCTTCAACGCCTTCAGGCTCATCACCGTCGCGCTGATTGCTGTACTTAAGCAGATCAACGATTGCCTTTTCCATTGGGTTGGTTTCTGCCGGGCTCTTGCACTCCACCACTACAATCGGGATGCCATTGACGAACAGCACCAAGTCCGGCACGCAATACGATCGAGTTCCCGGAATATCGACACGGAACTGGTCAATTACCAACAGGTCGTTGGCACTAACGTCCTCAAAATCGATGATCTTCGCCGTCTTCGTTTGGATACCATGCTCACGCGGATCTACATCCACAGGAACACCCTTCACAAGCAATGTCATAGCCGCTTGGTTGCGTTCCATCAGTTTCGTGCCCGGCAATCGTTCGATTGCGTGAATCGCTTGCCGGACCTGCGATTCTCCCATCCAAGGGTTCAGTTTTACGAGGGCCTTCTTGATTCGCTCCGTTAGCAGCGTCTGCGCAAACGACTCTCGCTCGGTTAAAGAAGGAACGCCGGTACTACCAGATAGATGTGACCACCCCAGACTTTTCAATTGGGCAATGAAGGGTTTTTCAACAGTGTTCAGTTCGTTGGAATCGGTACTCATGGCTGCTTTTACTGCAAATCTTGCGGTTTAGACCTTTGATGTAATTTTTGATAGAACCGGCTTCTTGCCAGTAAGGAGCTCGTTGGAGAGTGCAGCTTTGACCTGAGTCAATTTCCTAATGAAAAGTCTTTCGCGAGCAATTCGCTTATCTATCCCGTTCAGCCGTTTTGCTATCTCAGCTTGCTCATTGTATGGTGGGATGCGAAATCTGAGTTTATTCAAACCAGCCTGGGAGAGTTTTGGTTGCGCTGAACCAATAATTACTCCCTTGTAGTTTTGGAACTCGAGGATTTCGACGAGGTATCGAATATCTGTCGTAAGAAGCGGCTTCAACACATGGGCATGGTTGTTAACCCAAAATTGTCCACTTGCGATGAAAGCCAGGGGTAGTTCTCGACTAACAAGGTTCTCGCCATCTTCGCCCAACAGGACGAAGTTTCCGTCAAAGATGTAGTCATTTATATAGTCAATTACTCCCGATGCACCGTAGTAAGGAAAAGGCCCGGGCTTACTGCTACGATCTGATTGGCGAACAGGAATCCGCTCTCCATCATGGTTCGTTGCTAGTTCCTGGATCGGACCGAAGGACCACCCCTTTGGAATTCTGCCAATGCTGCTGTTCTTGAACAACTCTGGAGCGACATCGTGAGTCGGACGCAACCCACCATTATCATCGATACCTCGTGTTAGAAGGTCGTGAAGCAATCCTGACTTCAACTTGTTAAGTTTGTCGATCAAAACACCGGTTTTCGCAATCGCTGCATCAGCCGTATCCAAGATCAACGCAAGCCGCCGTTGCTCTTCGGGAGTCGCTAACCAAATCTCAGTTTCTCCGACCGAATCAATGCCAAGGCCGTATCGTGTTGTCCCATTGGCTTGTCGCCCAAAATAGGATGCGATTCGCGGTGAATTCAATTGTCGTGCAAGAAAGACAGGATCGTTGTCTTGTGACTTCAATCGAATAATCGAAAGATGGTAGCCGCAGACGAGTTGATCCACATCCGCGCGCACAACGCTTGGCACGCCAATATCGTTTGGCGTTTCCGAATCCTTGGTAATAATCACATCACCCGGTCGCAGTCGAAATTTTGCGATCTCAGCTTGAGAAGCTGTTGCTTCCATGAATGAAAGGTCGGGGGTTATGTTCTCATTGTTGTAGACATCTATGTAGTTACATAGTCGCACTGGGTGCTCGCCGGGAACTGATTTTTTGTCAACGTTACTGACGATAACGTCAGCAATCTCATAAAGCGGCTTCACGCTCCATGTGCTTGGTGGTTGAACTTTCTCTTTAGACATAACCAAGCTCCACGGCGAATTCGCGCAACATGCTCGCAGCCTCATCTCGATCGGTTTCGATACTCGTCAAGTCAATGGAGTACTTGTCCCATAGACATTCGTTGAATTGGATCAATTGCCGACGGTGAGCGCCTACATAATCATCCAGCATTTCCACGAAGTCATCATGCAACATTCCAAGCACCAAGTCGGCCAGTTGCTTTTCATTCATGGCCGCAATTTGCTCTTCCAGTCGCTGGAGGAGAGCGGCCTTTAGATCTCGAACTCGACGTCGTGCGACTGACAACTCACGCTTAATCTCGGCATAGGGCTCCAAAAGTGTTTCGAGTTCGCCAATACGCTTTTGAGCTGCGTCGCATTCTGAATTTAATCGGTACATCTCTGCGCGAAGCTCGCCAGCTTTTTCCGCGTCACCTTTGCCTTCCGCATGCCGGATCGAACCAACTCGATTCTTGTTGCCATCTAGAATCTTCAAGCGATCTGTCTGAGGCTTGATCGATTCCTTCAGCTCCTTGCGTTCGTCATCAAGCCTCTGTGCGTAATTGCGTTTCTTCTCGCTTGATTCTTCTTCCTCTTCCGCTTCTTCGTCAGCTTCACCCTCTGGACCAAGCTCAAACTCTTCTTTCTTAGAGTTCCATTGGGCTACATCGGCTTCCGCTTCAGTAATTTCAACTAAATACTCCGGCAGAAGCGTCCTGACCAATCGATGCTCGAATGGATTGGCTGCATCTTTGTCCGGTTCATCATCCTCATCTGGTTCCACAACAGCGCGAATGGCATCGACCCAGCTCTCAATCAAACCAGCAAAGCCTTGTGCGACCAATGTCTTTAGGTCGAACTGGTTGTCAGACCACCAACTGGCCACAACTCCGCTGAGCTTATAGGAGTCTAATAGGCCAACCGGCAAAAGAGCATCATCGAATGTGCTTACCAGATCGCCACGCACCTTCATGAGTTGCTGAGTTTCTGGCAGCTTTCGGAGTCCCTTCGAGTGTTTACCCCACCACTCATCGAAGGCCTCGGTCATCGCTCTCTCTTGTGCCTTGACTCCCTTGTCGGATTCGATGCGATTCTTGATTTCGCTGCGGCTGCCAATTGCAGATGCGAAATCGTAATAGTCGCTATCGCGATCTACAAAGATGCTTTTCGGCTTTAAACCATGTGATTTGAATAGCTCTCCCGAATCGACTACTTCACACTTGGGTATACCGCCAATCAGATGCGCACGTACATCATGTGGTTCCGGAGGAGGTGAGTTATCAGCGTATCGACGAACATTGAGATTGTAGTCCTCGGCCTCAAGCTGCTCGTGGGTTACGACTGTCGCGTATCCAGGAACATCTTCAAAGGCATCGAAGGTTGTTGTGATCTTTTCGATATGCTCTGGTCGTAGATAGTTTTGAGCACGTCCGGAGAAGTACTCCGCATCGGCGTTGATGAACAAGACCTTCTTCTTGCGCGCTTTGGGCTTTGCATTCTTTGCACGGAGTACCATGATGCACGCGGGAATCGACGCACCATAGAACAAATTCGGAGGCAGCGAGATTACCGCCTCTAACAAGTCGTCTTTGATGAGTCCAACGCGAATCTTCTTTTCGTCCCCACCACGAAACAATACTCCGTGAGGCATGACCGTTGCCATCATCCCGCCATCGGCGAGAACGCTGTGCATGTGCTGCACAAACATCAGGTCGGCGCGTTTAGTCTCCGGCGTGTATCCGTAGCCGAACCGATGTTTGTAGGTTAACGTCGAGGCCGTATAGTTCATGCTAAACGGAGGATTGGCAAGGACGCGATCAAATCGCATTAACTCGCCATCTTGTTTATGCAATGGATCGGTCAAGACATCGCCTTTTCGAATGTCTGCCGACATGATGCCGTGCAAGATCAGGTTCAACTTGCACATCGGATAGCTGTCCGGATTGCTCTCCTGGCCATAGTAGGCCGACTTGCTGCTGTCCCCCCCGTGCGCGTCGATGTGCTCTTTTGAGAGAATCAACATACCACCAGAGCCAACCGTCGGGTCGTAGATCTTCATTCCCTCGCCAGGCTTGACCAAGCCTACCATCAGCCGGACCACGTCACGGGGCGTGTAGTACTCACCCCCACCGCTCTGCACCTTGTCGGCAAATACCTTGATCAGGTACTCGTACGCAGCCCCCGGCAGGTCCGGGAACTCAAAATCCACACTACGAAGCGACAGCTTGTTGAAGTGGGCAATCAGCTTTAGCAGCGTCTTGTCGGTGAGGTTCAGCCGCGTGTTGGCGAAGTGGATATTGTCCAGGACGTGATTGAGAATCGTCAGGTTTTCGTTCTGGAGGGCAGAGAGCGCCTTATCAAGCTCTTCACCGACGTTCTTGCTAACGTGATCGCGTAGACGCGGCCAACGGGCGGCCTCGGGCACAAAGAATACGTGCTTTTCTGCATAGCGCTCCTTGGCCTCGGCTCTTTGTTTGGCCTGGGTCTCGGTACGGCCCCGCGCCATCTGCTCTTCGACGATCTGCTTGTAGTGGTAGTGGAACTCGTCAGAAGCCCGCTTCAGAAATAGCATCCCGAAGATGTAATTCTGATAATCCCATGCATTCATCTTCCCCCGCAGGATGTCTGCGGCAGCGTACAAGTGCCGTTCGAGCTTTCGCAGCGTAATTTTGGCCATTCGGAGTGGTTTTTCCTTTCACCGTCGTCGTTGTAAGTTGTTTTTGGCTAGCATTTTAGCGTTGTTCTCGTAATTCAGCCATTCGCAAGAATTACCGGATAAACCTGCATAAATCCCCAGTGGATCGACGGTCCACAGAGCTCTGTTTCCCGACATTTACGGCTAAACCGCAAGGCAATAGGTGGAATCGCTGCTTCTAATGGCTCGCGAATGTCCAAGTCCTACCAGCTTACCGATCAGAGGCCTTTACAACTCTCGCGGCCCGGATTTCACCCCGTTTGGGAGCCAAATCTGCCTAAATGAGGCGAATTCCAAGAGATCGAGCGATTTGAGACGTCGCTGCATGATCGGAATCCCAGAATTCAATCGTTTGCCGTGAAAACTGGCGGATTGGAGTTGTACCAGTAGGAGATGATCGGCGCTTTGCCTTCTTGGGAGATTTGAGGGGGCGGCACACGCGTTTGTTGCGCGAAGGGCGGTCGATTGTTGTGTGATAGCCTCGCAACAAGCCAATCAAAGCCCACCCCGGCATTTGAATTGAGAACAACGCTCCTGTAGCTAAACTAGACTCCACAGGTTGGTGGCTACTAATCCGCCTGAATTATGGCACTTGAGGATTTGCTGTGGACTATGACGACTGGTCAAAAGCACTTTCAAAATACTGGCTCGGCGTCTCGAGCGATGGGGAGGCTGTACTTGCGCTTGAACCGCTGATACTAGTCGATGTTGCCAAACAGATTGGAGTTGAATTCGAGTGTGCAGACGATGCCGTTTCCAGCTTCATTGCGGCCGTGCGAACGTACCAGTCGCTAGGTCGCCCTTGGCGAGTCGAAACGGCAACAGGCAAGAGAGCCCCTCGATTCTTAATTTTGATCGCCATCCAGGTGTTTGCGGCTTCCCAAATGGATGACGCAGCGGGTGAGTACACGAGTCGTGCCTATTACGTGCAACTTGGCAAGCTTGTGGGTATTCGTGCTATGGGACCGAACTTCGCCGCCGATCATGGCGAAGAACATCGATCGCTTTGGCGGCACCTAAAGGATTGGTTGTCCAAACATAACAGAACGATTCATCTTCCGCCCGATCGAAAGTACACCCACGATCGCAATGTTGGACTTCCGAAATCACAAGCTCTTCTTCGACGGGCCGACCTTGCGCAGCTACCAATCTTCTTTCGCAGTTGTGGCTATCGACCTGGCGTTGACGTGTCGGAAGATAGGGTCAAAAGAGATGTTGAAGTTCGCAGATATAATGCAGAGTGCTTTCCTTCGAACTGGGCACGTCGTGTCCTTGAAGACGAAAATCGATTTCCAACTGCTGTTCGACAGATCTTTAATGAACTTCAAAAGTGGGACGGAGAGTGGGAGTTAGCGACTCCAGGTAGTAACACTCGTGACAAATTCGGCCGAAGCAAGTGTTGGTTTGGCATTAGTGCGAAACGAGCGCTATTAGTTGCAAAACTCGGTCGATCAATTGAAACCTCTACGAATATTTCGGTCGATGATCTTCAAAGCTTGATGTCCGGAAAGAAGGATGCAAACGGTCATCGATTGAACCTCGTTGATGGCCTCTACTTTGGACGGTTTGATGCTGACGATTGCATGTACCAACAAGTATCGGGCTTTGAACCGGGAGATCGGGGACTAATTGCCACAGATACACGCGATCCCAAGTCTTATAACCTCTTCGAACGACTAATTGGTTGCGAAAACGTCGTAACGATTTCCCAGTACTATGCGAGGGAAGATGAATTCCAAGGTGACGTCACTTCACTAACGGGAATTCCTGAAGCGTGCTTGTTCGTTACTTTCGAGGTTTCCGATCCATTGCCATATGCATTCTTGGTAGACCCTATATGGCACCGATTTCTGAAGTCGCCTCGTCCGAGATTGGTCCCTGCTGGTGGCCTCCGTTTTGGTAGAAAAAAGAATTGGGTCGAAGGCGCAGGACCAGCTATTCGTATTGTGGGGTCTCGCCTACCAAGTTCGATCACGATTGACGGCCAACTGATCAGGGTCGATCAGCGTATTGTCAGTCACCAAGCTCTATCTGAACCGGGTGAACACACGATTTGTGCCACCATCGACGGCGTTGTATGTAAGCCATGCCGAGTAATTGTCAGCTGTCCTACCGAGCCAGCCTCGGTGATGGAATCAGAGCGTCGCTGGCGACTTGCCTTGAGAGAGGCTCCAGCATGGGTAAAGACTGAAGATGGTGAGAATAGCTTGATAGGAATGCACTTGCACTGGACAAGAAGCGAAATTCCAACGCTGGCGAAAACTTCACCTATTGAAGAGCGTCTGGCGGCGATCAGAGCTCTAGTCCGTTTCCCGCTCGCATCTGGGAGCACGTCCGCCAAGGACTTTCAACATCCGCTTACAAGATGGCTAAACGCGAACAAATCATGAATACGAACACCAGATGCAGATTAGTTAAAAAAGGGGAGAATTAACACAACATGCCACATCCCACTGACGAGCTGGTCGGCCATCGGATCGTATTTGCGTTAGCGCAGGTTCCAAAGGAAAGCGCATCGGGCCATCGAATGGCATCTCTTGCTCCATTGATGGATCTCGATACAGGAAAAATGGTTCAGGCAAACGCAAAAAACTTTCCATCCGACGGCTATGTTTTTTGGTGGTCTGTGCCGAATCTACAGCTTTCGCCTGGCGATCTCGTGGTGGGAGTTCTATCCAAAGCCAGCGAGAAGTTCTATGGCTCAATGGATCAAAGTTGGTATCAAGTTTCTCCAGACACAAGCCCATGCAATGGAGAGGTGTTTGAAATCGTAAAAACGACGCTGGACGCTGGGACTAGTTTGCGTCGGTTGGTAGACGGTCGGAAGATGATCGATAACTCCTACGAACCACCGAGAATCTATTATGTGTGGGTCGATGAACAAATGGTCGGGCCGTTCTATCCACAAAGATTCGAAAGTTTTCAGTCGCCAACTGGATATTGTTGTGCTCCAGCCGATCGAGTCAACAATGTTGTAAAGGTGTTAAAGGGAAGCAAGCTTAGCGAGTATGTTTCGAACGAGGTCGGCTATTGTGAAGTTTACCTCTCGTCGACGACAAATCACCCTGCGAAAGACCCCAGAAGTCGATTCGTTCGGAGGTATCGGCTTATTCGCAAAGAGGATCTTGCTGGACTAAGTGACCACACGCAGGAGCTTGTGCTGCCTACTGATGACTTCGCGATTACAAAGGCGTGCAATCTACTTGAAGGAAGGAATAACAAACGTGATGCCAAGACCTTGTTGGCTACGCTGGTTGAGAAACTACGCACTGATGAACAGTTGCTTGCTAGCGGTGTAGCTCAGACTGTTGAGGAAATTGCCACGCGAGTTACCGAGAATGACGAAGCTGTAGATAGGATTGCCACGGCCCTTGCGAACTCCGAAGTGGTCAATAAGCGAATCGCTGAGCTCGGGCAGGAACGAGTCGATGCACTGGTTCTCTCCAGAGCAAATGAAATACAGTCTGAAGCGGAGAGGCTCAGTGAGGAAGTCCTCGAGAAGCTCAAGGAAGCCGACAAAAAGCTGGAAAATGCAGGCCTTCAACTACTTGAGACGGAGGCGGAGCTAGAACGATGCAAAAAAGAAATCGACGAGAATGAATCACGCTTCGAGCGAGTTGTGAAGACGGCAACCACACGTTTGTCCCAAGGCCGCGATGAGCTTTTGTCGGATATCTCATTGCTCGGCCCAATCTTTGGTGGCAATCCGCTGGCCGAGCGAAATGGCCACGCGGCAGCTAGCTTAGTGGCTACCCAAGTCCCACATGCATCCAAGAAACGAACCACGCAACTCTTAGGAGAACCGCTCATCGAAATGCGGTACGTGGATTCTCGACTCGTGCCGGTCATGCGAGAATTCGGACTTGTTTTGCCATCGAACAAGGCTGCCGATTTTCATGCATTAATGGTCGCATCGAATCTGGTTTCTCTACCAGACGTTTCATGGGGGGTGGCATATGCAGCGTCCATGGGTGGATCAGCAATCAGTCATTGTGTGACCGTCGAGCCAAACTGGATGTCATTTTCACAGGTCTTTGATGGCGACTTAGGGAGAGCTTTCTCTGAAGCAGTCAACGATGAAGACAGGCTTCATATAATCATCCTTGATGGAATCGACCGCTGTCCCTCTCACGCATGGCTTCAACCGTTTTTTCAACTCAATGCCGGTTGGCGAGCAAGTCTTCCGAATCGCGATGAAAGCGGCTGGCCAAGCAATTTGAGATTAGTATTTGTCGAAGAAAAATCGTGTTCTTGCTTTCCCGTTCCGGAAGACAGGCACTTTCTGAAGAAGTGGGCAATACCATTTTTAACGGAACCCGCTCCGATACAGGAAACTGTCTCCAGTTGCGTTGAGGGGCATCTACCTTTTGAAACTTGGAAACTGAATACGTCGTCGGAAGAGGACTTCGCATTCGAGTCATTGCTTCGCGAGTTATCGATGGAGTCCTGTTTGCTGGAGGCAAGATTACAACGGTCGTTGACTCGAAGGCTACGCGACGTTTATGTTCGCCTTGGTCGAGATGAAGATCGAGTTTCTTCTGCAATTCGCTGGTTGTTGCGGATGAATGTCGCAGGTATGGAAAGTTCACCATGAATCGATGGGACTCTCTTGCTGGCTGGCTCTTCCAACGACAAAGTACTCCGTGGCAAAGAGTAAAGCAGGCCTGCCAATCGCTTTCTCAGGCGGCTGCATTAGGAGCTGACTGGTCGCCGCTTGGACATGCGACCTATTGGATTCGTCCGCTGCTAGAACTCGGAGTGGTCGAGTTCGATGGCAACAGTATCCTGGCCTGCCAGCCAGGTATCATTTGGACGCACGGACGGGGCCTAATGTTCGGTTATTGGACTAGAGCTCGTATCAAACGACTGCGTAATTCGGTCCGCGTGTACAGTAAGCAAACCGACCGCGGCCCAACCTGTCTTTCTGCAGTGGGCACGCGTCAAGAATTAGTGCGAGCAGCCGAGGACTGTGCGGCGTGGTTCTCGGACGATAATGGCGATCAACTACTGGCCAACATTCCCGGGGTCACTGATTGGCTACTTGCTCTCAATGAAGATACTTCATCGCCCACCGGCGATTGGGAAAAGCTAAGCTTCAGGAATCGTAAGCCAGTCTGGGTGTCAGCCAAGGAAGTTTTCGCACAGCCTGGTCTGTATCGTCGCCGATCTGGAAGTCCCGTTCAAGTTCACGTGGCTGCCGATGTGCGTCGCGCGGTTACCAATCCAGACCAGCGTGCCGTTGCGATGTGGTTCGAAAATCCTCCGAAATCTTGGATTTTCCTGAATGAGAAAAACTGCTTGCTGATCCCAACGGCAAGCCCGCGTTTGCCTTTGCTGGTGGCACGAAGTTTAGTTATCGGGGCCGGCCATGTCGCTAATCGAGTTCGATATGATAATGAGCTATGGTGGGGCTATTCTCACGTTACTTTTAGGAAAGCAAAACTGGCTGCCTCCATTCTTGAACAGGATGTGATTGTGCGGTAATTGAGGAATGATTAATGATGCAAGGATCGTTGAATGACCCGTTCACACTCGCTGAGCGGTTGCATGAGCTTTACTTAAAGTACATCGACAGCGCGATGCCCCTTCGCGACGAACGGCTAAATGTTGAGCGTCAGACACTTCTGCGTGAGTCCGGACGCCTCTT
>Ga0214163_1000088_pt1 | contig 38416 bp, 47 predicted proteins | sample LakMenepilimnion_2_FD_153001 | JGI IMG/M metagenome (GOLD analysis project Ga0214163, IMG submission 153001) | Freshwater microbial communities from Lake Mendota, WI - Practice 15JUN2010 epilimnion v4 | ecosystem: Environmental > Aquatic > Freshwater > Lake > Epilimnion/Euphotic zone | place... | reverse complement strand
AGATCAGCAAGACTTTTAAAAGAGTTGCTAGTTAAACTCCGTTTAGCATCTTCGCTCATCGAATCCACTAAGGACTGAGCAGCTGCTTTAACGATATAAGTCATCTCCTCTAAGGAGGAGCGGTCATTTATATTTTGCTCTATCTCGTTATCAAGACGGCTAATGTTAATCTCGTGTTCTTGGGCAATCTCTGTTAACTCATCTATTCGTTCATCAACCTTTGCTATTTTATCTAAATCAGGGGGATTCTCCCGCTCGAGCCTTGCTTTGGTTTTCTCTAAACGACCAAGTCGCTCTAATATTCCTTCGAGTCTTTTAAGCTCTACTCTTAAATCGCTTGCCAGCTGAAAATGAGGAGCTATAATGTCGTTAAACCTATCTCTAAATTCAGGGTCTTTAGCGACAATATCGAGAGCAAAAGATAAAGTTTTTTTAGTTCCTGATACACCAGCACTGCGAACGTCTCTTGGACCATCGGTACGAGGTTTGTATACCTCGGGATTGAAATAATCCTTACCTATTGGGGAACTCGACATTCCCTTTGGCGCTCCCATATCCTGAGCGCGCTTTATGCGCATCCCCGGTCTTTCATCTTTAGCTTCGGAAAATACTCTTTTCATTGTTTAAAAAAATCAATATTTTTTCAAAACCTTAGTTTTTTTCGCGGATTTCGACAATGCCCTTCCGAATAAAGGCCCCAGAAGCAGGGTCTATCCAGTGGGCTTCTACGACTATTTTATCCCCGTGATCTAATTCAATTAAACGGGGCGCTACTGGTTGCCCACTAATAGGCGAAGGGATATTTATTGGTCTAACGAATTGTTCCATGATATTATTTAGTCTAAGTGCTAAATAATTCTGAAATAATATTCGCCATCACGCTTTTAATACAAAATGTATTATGCCAAATAGTCTGTTGATTGATAATAGTTCTAAATCCGCGCTCTTCGCAAATACTTAGAAATCCATCAAAGTCTGTAGGCAAGGTATTGAAGGATTGTCGATTATAAGTTATATACTCGTCATCCCACTCCGAGCTACCCATGTTATTCAGGTCAATGAGCTTCATATTCTCAGAAACTTGCTTCTCTTGCTCTTCGGTAAGTAGAGTATCGCCTTTAATAATCTGTAGCGCTCTCTTAGGCCCTATCTTATCAAGCCCGATAATATTATCGGCCTTATCCCCAGTTATAGACTTATACAATGGGTATTTTTCGGGAGCAAATCCAAATAACTCTGTGAATACCTGGGTATCATATAGAATCTTCTTAGTAGGGCTATAAACGCTTGTATCCTCGCTTATTAACTGATAAAAATCGGTATCTGCCGAGACAATCGTTTTCTTGCCCTCTTTTTCCTTAGTGAGCCAAAAAATAATATCATCTGCCTCGCCTTTCGTCGGGAATATATTTTTTACCCCGAGTTTGCCAAAGCATTCTACAATCAAATCCGTCTCTGTATGGACTTGCTGATTGTATTCGGTATCTCTCGTCTGCTTATAGTTAGTATCGAGTTTCCTTCTCAATGCTGGCTCCTTGGATAGTCTCATATCCCAAGCACACCAGATTTCATCAGGCTTAAACTGCTCTACATAAGATTTAAGGGAACGTAGTGTGATAAATACATGGTCAGCGGCGTTATTATTATTGGAAATCCAATATGCTCGATGGACTAAATTATTTCCATCAATTATTAGGTGTTTTTTCATTTTTTTTGAATTGTTTTACCGCAATACGATATACATATCCCGGTATTTTCTCTACGAACTTTAGAGCCCCGCCTTCTAAACCATTATAAAATAGTTCCTTTTTAATACATCTATTTTCCATTATGGGAATAGATAAAAATTGATATTCGTCACCAGATTTTTTACAATAAATCCACATTTCACCGGCATATGCGCCGGTTTCGACAGCAAATATCTTACGTTTCTTAAAAATCATCGTCGCTAGACTTAAACTGTTTACTAAAATAAGCAGGGGCAAATTTTTGTAATCTCATTCCTAGCGATTCCTTTTCTTGATCGGTTTTACCCTTTACTATTTCTATTGCTTCTCCGTTATAATCAAATCCTAAAATAATAAAACACGGCAAGAATTCACCTACCGTGTCTACTATAGCAGATTTACACTCGTTCGAATATTTTTTAGTCGTAGAGTGCTCTTTTAATGCCTTTGTAAGCAATCGTTCAAAGAACGCGTCGCTATAATCCGAGCTAATAAATTCGGACTCATCATCAAAGCCAGAAAGTGATTCTATATCGGTCATGCCGCTTCTTTCTTATACTCACTGCCCTCAAGCGCTTGCGATACTCCTTGTGTAATTAACTTTTCGACTATAATTTCTATAGAGTTTGTTTTCATATAGAAATTCTTAGGAAATAATTTACCCCCATCGTCTAAATGAAACATAAATTCTTTCGTGTCGTTACTAAACAGACAGGTTATGTAAACGCTCGTGTCGCCAGGGTCAACAAGTATAGTCCATTTGCGAATATCGCCCTGCTTATACCCGTTAAATACCTTGAGAGTTATAAAATTACAATCTCTCAATCTCTTTAAGAAATATCCGAGAGTATATAAATTATTTTTTCGCTTTTTTTCTTCGTTCATGATACTAGAGATGTAATAATATAGTGTAAAATTGACTGATTTGTATGAATCTTAAATTGAGCAATACCATACTCATTGTTAATACCAACGCTCGCACTAGCATTTAACGAGCTTAGAGCTCTGATAGGATCGAGCATAAGAGGTATCGGTTGTGCAAGAGGCGGTCCATCATAATCCTCTACAAGACAAAATGAAAACATATCACTATTACTAACAGTCCTATCAGTTAGTTCAGCGTGTATTTTATTATCTTCGGAATAAAGATAGACCTTATTAATTTCCGGGGTAATTAACGAACTCTTAATCAATCTATTCAATACACTACTCTCAATATTAAAATTAACATCATTAGTAAATGAATTTACTTTGTCAATATTAATTTTTGGCGAAGATAAAATTCCATCCTCATAGAGATGGAACTTGAACTTAAGAGACGAAGTCTTGTATTGAATATTATTTGAATTTACTATCAAATCTACATTATTATCCTCAATAACTTTTAAGGAATTAATAAACTTATCGATATTAGGTATATTGAGAGTCTTAGCTTCATCGTATTGTTTGTCAAGAAGGTATTGAGCATATAATATAGTCGTATTATCCGCAGATGATACCAGAGATGTAATTTTATTACCCGCTATATTCAAGATAGCGGTCTCTGAAAACCTGTTGATAGGCTTTAGAAAGTTAGTTATAAACCCTATCTTATCATTAAGTAATAAATTCATTGATTCTTTAATGTCTTCTTACTAGAAGTCTTTTTAGCAGGAGCTTTTTTATCCTCTAACATCCTAATAATACTATTGACTCTATTATTAAGTAGTTTAATTTCGTCAAGTATCAACTTTGTCTGGGTATTCGGTTCGACGAAGTTAAACTCGAGTTGACCATCGTCGATCGGCTCAGGAGCACGAGCAATAGGCGCTTGAGCCACAGGCATTTGCACCGCAGGGGTATCGCTAGGCATGGGGATAAGAGTAGAAGCAATATCAAAAGTTTCAACTCTCGCAGGCTGCTCATACCGAGCTTGATGACCAAATTTTTGCTCAACTTCTGTAGCGGCTTTTGATATTAAATAATCAATATTATTACCGTTTTTAGAAACTGCGCTTCCTGGTACAATCGCGCTATCCAACTCCTTGGATTTACTCATCGCAAATCCAAGGAAGTTAGCAAGAACGTTTTTAATTTCAGGTGAATTTTCCATATTAGTCTTCACCAATGCCAGCAAGAAGTTCGGCTACAATCGGATCATCGTCATCATCATAGGTGGACGAAGCAGCCGCTTCGACCTTTGCCGCGGGCCTTGATTCCTGCCTTACCTCTGGTCGCGACTCTACAGTCTTCGTAGATGAGACGGTGCTCGCTACAAAATGCTCGTCGAACATCGCTTGAAGCTCGTCGTAAGACTTAACCTGGAAAACACTCTCAAGATCAAACACTTTCGAATAGATATCAGATACTTGATTCTCTGAAAGACCAAGATCAGACTTATGAGTAGTAAATCTCGAAGAAACATAGGTCGGATATTCGCCTTGCGATTCGACTTCGATTTTAAGATTTACACCGTTCGGCCCAAGGTCAAAAATTCTCGCGCCAAACTCTTCACTATCTTCGCCATCAATAGCGCGACGAATAATCTTTTCAAGTTGCTTACCATAGCGAATGATTTTTACCTGACCGTTATTATCAGGATTCTTGCTATCGTCAACAATATACGCATTGACAAGCCACTTTTCATTCTTCTTAACAGCCTTGATACGCTCTTTCTCGAAGTCTGATCCGTGCTTATAGATACGATATCGCGCCTCAATAATAGGATCGCGCTCGCCAAACGTTTGCGGCGAGACCGCTTGAACATATTGACCAGTAGCGAACGATTCCCAACCTACCATAAAATAATGGAATAGGGACTTGTCTGGCTTATCCATATTAGGAAGAAGCCTTACTGTATATGTATTGCCTGGCTCCATTGCGAGAATGTTACTCAGACTGGTTCTTTGCTCTTGGTTAGAAAGAGCACCTTTGATACTATCGAACATGGATGAATTGAATTTCTTCATATATAACATTATAACGTATTTTCTTTTATTTTCAACTTATTTTTTATTTTTTGAACTAGTAGTTTACATTTGGTTGATCTAATGTATCTATTTCGCGCAAAGTCTATTTTATCAAAGAAATTGTCCCCATTCATAAGTCGGACAATATCTTTATCACATAAAAGTATTGCTCTATCAAACCCTCTAAAATCTAAAAGCGGGTAGAGCCAAGTTTTTCTATCTTTAAGATGAAGTATACAGGAATATTGCGACTCTTGTTTTTCGCAAAAATATTCATCTATTGATATTTTATTTCTGTCGCAGTATTTTTTTATAAAGAGCAGACTGTCTCTTGCTCTCGTAAGAGATTCTAAATCATCTGGATCGAGCGACTCGATATGCTTCATATACCTAGTATATGAAGAGATTGCCTTCGGAGAAGCATAAAATTTTAAATCAATTCTCGCAGTCTTGTCCTCAAAGTATGGCGAGTTAAAAAAATCCTTAATATTAATATTAGGATATGCCTGAAGTCTATAGGCAATTTTTTTACATATAGCAATATTCTCTTGCGAGAAATTATCAAAATTTTTCCTTATTTTAAAAGGCTTGTCTTGCGATGTTCTTAGTGCTATAAGATACTGATTATAGATTTGTTTCTCAAAATCAGTTATTTCAAGATTTTCGACTGCGGACATTTATTCAAATATTTCGAGATATACTTACTCTTGCTTAGAGTTGGATCATACTGTATAAATCTCAAAAATATTTCATAATCACTGTCAATGCCAGTCATATTCTTGAAGAGATTTCTATAGTTTTTGTTATCCAATAACAATAAGAAAATATTCGGAAGATTCAACTTTTTATTCTGTATTAAACAAATAAGACTACAAAAACAAAGCAACAGATGATCGCTTTCAATAAAATTTATATTTTCAATGGGATTAAATTCGTTTCTGCTAATCATAACTTGTTGAGTGATTTGGTAAAGTCTAAAAATATATCCGTTATAGTCCCGCCCGCAGCAGCACTATGGCCTCCACCGTTAGCAATTTTTTTTGCTAACTCTGACATTGAAAGGGTACATTTAGTAGAACGTCTAAATGATACAGACCCAGAATTTACATTTACAACAATGCCGATATCGGCATCATACATATCAATAATAGTTTTGGCTACATCGTTGATAGCAAAATCAGCTATAGTTGAAACAATCTTTCTTTTTTGGCCAGATATATTAATTTCTCCGATATGTATATCTAACTCTGCTATTGTTTGCTGTAGCTTTCTGTTATAGATATTTATTATGCTTTTTTGCTGCGCATTAAACCCCTTAAATCCGTTGTAGAACGAATCATACATTTTTTGAATCCTATCTCCGGAGAGTCCCCAGAATAGTCTGTTTAAATCCAACGTAAAGGGATATTTTAAAGTATATGAATCATAGTCATCAATAAGATTAATCAGCAACTGCTGTTCCTTCATTAACTTGACCTTATCCTTATAGGTGTCGATTATAAGTTTGGTACAAGAAGTATGAGGCTTTACAAGAGCTTTAGCGAACTGGTATTTACTTTTATTAAGTAAATGGCTCTCGTGATGGTCTATAATAACTATATTTTTTTTATCGACTATATCTAAATGCTGACTAACGTCAATGTCGCAAATAAAGATAGTTTTATAGTTATGCTGGTTTTGAATATACCAACTGCTAAAATCACTCCTAAACTTCTTAGGGGTAGTAGCGCGCACGGGTATCTGCCTACCAAATACCCAAGAAAGAGCGAGATTTGATCCCGCTCCATCTAGGTCAGCATCAACCCATGAAAATAAACTCATAATACTATATTTATATAGTATATATATAATATATGTCAACTATCGGTCAACATTTTGAGAGTATTGTAAATTTCATTCGCTTCGTCAGTATTAGACATAGTTTCCTCATCAAACTCGCTTAGAGTAAGAGTAGTATAATCAATACCAAACCGCTTCGTCCCGACCGCTCTACCGAATCGGTTCTTCATTATACCAGCATGGATGGTTTGAAACTCAATATCTTCATCATCCTGCCAGAGACCCATAATAAAGTCAGCAGTCGCCGCAACCCCTACTGATTCTGACAAGCCATCCAGCCCCGGGCTTGCCTCATTAAAACTACCACGATTTAACTGCGTCGCTGTAATAATAGGGCAGTTAAATATATACGTCATAGCACGAAGCTGCTCTGTAATATATTTTACCCGCTCATATAGGTTAGTTCCCGCAGGCGAGTTTAGCAAGTTTAGGTAATCAATAACAATAGCATCAAACTTGATACCGCTATTATGAAGTTTCTTAATAAATCCGGAAATCTGCTTCGGGGTAATCGTAGAAGGAGGAAACTCTTTAATATATATTCTGCGCTTAGGATTGTTTGCTTTAATCTTTAGCATATCTCTTCTCAAAGTCTCGCTCGAGAATTGAAGTTCGGATAGAGGTATAGCTGTAGCATTAGAACACAGGCGTCGAGCATATACCATCTCAGACATTTCAAGGGATATAACCAAAACATTATGACCTGATGCTGATATATTATTAGCTATATTACCAAGAAAGATACTCTTACCAACATTCGGTCTACCTGCGTAGATATAAATGGCTCTACCGTCTCTCTTAAACCCTCCGCCGAGAATTTTATCCATCCACTCCCAACCAGACGAGATAACCGGGTCGGTCTTATTCAAATCATCAACAATACGATCAATATCACCATACAACTCAATACCATGGTCGGTAGTTAGGTTAATATTACACGCTTTCTCGAACTTATTAAGAATAAGTTCTGTATCCGCGCCACCCTCACTAACCATTTTAGCAGTTTCAAGAAGAGTATTATAGACTCCCTTCTCTTTTATAAACTGCTCGGTATTTCTTTCTAACTCTTCAGTATTATATTTTTTATCGAGATGTGTAAACTCTTCTACAACCTTCTTAAATGAACTCTTTAGTTCATCCGTAGTTAAAAGAGCCTTTACTTCTGTGATGTTCGGGCAAGTTTTATTTCTATCATGAAAGTTAGAAATAATATCAATAATATCGCGATTATTTTTGTTATCAAAGAGTCCAGGGGTTAAAAAATCTATAACAGAGGTCAGATATGCCTCATTAGTAAGGCAATGGAAAAGAATAATCTTCTCCATAAAGGAATGATCAAGTTTCATATAAAGTGCTCCGTAGGGTGAAGGTTAATCCGTAGGGTAACTCCACACAGCAAACGGCTTATCTAACTTATAGTATAACTTATACTTTTCAATAGTAGAAAGGCTTTCAAACCCCTTTACTTTTCTACAGTTCATACTTTCACTAATAGCGACTGCGAACGGAGTTAGATTACCTTCAGGTATAATAGATACAGCTGTATTGTCTCTACACCATTCAATAAATGATTTGGTAAAATGCTCTTTACCTGGCCATCTCCTTAATCTCTCTTCACACATTCCCAGAGCATGGTCAATAAGCCACCGCATATTGGACCGAGACTGTACTACCCACTTCGAGCAGGGATGATTTCTATGTCTTTTTGCTTGCTTACGCGGCTGACCAGTAGCGGTGCGAGGACAATCTGGTTGCTCGAGTTGTTCCGTCGTAAAGCAATAAGCGAGCATTTGACCAGACTCAATAATCATTTTTGATCTAATATGCTTATCGCACATTAGATGCGCAGCCTCTTTAGGGTCATCATCCAAAACAAATATATTCATATATAACTATAATATATTTGTTCCCACTAATCAATATATTTATCCCCATTTATTCATAAACCAATCTTGACCCTTTTTCCACTCTTCGTCCGGATTTGTTAAGCCCGGGGACATATGAATGATTGGAATATCCCAAACCCCAATTTTAAATTGGTTTTTATTACATTCTAACGAAAAATCTAAATCGTAATAATGAAATCTCGCAGGATTAGTCTCGTCAAACCGGGTCCTTTTCAATACCGACGGCTTTACAGCCATAAACACTCCATCTATTAGTAGCGCTCTACTCGGCATAGGCCCGAAAGATGTAATATAGTATGGCTCAAGGGAACCGGGTTCCTTATTAATGGGATGGGCCGCTGCTCCCCGATGGTCTTGTTTATTTCCCATGATATGCCACAAGCAGGGCTCTTTAATCTGAGCATTTAGGGTTCCAGCGACTCCTAATACATCATAAGTTTTAAATCCTTCCTCTATTTTAGAATGTAAGTCTTTACAGTTTATATAAACATCGTCATGAACAAACACTATAGCAGTATCGTCTTGGTAGTCTGTATTTTTATCAATAAAATCATTATAGACTGCGCAAATAGATTTAGTATTGCGCTTAAATTCGTGGAGTTCAACGTTGCCAGTTAGTTTTTCTACACTTTCGCTTAGTAGAGTTTTTTTATCTTCCTTGCTACAGGAGACAATCAGTATATTATTTAACTTCATAAAACAAAAAACGGAGAACTACATTTGAATTGACCAGCGAGAGTAAGACCATTAGCTGTCAATTCAAATATTTTACCTTCTGGGACTTCTTCCCATTTATTAGAACTATTAATAGACGAAAAATTGCCTTTTTTATCGGCATACAGAGTCGAGCCCTGCCTCGCTATATAAACTTTTTTATTCTTATTATTAAAAATCCAAACCGAAAAAGTGCCCTCGATCAATGATAGCGCTTTCGATATTGATTCAATACAAGCTTCATCATTATTAAACCTATTTGCTAATATAGGTATGAGTTTGGAATCTACCGAGACCTTAACCCCATCGTTATACTCAAAGACTAACTTATCTTGATTAGTAATCACCCCGTTATGAGCAATAACCCAATCACCTATAATAAACGGATGAGTAGTTGTTTCAGACCATACCCGACTCGACCCGGTCGGTGCTTGCAAATGACCGAGGTATAGAGAATGTTTTACTTTTTGAGTTTTTTCTTCTATTTTAGCGCACCCAGGCCACCTGTTTACGACATACGGCACCTTATTATTAGGTTCATTTATGCCAGTCATAGACCCACTCCATGTACCTCTCTGAATGTTTGCATTATGCAAAATCTCAAACATTTCCTTTTTAAATGATCCAAATATAGCGCACATCGTGTATATTTATATCTCCTATTAAAGGTATATTTGTTCCTAAAAAAATCAACTTTTTACATAAATATAAACATGAAAGATTGGCAAGAGCACGAAGCAATTTATAAAGTATATACTGAAGCAAAACAATTTGAAGCTGGAAAATATCACCCTCGATTCAGCAAAACTTCCCAAGAACTTAGATCACGGGGGGTTTCTGTTCCCTCGCGAGACGCAATACACTTTATTAGCAATCTGCTTGAATATATAGACATTTTCTCTGAAGAGGAAACAGACTCTGTTGTAAAGAATAATAGTTTCGCTGAAAAGAGAATGAGATTTCTTGAACTTTTAGATATTCATTCCGAAGAAATTAAATCCTCCGCCGCTGATATTGAAGAAAATTATAGCTCTCAATTTGATCAGTATTTTAAAATTGAATCTGCCAATAGAGGTCAGCGCGGAAGAGGGGACAAATATTCCGCCAACGCAGCTGCTATTGAAATGGCAAAGCAGCAAAAAGAAGAACTACAAAAACTTAAATCCATGGCATCGGGAGGTGCAGCGGATTCTCTTAATGTTCTTTCGGCCGGTCTCGATCAAGCCGATAAAGACTTGGGCGAGACTCTTGGGGTAAGCTTAGAAGACCCTACCTTTATGTTTGAAATTAAACTTAAAAATCCCGGATTTGCGGATAAAGTAGTCAATTTTCTCAAGCCCTTTGCTGGAGATTCAGAAATTGAGTCGTATGGCACCTCTATAGAGTTCTCTGCGGAACCAGATTCCCAAATCGCTAAGTTAGTAGCCAAGATCGGGCGCGAAAAAGTTGAGGATACTATAAACGATTGGCTTGATGACAATACTACCGGGGGTATAGCTATTATTGTTACCCCCGACGAGCCCGGCTTTGCGCAAGAGCTAGTAGCGCCTGGGAAGCGAAAGGCTCCAATATTTGAGCCCGAAGATACTGACGAAAAAGAGCAGGAGTATGGAGATAACTTACCGGACGCGCCTGAGATGGGCGATGAAGAGAGATATTCTCCTAGATCTTCTTCGAGACCTTCCTTTACAGGTGATGATGAGGATTATGGCGGAGATAGTGATTATACTCCGAGATGGGCCCGTGAAGAAGAAGAGCACGAAGGGGCTAGAAGATCTCCGGAAGAAGGGGAATATGATCGCTCGCACGATTATGATGAAGACGCCTATAGCGACGAGGCTGATCTCGATGATGATGGCGAGCTTAGTGAATACGAGAAGAAGAGAGGTAGCGCTATTAAAAAAGCGATGAAAAAAGGCGGGAAAGAAGAAAATAACGAAGATATTAAAATGTCTCCGCAGCAAATGAATCAATGGATGTATATGCAAAGAGCGCGGCGGATGCAAAACAATCTTAGACAAAATGAGCGCTGGAGCAATTACTAAAATATTGCTTTTTATTTTAGCTATAGTAGTTATATCCGCTACTGGTTGCACTTCTATGAATAATAGAATGGCGTATAAAATTAATAAAAGTCTATATGATAATATGTTAGACGAATACCTCAAATAAAAAAAATAATAATATGAGTATAATAACCGATCAAGACCAAAATAATATTTACGACCTATACCAAGAAGGTATTTTAACTCGTGCGAGAGCCGGGCTCGGAAGTTTTATAGGCGGGGGCGGGGTAGAAGGCAAACTCAATAATATTATCGCTCAGTATAAAACTAAAATTGGTAGAGAGCTGGGAGATTTAGAAGCAGATTTTAAAACATTTAAAGGTTCCATTCAACCTGCTCAACAAGCTAAATTAAATACTCTATTAACCAATCTTGGCGGCGTAGGGGTACAGAGTGCCCAATCTATGTTAGGCAAATTCGGGCATATGATTGGTAGAGTGGTAGGAGCAGCCGCTCCTGCTGCTGCTGTTGGCGCTGCTACCGCTGCACTTGGAGGTGCACCCGCTCTCGTAGGCGCTGCTGCTGGCCTTACCCGCGGTCTTAAAAATGTTCCGAGAACAGATATAGATACTGTTGGCAAACTAGGTAGAATAGGAGTCTCAACGGGCGTAGGCGCCCTCGCCGGCTACGGGGCAGGTAAATTAAGTGATTATTTGAGAGCTGACGCAGTACCTGGGGCGTCGCCTGAGGCATTGCCGATGATTAACGCCAATAAAGGCGATACTATTAATATCTTTAAGCAACTTCACGGAAGCTCTTATGATCCTAAAAGCTCTGTTGACGCTGCTAAGATGGCATTACAAGAACTTGGCCAGCAAAAAGGTTTAACAGGAAACAAATTAGCTGAATTTGTGTATAATAATGGGGGTACTAAAAATATGGATGGTCGAATTGCAAGGGAGTTACTTAGCAAGCTCGGCACTACTAAACAAGAAATAGCGGATAATATAGCGAGTAGCGCCGCCGCACCAAGCCCAACACCGATACCAGCTCCATATGATACGAGTTCTTTTATAAGAGATCCGAGAGGAATAAGCGATTTGAGAGATTGGGCCGCGAGTCGTGGCAGGGGAGCTTTAAATACAGTAGCGAGTAGCAATAGAGCGCTTAATTTAGCGCCAGCTGGAGACTAACCAATTTTATGAAACAGAGCAGAACTAACGAGTTAATGGAGAGGCATATCAATCACCTCGAATTACAGCAGATAGATGAAGGTCTTTGGGATAGAACCAAGGCTAAAGCTGCTGGTATAGGCTCTTTCATTACATCTGGATCGAAAAGAAGTGAGGCATATCAAAATACAGCGCAGTCTAAATTAATTGACAGTAAGATAGCAAAGATAGCTAAAATTATATCTAAACTGGAAGACGACGTAATGGAGTCTACGGGATTAACTATGGCTGACATTAAAACTAAACACCCAGCTGTTTTTAATGAAATCGAAAAAATAAAGCAGTCAGTAAGTGCTGCCCCACCAGCCACTCCACCCGCGCCTACACCCCCATCGTCCGCGCCCACACCCCCATCACCGGTATCAGGTACATTCGACAGCATATTTAACGACTATTTAACTCGAAGACGCATTAATCGGAATAACTTTAAAAATAGGGATTTAAATGAATTGCTTCAACAAGAATTTAATATAGCTGATAGTAGAAAAAGAAGCAAAATTATTCGGAATAATTTATCTATCCCGAATACTAAGGATAATACCGTCGTACGGGATTCTACTCTCGATGCTTTAAAAGGATTACTTATGCGTCGCGGCATAATAACCGCATAAATAAGTCTATAAACACATAAATAACTATATGAAATATATATCATACAATGATCAGGAGCTTTTATCTGAAAGCTATAACTCTATTAATTTAAAACAAGTAATACTTGAATCCTCGGTCGATTCTTTTATTAAAAATGCCCCTAATGTAAGCACCCTTGCTGAGGCGTATGCTATATTAGATATATATAATGATCTAGTTGAAGAAGGTCTATTTGGAGGCTTAGCGAACGTCGCAAAAGGGGTAGGAGGTTCGATTGCCCGCGGCGCTCAAAACGTCGCATCAGGTGTTGCAAAAGGAGCAGGAGCGGTTGCTCAAGGAGTAAAAACAGCTGGTCAAATGGCCGGTGCGGCCGGTCAACAGATCGGCAGCAACATATCTCAAATGTATCAAACCGGATCTAGCGCGGCTGAAGCTCAAAAAGCTCTACAACAAGCCAAGGCGGCTGCTGATCAACTTGTCAACTTAATTAATCAAGCTAAACAACTCTCTCCCGAGACGTTTAAAAACTCTAAAATGAAAGATATAAATAATGTATCTTTAGGCCAATTAGTCAAATATCTCGCCAACACCGGGTCTGCCACCCAAGGCGCTGCTACTGCTGCTAAAAATCGAGGAGTTTTCGGCGGTGTCGGCGGAGCAGTTCAGCAAGCATATCAAGGCGGTGCTGCCCCAGCTCCTGCTACTCCTTAATTTTGTTTTTATAAAAACAATACAAAAATAGGTCTCATTTAATGGGGCCTATTTTTTTGTCTCTATATATAACATCTAATCTATCTTGCTCCTCGTATTTAACCGGGTCTTGATAGCCCGCTTCAATAAATCCTTGAAGTCTTAGGGAACTGCTCGCGGTAGAAGCGCTGGGCAGTTCCCCTCCCTCATAACAAGTCCAGGTTTTACTGAAATCTACTTTATATTTGATACCTTCTCTAACAATATCTGCTTTAGACATATCAATAAGAGGGGCCTCAATTCTAACTGGAGAGTTTCTATTGAGATTTAGAATGTTGTTTATAGAGTCAAGAAACTCAGGAGAACCATCCCAGTAGCCAGCCAGGCTATCGGCTTGAGCTGCTCCATGCCATACGACATTAGCCCCTACCGCCTCTGCTCGAGCGCTACATATAGATAGAAATATCATATTCCTATTAGGCACATATGTTTTAGGTTGCGCTTCACCTCTAATATCTTTTACATTAGGGGTATCAATATCGTCATTAGTTAGAGATGACGTCGGCGCTAACTCTCTAATAAAAGACACATCTAATATCTGATGGGATATATTAGGATTTTTTTGCTTTGCTAATTCTATTTGAATCTTAGCATATTCAATCTCTTTTGAATGTCTCTGATTATAGTTAAATGTCAAGCAATGAACTTCATTAAACTCTGCTGCTGCTCTATGGAGGAGAACAGTTGAATCCATTCCCCCGCTAATTGGTAATACCACTTTACTCATTTTCTAATTTCTTTATTTTCTTTTCTAACTTTAAATACTCTTTTTGATTAGCCGCAGCATTATCATGCCAGCTATTTCTATCATCAAATATAGCGGTAACGCGTGCTTTGATAGCTTCTATATTATGAACGGGGGATCCCCCATACGTCTCTATCCATAGATTATTAATTAAATCTTGGAGCTCCATTAAGGCTAAATCGGACATTATATAATATAATCTAAGGTAGCTCAGGATCAAGGCTCCAGGCCTCAACAACGTAATTTCTCACATATCCCCAGGGCATAAAACATGTTCCACTACTACCCCAACCGCTTCCCCACGAATTCACTATAGTAATTCCTTGATCATTTACCCCGTCAACATATACCCAGTGGTATCCTAAAACAGGATCATTTGCTTCTGGAAGTTTAATTTGGCCTGTCTGAGCTGTATATATTTCAAAAGACTTATGAACAGCCATTGTAATACCTACAGGAAGCTTCTCTGTACCTATACAATAATAAAAGTCATTCTTAATAGAATCAAAGTCGTTTCTATTAAAATCGAATCTCTTATATCCCTTAAATTTAATAAGATTTTTATCAGTTATGCGAGGAGGCTTTTCGTCAAAATTTGCTGGAGCCCACTGGGAATTCTCGCATACGCCTTTTTTAATAAGATTATCAAAAACATCTCTTACATACGCTCCAACATTTTGCGTTTGAGTATTATTAGCCTTACGACCCCAATACCACATCCAGTAGGGACTAAAATCTATGTCAAGACCTGCGACTCTTTTATAAAAAGTGTGAAGCATTCCAGCGGTGCCATGACCGGTGCAAGAGCCCCACTTTCCTTGATGCCATATTTTACCTCTAAATTCGGATAAGGTATAGTCTCCCTGAGCGGCATTACCAGCTACATATAATCTATCCCTGATATCAGGGAGAGAGGGTAATACATATGAGTATTTTTGTCTTAGTTTTGATATATTGCTCATTCCCCGTAAAATGTTGCTTTTAAGAATAAATCGATAGATTCAATAACAAGAGAGCGCTCTTTACCGGCAGCCCATTTGCGTAATTGCTTAAATTTAGGGTCTATACATTTTCTTTCTGTATAACACTTTCTAAATTCCTTCACAAGTTCCTTATCCTTAGTAATATAAGCGAGTTCCGTCATATACTTCGCTTTAACGAAGGACGGGCTGCTTACACTGACCACCCGGGTATAAATGTTCCCAGATAACTCAGTGGTTCGGCAGCCCGCTGTGAAAGACAGTATTAAAAATAGCAATATGTATCTCATATTACTATTTAGTCAATCAGCTTTCGTCTTCTTCGTCTTCTATCTCAACCGGAACATCATCTTCGCCCTCGAGATTACTGTACGTCCACTCATTTTTAATCTTCTCTTCAAGCTTAGGAATGATAGTTTCTTCCCAGAGTTTAATATCCTTGCGGAAGTTTTTATAATATCCGATTTTAGTGCCGTCCGCGAGTTGATAAGTAGATCCAGTCTGAGTAATAACCTCAAGACCAGTCGCAATATCAAGGAGACCATAGAATCTATCAAGACCAGTCGAGAAAGATAGATACATCTCTCCTTCAAGATATTGCTTAAGGAACCTGTTCTTTCTGGTCAAGGCTCGTATAATAATACCAGCATAACTCTTTTGACTTACTGCGAGTTTAGAGTCAGACATCTTGCCTCCATCATCTTTAACTGGCTTTCTTGCGAGTTGAACCGTTACAGAGGGAAGGTATACAACAGACTTACCCCCGGGCATATTCTTTTCAATAGAAGGAAACATCGCCGTGGGATCATCATACACATGGTTAGTACATAGAATAGTTGTCTGGGTAATAGCGCCGAGATTAGTACAAGTTTGCATCAAAGATTTGATAGCCCGCGCTTTAGTTCCCATATCGGATGATGTACTCTCTTTATCCATCCGTGCCAGTTCAAGTTCAGATTGAAGATTGCCGAGAGAGTCAATAGCGATAATAAACTTACCCTCTTGTTTCTTCTCCTTAATAGCAGTTAGAAGTTTAAAAATAGCATTTCTCGTTTGCTCAATACTAATACAAGGAACGTATTTTACTTTATCAATATCTAGGCCTAATCTTTGAGCCCCTTCCGGGTCAATGGCATTTTCCGTATCAAAGATAACAGGAATAAGTCCTTCCTTCTGAGCATTCGCAAGAATCTTTTGAACGAAAAGCGATTTACCGGTCATAGATTCTCCCGCAAGCATCGTCACCCTACCCTTAGGAATCCCTCCATGAACCGACCCAGAAATAATAGCATTCAATACATAAGACCCTGTATCAATCCAACCCTTTACGAGCGAAAGAGAAGCATTGTTCAAATAAGTAGCGAACGGGTTAATCTCATCAATCTCATCGAGAATATTTTTTATATCTTTATCCATATACCAACTATAATCACAAAAATGGGGTTATCTACTAAAATAAAAAAAGGCCGCATAAGCGGCCTTTCAAAAAATATGTTTTTTGTCAATCATCAAATAGCTTGATCACCTTATCATTTCCCTTTGGAGTGATAATTTGCTGAGCGGGAATATATCCAAATGCTCTATTGTATTGCTGAACAAGGCGCTCATCAAGTTCAATCTTTTCAGCTGAAAAGACAATCTTATCCTTATGGAAGGTCCAAGATGTTCCAGCCTCTCGTTGAGAGATACTCAATAACTCACTAAACCAAAACGGAAAGAGTTGAACTTGAATCTGACCATCGGGGGTCGGTTGAAGATGAACGGTAGATGGATTTTTTACTTGGATAGATGTATCTGTTTCGGAAACTAACTCTCCAATGATGGAGCGTTGATTGTCCACGAAGCAAACAAGGTCTGCCGCCTTTACTGGTTCTTTTTCTGTCATAAAATAATTTATATTAAAATGTTATATTATCAAGAGAATAAATCAAATAAATCACATCGAATTTGCTCATTAGGTTTTCTTGCTATCCATTTAACCCGATTATAGAATCTCTCCACTACGCTGAAAACAATTTTCGAAAACATAAGCTCGTAATCTATCTCAAACATACTCGCAAACTCCTCCGGCATTTTATCTTTGAATCCGATAGTAGTTATACCGTATTTGTTCGACTTCTTAATGTATACCCATCGCAACTTATCCCCCTCTACCGCTAGTTCTCGAGTATTATCCAGATTCAAATCCTTTATTATAATATTGTAATAATGGCCCGCTTTAGCGTGAATAGGCATACCTTTCGGAACTTGAAATCCTTTACACCTCGAAACATATTCATCAAAAGACGATAGTCCGACAACAAAGGAAATATCTTCTACCGGAAGGGATGTAAAAATGTCATACGCTTTCTTTACCGCTTCGTCAGTTTTGGGTTGCGATCTAGTAAGCATCATTGTCTCAATAATATTCTTTACGTGAGGCTTTACCGGGTCAGGCATAGTCGTCCTAACAACTTCGACCCCGGTATACTTAAACTTATCCATCTTGATACCTTCGTCATCGAGAAGGTGAAGAGCGTAGCGCTTCTTTTCAAGAAATAGACCAACATCGCAAATAGCTTCTCGTTTGAAAACTAATCTACAATCATTAGAATTAAATGCGGTTACGGCCCAAGCCCTAATTTCGGTATTTAAATACGTAGTCAACTCCTCGCATATATTATATACCTCATCAGTCACTCCCTTTTCATTGCAAAACTGAGGAATAGCGTTTGAGTCTACAAGAGATTTTAACGATATATAGCAGGAATCTGTATCGTTATATACAATTGGATTATTATGTTTGAAATAGTCATCGGTAAGATTGGACCGAGCTTGAAGAAACCTCTTTGCTAAATCATTAGACTTTTTAATTACTGCCTGGCCGGAAAGGGTAATACTACTCGCAATATCATCATCGCCAATCGGAGAATGTTTATTACCGAAATATCCGTAAGCCGAATTAATCAAAACCTTAATAGTTAACTGCTTAGTATCGAGACGATTAATCTGAAATTGTAATTCCTGCTTCTCGTCCTCGCTCTCCTTATTCTTTTTATCTTTCAATTCAGATATACGTATTTGGAGCTTTTTAAGCTCATCCTTTACTTCTACCCGCTTTTGATAATAGAAGTCGACCATCTCTGGCATAATACCTTTTTTCTTTTGTGAAAAAAGAATACCTGCTTTTGATATCGCAAGCTTTTCTTGCTTAACAATCTTTGCAAACTTATCGGTAGGTACTGTAAACAGTTCACCGTTCACGTATTGTAACGTAACTTCACTCGCACTATGTTTGATAATCTTACCGATTTTAGTCTCTGGAGACATATTAAGAGAAATCATCAAGTTAGGATATAGAGAGTTAGCATCGAAAGATACTACATACTCCTGAAACCCTCCAAGAGGCTCGGCAACATAAGCGCCAGGATTTTTACCCGTATCGGCATTACGAATAAAAGTAGCAATCTTCTGGTCTCTAAAACGAGCTCGAATAGCCGCTGCACCGTTAATAACCGATACAGCACCCATAGCAGCCTCGAACGTAGTGAGGCCGATATATGCGAGCATTCTCAACAAATCTACATACTTCAACTCTTCGTCGAGTCTCTGGAGAAGAAAAACGTCATGAATATTATACTCTACAAATGTCTGCCAATTTTGCTCGGCCAAATCAGCAATATGCATATTACCATAGTCAATCTTTCTCTCATTTATCTCAATTTGAGCAATATTATCAAGTCTATACGAGTCTCTATTTTTTAATTGAAACCTTTTATAGACATCAAGATAGTCAAGACATGACACTCCATCAATAAACCATCTCACACTATTTTTACCATACATACCTCGCATGGCTCTATTATAAACTCTACCGACAGGGGATAGTCTTAGAACCGCTTCCTCACCCATTACATTATTGATACGGTTAATAATGTAAGGCATATCGAACCCCATGGAGTTCCATCCCGAAAGAACGTCAGGATAGTCTCTCTCAAAGAACTGAATCATTCTTTCTAAAAGTTCCTTTTCAGTCTTACAGTTTATATAAGTCAGTTCGCTTTTTGGATATTTCGACGAATCAAACTCGCCTACCCCCCACACATACTTGTGTTTATCAATCGTATCATAGATAGTGATTACATTGATAGGGTAGTTTGCTTTCTCCGGGTCAGGGAATTCATCCTTAGCAACAGCCTCAATATCAATAAACTGAACCCGCAACTTATTAGAAAGGAAATCGGGAGTTTCATTATGCTCCCAAAACTCATCAAGCAAAAACTGCTGATACGTCGGCAGATTCTCAAAAAGTCTTTTTACACCAGACTCGCGAATATATCGCGTGCGTTCATATTGATTTAGGAATATCTTCTTGCGAATTTTAGTCCCATAAATCGACTGATCAGTTCCGTTATTATTATCCTCAACATAAATATATGGTCTGTACGGCGCCGTAAAAGAAGTTCGATTACCGCTCGCATCCCAGGTCCATATCTTCATCTCTTGCTTACCGGGAATATAAGCAATATTTCTATATCCAATCATATATTTGTATTATACTTCCCGAGTTGTACACGTTTCGGGTCCCCATAATCTAATCTAAAAAGTTCTAAAAAGCAATCAAGATTTTCATCGTTTTCGAGAAATCTTTTTTCTGCGACTTGATACCATTTACGAGCGCTATTTTTGTAACGCTGACTATCCTTTAGAGTCTCTCTAATTTTTGTAATCATCTCCTCACCACTAGTAAACCTAATAGGAGCGTTTTTATATGTATCAATATCCTGGCACGCTACGGGCAATCCAAACGAGCTTGCTTCTATGTATTTTAAGTCGCTCTTTGCTTTATTAAAATTATTATCCTGTAGCGGCGCTACCCACATTTGCACTTCTAAATCATGTAGTTTTTGCGGATAGGAATACATTTGCTGCCAGGGATGGAATTCTATTTCTCTATTACTAACATAGGGTCTCAAACGCAACGGGAACGCTCCTACAAACACCCACTGAAATTCTTTTCTGGTTTTAATAATAGCATCAATAACATGATCGAAATCATCTCGCTGCTTCACCTTATTGTCTACATCAAAATGCGCTCCGGAGCCAGCATACAAAATTCTTGGCTTCTTTTTATGTTTCTGATATAGATTATAAACTCGCTTCTCGTCGAAGAAATTACCAATCCAGAATTTAGGAGGGAAATTCGGTATGACAGTTACTTCCCTCTTACCGGTTTTTTCGCGATAATAATTCTTCATGAAATCACACGTTACAGTAATTTCATCACACATATTCATAATCTCCATTGAGGTATTACGAATCTCGTCTGACTCGAAAGCAAACTTAAATTTATTATAATCCGGTATATCTTCTCGGAAAATAATATCGTCAATTTCGTATACAAGCCTGCAACCGAATTGAGGCTGAATGACATTCTTAAGAAACTTAACAAATTCGAGTTGATGAGGAGTAGCCTGTCTCTGTATTCTAACAGTCTTTACATTATGGTAAAAATCAGGATTAGTAATCATTACCGAAGAACTCTGACATAGAGCCTTCTGGTGAGCATTTAAGACGTGCTCAGGCCAAAGCATCCTCCATAACCCACACCCACTATAGTCAGCGAGATAATTAACACACCTTGTTAAAGACTTAACATCATCTGGAGAACCTTGCTGCGATGTCATCACAGAAGGGGTTTGTGGCATTTCAACCTGACCAAAAGGTGTAGAAAATGGGGACGTAAATGGCGAGCCTAAATTTATCATTACAATAAACTTAAACTATATCCTTTAAATATCAACATTATAAACGCGGGTTGTTATGCCATTTTCTTTTTGAAGATAAATCATATCGGTATTATCTGATATGGCTTTAATTGCTTCGGGGCGATGAGTAATAACGAAAACGCACTCCTTGTTTTGCTCTACTCGATCGTTTAATATTTCATTTACCAGCTCAACACCTTTAGCGTCCAAACTCGAATCATAAAGTTCGTCAAAAAAGCTTACATTGTAAGCGACATTACCTTGCATTCGACGAGCATCAGCAAAGGTAAATAAACACGCAAGGTCAATATTTTTTCTTTCGCCATCAGAGAAGTTATAATAAGAGCAAAGTTTATTATTGTCGTTGATAATCTCTTCTTCAAAATATTCATTAAACATACAAATACAATTAGCATCCATCTTCTTCAAATAAAATGCTAAGCGACTATTAAACAATTGAAGTATCTGTTTTACAATGTAGGCTTTTACTCCTTCCTCTGAAACGATAAACTTACCGTAGTCAATAATATTGAGCATTTCACGACACTTATCTACAGTCCGAGACAACTCATCTACATCATTGCTTGTTATTTTAATTAAATCATCAGTATCAGTATTATTACTCTTTATAGACTCTATATCTACAATCAATGTCTGTACCCACTCTTCATATTGAGCAATATTAGTTTCAATATTAGACCGAGAGTTTAAATCGAGTTTTATTTTCTCGAGTTTAGTTCTCGTCTTTACTCTTAAATCCGTTAACTGCTCTTTAACAGCGGTCAGCTTTTTAATAGCCTCCGCACACTTTATTAGTTCGTCTTTCTTTTCTGAAATTTTTGCTTTAAGTACTTCTTTACTCGAATGTATACAGTCGCGATCGTTATCCTCAATCTTACGTAAGCAAGTAGGGCACGTATCTTCATCTGTTCCAATTTTATTATAATCCTGCTCATCTCGCTGTATGTTAGTTTTTAAAACCGCACAATTTTCTACCTGCTTGGTAATTCGCTGGTCTATTCCTTCTATACCATTATTTATTTCCTTAAGTTTAGTCTCGACCGGTTCCCCATCGAGTTTATCAATCTTTTCCAGCCTCTCTCTTAAACTCTTTATATTGCTTTTATTATCTCGGAGACGGTCTTTATATTTGGTAAGTTTATCCGCTCTTTCTTTAATAACATTATCGCGCTGAATTTTATAATTTTCGAGAGAGTAGTTTTTTTCCTCTAATCTCGTTAACTGTAAATCGTAATCTTTTTTAATTTCATTATAATCATTTCTCGCGAGTTTTAGCATCTCACCAAACACCTCCAACGAGAAAATATTTTCAATAAACTTACGCTTCATTATGGTCTTCTGACCCATGAACGGTATAGTATTATTAGCAGTCATTACAACGCAATTTTTAAAAATCTCGCCATTAGCGCTCAATAATTTTCCAATATAATCCGTAGTATTGATAATTGAATCGCGCGTAATATCGGCACCGTCTTTCTCAAGAGATAGCCTGGACGGCTTTAATTGTCTTACGATTCTATAATGACCAGTCTCTTCAGGGGATACAATATCAAAAGTTAGCGATACTGCGCACGTTCCATCAGTCAGGTTATTTGCTATAAGTTCCTTCTTAGTAATATCGCGTATTGTCTTGCCAAAAATAGCAAAATAAAATGCGTCTGCGATAGTGCTCTTACCCACTCCATTCTTTCTGTCAATACGGTCTTTGTTAATACCAGTAATAACGTGAAGACCAGGCTGAAAATCAATCTCTACCGGATTTTCGCCAACAGAGAAGAAATTTTGTATACTTAGTTTTTTAAAATTAACGTGCTTCATACAGATTGTAATGACCTCTTATAAAGGTCTAAAACATAATTTACTACAGGTTCTTTATTTGATACATCCATTATATTAATAAACTCGGTAATTGCTTGTTCAATATCTACCCCGGAAAAATCTCTACCATCTTCATCTTGTATAACACAATTAAAGTTAATATCATGTTCAATATCTAAAACGCTCGGCTGAAGAGCTCTTATTTGCTTAAAGAGGAAGTCAGAATCTTGAGTAGATATTTTTCTATCAATTATCAGTTTAACAATATTATTTTTGACGCGCTTTGAAAGTTCATCTAATGATAACATCTTTTCTGAAATCTCAGATAAGATGAGTTTTTGAAAAACCGGCGAAATATCGTTTTTTACAAAATTATATTCTCCAGTATTCAAATTAATAAAATATATACCCTTTTGATCCCCAAGGTCGCCGAAATCCATTTGATATGGATTACCTACATACAGAATAGTTCTGCCGTCTATAATTCTCTCAGACCTTAAATGAAAGTGGCCAGAAATCGTTAGAGGGGTTTTTTGATATAAATCTTCGGCTATAAATCCGTGATCGCAAATTTTAAAATTGTTTAGTTTAAATGTCGCTACCTCAAAATGGCCGAAGAGAATATCGCACTCGGGTATATCCTTAAGAGAGGTACCCCAGGGAGCAAACGCTATAGTCTTTCCTTCATCCGTATTAATAGTAGTAATTTTTTCAATTACGGTAATATTATCTCTACCATTAATAATCGATATTGAATTAATATCAGATGTATCTTTATAATAGCAGTCGTGATTACCGGGAATAAACACGATATTAAAATCACTCAGAGTATTCAATATAGTGGCGGCATGAGATAGAGTATTTGTAGCGATGGAATCTCTATAATGAAAAAAATCGCCGCAAAAGATAATATCTTGAATATCTCTCGCTTTAAGTTGATCGCGAAACCATTTAACCCACTCTAAAGAAATCCTATGCCACGTATCACTATCGCGATGAACCCCAATATGTATATCGCTAAAAATTGCGCAATTAGAAGATTTAATCATGCGTTGTCTTCGTTATAGTACTCTCCATCATCACAACCAGTCCTTGTATAAACAAGCCCGTCAGATTCTTCAATCATATAACGCTCATACTCTCTCTCCCTAAATTCAGATTCCGCCTTATGTAATCGCTTCTCTTTTTTAATTCTGTTAATAAATGCTCTAAATGCTATGGTTGTAAAATAAGAGAAGGGATTATATTCCGAATTAACATCAAAGTTTTTATTCTTTAGAGCCGCATACATTTTAATTATAGCGTCGCCTACCATATCGTCTCTATATGTATAGTCTCTAAATTTTGAATTATAACTTAATCCAGCAGCAATTTTGTTTATACATTCACCAAGATAATTTTCAAACTTATTTGTTTCATAAAATAATCTTATAGCGTTTTTAAAATCCTTCGGGTCAACGTAGTAGTTGAGCTTGTCTGTTTTAGTCATAATACACTATATGATGTCTTTCTAATTATTCAACTCATTAACTTGGGTTATTGAAAATGGTATATGCTCTCTTTGGTAAATCTCTTTACGTCTACTAAAATGCTCTTCGCCATACTTGAGATTATCCGCTAAATCGAATATTAAAAGTTTTTCCTTTGTGTGATGCTTTCTTAAACCCCGACCAATAGATTGAACAAGTCGTATAAAGGCTTTTCCTCCACTGGTAAACATAATCATATGTATATTTTTAATATTAATACCAGTAGAAAATATAGAGGACATAGCAACACATATAATATTATTTTTCTGCTCCATTTGCTCCTTTATTTTTTCTCTCTCGTCAATCTCAACCGACCCTTGAACAAAAAATACCTCTCTATTAGGAAGAGATGAAAGAGTCTCAAGCAATATCTCGCCGTGTCTAATATGGTTTACCAATATCAATATATTATTATTAAAGTTGCCGCTTATCTTTTTAATAATACCGTTTCTAAACTGATTTTCATAAATGAAATCGAGCTCTGCCTTATATCTGGCAGTCGCGGTAAACTCCTCATCGGTAAAACTTATCTTTGGCTTAGTCTTATAGTCAATCTTTATTACCTTTACCTCAGCATTCGTTAAGAACCCCTCATCTCGGAGCTCACTTCCTCTTTTTTCATAATATACCGGCCCTATTTTTCCCTTTACAGACCATTCTTCCATTTTTTCGTCAGGGAGAGTGCCTGTAAATCCAAACTTATGGTTAGTATGTATCTTCTTTATAAGTTTGCCTATTTTATTTTGACCTTTTATGCGATGACACTCATCAATAACCACAATGTCAACATATTTTACCCACTCTTGAATGTCAAACTGGCTTTGTAATATTTGATTACTAGCAATCACAACATTTACACTCAAATCCAGCTTATATTCAGCAGTCCACCTGCAAAATGTAAAAGGAACTTTATATTCAGTAAAGTCGGAGTATGTTTGTTGAACGAGGCCTCTATCGGGAACTAATAATAAGCACCTAAAGTTATTATTTTCTTTATAATACTTGTGAATATTATATATTAACGTTGCTATAGTTAAAGTTTTGCCGCCGCCAGTTCCTAATATACATATACCACGGCCGCCCTTTAGAGCTTTTTTAAGAATATCCTCTTGATAATAGTGTAATTTGAGATTATTGTCTAGAGAGGTAAGATTTGAACCAAAATTTGAATTTATATAATCAATAGCATCGGCGGTAAAGTTAATTTTAACTAAATCACTATATTCTTTAATAGCCTCAATTACATCAACAATGAGACCTGGTTCAAATTTGCCATTAGGGGTTATAGCATAAAGTTTTCTCGGAGCAAATCGAGATTGAAACGCAGCAAACTTATTAGGGACGCTAAATTTATCTCTTATAGTATTAATAATAGAGAAATCCTCGCAAATTAATGCGCAAGTCGACGTCTTTTTACTATAATCGATAGTAATATTCATTAAAGAGTCTCCATCTGTATAAGGGCTACTATATTTTTAATATCCCACACCATAGAGGATAGATTCTTCTCAGCTTTCTCTAAAAGCTCCACTACAAGTTCTAACTCATAGAGCTTTTCAGAAATATCCCTAACTCCGGAGCTCTTTTTAGCTATACTAATAGATTCTGGAATGCTTAATTTAGTTACGGACTTTTCTCGCAATTCTTTCGCAATCTTCTGCTCTATTTCATCCTTTTCCTTTTTAAGTCTAAAAATATCTCTCTTGTGCTGTATAAGTCGAGCAGCCCAAAAGTGTCTTCTAGCGGGAAGTCGACGCTGAACAGCGGAAACGTTCATTTCGTCAATAACAAGCTCTTGCTTTAATTCCTCTATATATTTATCTAAAAGATTCACTTATTAATATAAATATATATACAGTGAAATCCAGCATATACGGCGTTATTTTTCAAAACATATTACTCGAAGATATCGTCGCGGGTGATGGCGGAGCCTTTGGAACCGCGCAAGAGCCTATATACAGCCCTAATAATATTACATCTGGAGACACATATGCAAGAGGAGACTCTCGAAATATATTCGGGAATGCAAAAGTAAAAATACAGCGCCGCAACAATATACCTAACTTAATAACAGGTAAAAAGAGAAAAAAGAGGAAAAAACGCAGTTGATTTATTTTTGAGAAATCATTAAATAGATTTGTGGGTGGTGAGAGGGGAGAAAAAAGAAAACTAATGGTCTTGGTAATTATATAAAATGGAGCTCGGTCACTGGAGTTTTGACGGGATTGTGCCTGAAAGATTCTACGGGTTCGTATATATTATTGAGAATTCAACAAATAGTCGTAAGTATATCGGTAAAAAGCAGTGTATTACCACTGTTAAACTACGCCCTCTTAAGGGAAAGAGGAATAAAAGGCACGTAGAGAAAGAGACCGACTGGAAGACCTACTGCGGATCGAGCGAGCAGCTACTTAAGGACATTGAGATCCTCGGAAAAGATAAGTTCACCTTTAATATTATTAAATTCTGCGATAGTAAGTCTGAATTAGCGTATTGCGAGGCTAAATTACAGTTTGATAATGACGTTCTTCTTAGAGAGGACTATTATAACGGGATAATAAACGTTAGAATTGGGAGAATAGCTAAAAAGAAGACCTAATAGTTGATATTGGCTCTTTCCCCTATATCTTCCATATTATGGGGGTGGATTTAAAATTATATAATATCGAGTTGATAGATATTACAGAGGAACTTTCATATAATATTATGAGAGAGTGGATTGATTACCTTTATGAATTTCAACTCCTGGAATCTAATAAAAATACTAAGTTAAAGGTGTTTTATCACTTTTTTATCAAAAAAGTATCTGACTTAATTGTGGATTCATCAAAAGATTGCAAGAAAATACTGTTTATAACCATTTGTAATGAGAAAAAATGCGATATAGTGCTTAAAAACAGAATTAGTCAGGCAAATTATGAAGAATCTGAGTTTTTTACTATGATTAAAGGGTTAATATCTAAGATAGAGCGTAATTTTCCTATCAAATTCGTGGTTTCTACTAAGTCTTACAAAGAATATTTGGATTTTTTATATAAAACCCCTGGAAAAATTAACTATCTTAGATTAAAGATAGAGAAATCCGACTTTACTAAGTTTACATACAGCAAGATCTTAAAGTTTACAAAAAAATATGACTTATCATGGCTGAATGAAAACTATTTTAACACAATTAAGTCAAAACTACTTCTTATTTCCTAAATATGTATAATAAAATGAAAAAATTCGACAGAATTCTAAGAGAGACCTATAGGCTCCTACAAGAGCAAGACCCTAACGCTCCGGTTGATCCTGCTATGGATCCAAATGCTGCCGTCGATTTGGGCGCTGCAGCTCCTGTAGAGGGCGGGGATGTTACTAAGGCACTAAGCGCTGATGGCGAGGTAGCGTTAGTTAAAATTGCTTATAAGGCCATTGAGGGTAAGGATAATATACCATCTGATTTAAAAAGTAAGCTAGAAAGTTTGCTGCCTGCTGGAGCTGATTCTATTACTAAAGAAAATGCTAAAGAAGTTACCAAAGTAATTGACGATATTGTGAATCCCGCTGAGGGGTTGGATAGTTCTGAAGAAACTGATAAACAAATTATTGGCGCATTACCTACGATTTAATTTTTATGTCCTGGCAATCTCTAGCGGATGTGTATACTGAGGGAGTTACTCGTAATAACTATAATACAAATTTAGATATAGAATGGCGATCCCTATCGGATGTATATAGTGAGGCTACTGTTAGTATTAAATTTAGCGATGACGAAGTTCATGAGATTAATCTTAGCGATGTTTATGCGAGAAAGGTGCTGGGGTATGCTTCCTTTACCGAAGAGTCGCTGTACGAATTAATTACAAGATGGGCAAGGACTGGGGGCTGGAGGGATTATGCTGTTAAGAGAATATCTGAGCAAATTAATTCCATTCTTAAAGAGATATTTCCTGATAAAATAAATAATCCGGTCGAAATTAAAAAAATCGCAAAAGAAATAAGAGCGATAATTGCCTTTAAAAAGAGACAAAATACTTTTTCTAATTTTATAACCGGTAGGGGCAGTGATATATTTAAGGTATTGAAAATACCTGGTGTACAGACATTATCTGATAACAGGTTTCTCTCAGCTTTATGCCAAATTGATTTGTCAGAGGGCAAGGTGAATGTTGGTCCTGGAGAAGTAGCTATTACTTTATTTACAGAGGCAACAAATCCAAAGAAGGGAGATCTCCATGTAGAAGGTATTGGGGAGATTGAGCTAAAGGGGTACGATGGTAGAATAGGTAAGGGGGAAACTGAGCGCGCTATTCTTAGAGGTATTATTAATAAAGCGGTTGATGTTGAATCTATCGAACGAACGCAGACCGCACTATTTACCCAGATACAGAATTTAAAGGCAACGTATATAGATAACCGTATGCTCGATTTTAAGTGTATAACTCCACGTAATAAAATTTTTAAGATTTTAGACGCGATATATAAATCATCAAATATAAAGGATTTTTTGAAAAAAACAAATTCCCAAGATTTTACAAAAGGTGAGAGTAGTAAACTTATAAATACCCTCGATGGTTGTCAGCCTAAAAATCAAGATGAATACCTTATTGGGTTCAAGGATGCTGCTAAACAGCTTATCGAATTAGCCTACAAGATACACGGATACAAATTAGGTAAAGAAACTACGCAGTTTAAAACATATTTTAGTACCGATATAATTGATGGAGATACTAAATTAAATACTATTTTTAAATATATTAAAAGCCAAGTTACCGACGGCATTAAAAGTTTAATTGCTGAGTATTATGCAAAGATGCCAGCGGAGAGCATTGTTGGGGCTATAACTATTGCTAATTATCAGCAAGATGAAAAATTCAGCTATATTATTTTTGCAAACACTCTCCCAAGTGTTATCGAAGGAGGGGCGCTTCCATGCGAGGTAATCGGAGCGTTTAGCAATAGTTATGAAGACAATTTAAGACTTATTTTAGATAGTATTAAAGATTTATCATTTACACCGAATGCGGATCGAGGAGGGTTTCAAGTTCAATATAAAGGAGTTTCATCGGCAGCTTCACCCACGTCGACGCCTCCTGCTGCTGACACCCTACCATCTGAAGGTGAGAGATTAAATATAGCAATATGAAGACGTTTAAGCAATTTTTTAATCTTCTGAAAGAGGGAGGTAATCTGTTTCCTGATACTCGTCGTATTAATAAGCAGGAGGTAATTCCTACAGTAAGGCAGTTAGAGATACTTACAGGTCTTCCCTTTATGGATAATATGCTCGGATCTACCGGCAAGGCGGAAACGTCTGGAGATTTAGATCTAGGGATTGACGCCAATACTATTAGTAAAGACGAGCTTATTCAAATTTTATCATCAAAAGGAGTTCAGGCAGAAAATATGAAAAAGACCGGCATAGAGGTCGGTTATAGGTCCCCTATTTATAAAAACAATAAAGACATGGCAGGGGGGTTTGTTCAGGTGGATTTTATGTTCCATACAGATATAAATTACTTAAGATGGTTTTATGCGAGTAATGAAAAATCGCCCTTTAAGGGTAGAGATAGGAATATTCTTTTATCCGCTATTGCTAAAGTTAAAAATTTAACATTATCAATAAACGGTCTTTCAAGTAGAGAGACTAAAATGTTTATTACATACGACCCGAGTATTATTGCTAAGAAAATATTTGATGATAAGGCTACTAAAAAAGACTTACACGATATACCTTCTATAATTAACTGTTTAAGAAGAATATATAAAGACGATAATGCCATAAAGGAAATCGTTGCCCCTGCCGAACAAACATCTGGAGTTTCATACATATGATACCTTTTAGCCAGTATTTTTATCTTAACGAAAGTGCTCGTATACAGCACGCTGAGGATATTATTTTCTGGGAAGGTTCTCGAGGAGCTCTCAGGGCGTTGGGAGCTCTAACCGATCTTCAGCAAAATTATAAAAATGTTTCTATAAAGTGGGATGGATCGCCTGCGGTTATTTTCGGTCGCAACGAAAAGGGCGAGTTTGTATTTACTGATAAGAATGGATTCACCGCAAAAGGATATGACGGTAAGTCCAAGTCCGCTGACGATCTAAAAAATATGTTTCTAAATAGAAGCGGCGGTAAGAACAGGGAGAATGAATCTTATGTAGAGTTTACGGAGAGAATGGGAGACGCTTTTAATATAATACAAAAGTCAATGCCCAAAAATTTTAGAGGGTATGTAAAAGGAGATATGCTTTATTTCAATACCCCTCCTGTTTTTAATAAAAACTACGTCTTTACGCCTAATATAGTCAGATATGCTGTAGCTACAAGTAGCGATTTGGGCAAGAGGATTGGTAAATCGAAGATAGGTATTGTCGTTCACCGGAGCGTAGACGAGGCGGGCGAGGAGACTCCGCTTACCTCTTATGATATTCTTGAAGGAGATGCTGTACTTGTATTGCCTCCCGTATCAATGGAGCAGTCCCCTACTATAAATGTAAAAGAGATAGGTGCTTTAAGAGAAGTAGTGATGCAATTCGCGAGTAAGATCGATAGCATGCTCGATACTGATAAGTTGAAAGATAGACAGATTGCTGATCTCGCAGATATTTTTTATAAGTATACAAACTCTAAAGTGGATACCGGTCTAGAAACGCTTGGCCTTGATTTTACTCAGTGGCTCGAAACGTCTAATTTAACTAAATCTAAAAAACAGAATGTTTTAACATATATCAACGAGCATTTGGATGGTTTCTCTGCTTTGTGGCAGATTGTAAACGGTATAATGAGAATAAAGGATAATATTATATCTCAGTTCGATAAGAGATCGCAGGTTGTTTCGCAGTCTATAGAGGGCATCGGAACGGGCGGCGAAGGGTATGTATTAGCAGACGCCGGGGGAGATATAAAGCTCGTCCCAAGAGAGCATTTTAGTAAAGCAAACAGATCAAAAGTAAGATGAAGACATTTAACCAATTTTTTAAAGAACAAGCGACAGGAAACAAGTCTATTGCAATTTATCCTGGACGCTTTCAGCCGATGTTCTTGCATCATAAGCAAGTATTTGATCAGCTCGTCTCTCAATTTGGGCCTAAGAATGTATATATATCAACATCGGATGATACAAAGGATCCTTTATCTTCTCCTCTTAATTTTGAATTAAAAAAGAAAGTAATGATCGATATGTTAGGTATAAAGGAGGATAGAATTCTTCAGAGGGTATCGCCTTACAGAATTGATTTGTATAGCGATATAAAGCCAGAAGATTCTACATTATTTTTTGCTTTGGGCGAGAAAGATCAGCAGGAGAGATTTCCTTTTAAGAACTTAAAGGATGGTGTGAGCTACAAGAAAGATAATATTACCCCAACTCAAATTCAGCCTGAATCAGCAAATTTTAATCCTGTAATATCTGGAAATAATTTGTATGCCTTTATAAAAATAATACCTAATGTCGAATCTCAATCTGGAGTTATGAAGGCTACTGATTTTAGAACTGCTGTTCGTAATGCTAACTCGTTTGAGGAAGCTAAAAATATATTTTTTAGCGCGTACGGTAAGCAAGTAGACGGCTCAATGGACGATGTTATTCAGAAAATAAGAACTATCTAAGAGTATTCAGATAGTTTAGTATTTTTAGAAGGTTTTTTTCCGCGGCCTGGTCTATTTTATCGGAACTTACCTCCTTCAACGCAGTTTGAATCTTATCTAAAACGGTTGGTTCCTTAGGCATTACTGGATTAACCATTACAGTTTTAGTCTGCCCATCATCTACCATATGACCTAGACCTAAATCCTCTCTTAATAGGTCATTTATAAAAATTCTAGTTGATTCTTTAAGCCATTTATCCATTTATACATATATTTATACATTAAAATAGTGATAGTTGCATAAATATATGTATGAAAAATAGCGATAGTTCGCAACTCGGCCTAATATATGAAAATATAGTTTTAATGAAGAGACCTATCGGCGATATGGGTGGAGATCTAGGCAGTATGGTGAGAGGCGTGATGGGTGGTCTTGATGAGGATGAATATGAGGACGAGGACGAGTATGAAGGCGGGAGCGAATACGAGGATGAGGGGGAATATGAGGATGATCATAACCCTGAAGAGGAGGACCCGAGTGAGATTCATATGGCGAGAGCAGAACTTAAAAAGTTGCGCGAGTATTCTGATAAGTTATATGATAAAATAGGAGAGATGGAAGGCCTCGAGGGATGGGTGGCGTCTAAGATTACTAAGGCTGCTGATTATTTATCTTCTGTATATCACTGGCTCGATTATGAGCATGGTGATGATGGTGATTGTGGCTGCGAGCATGATGACGAGGGAGAATACGAGGATGAATACGAGGACGAGGATGAAGATAGCGAAACCTTAAGGTATTAATAAATAAATAATATGAGCCAACCATTTACAGATAATAACGGAACGACATTTTATAATATAAATGTATGTAGGTCTTTTTCGAGAACGCTTGGTAGCACTCTTGTTGCACTCGCAAATCAGCCGTGTTCGGAAGTAGTTATTATAAATACAACTGGGCAATTATTGTCTGCTTTTGATGATGGATATAGTAGCGCCGCTAATGCTCTAATTATTCCTATTAATGGTATTGTAGAGATTCGCGGTATTACCAACTCATCTCAGGTATCTGCTTTAGGGTCGAGCGGCACGACATTTTCCTACCGGACGCAATATTTTAGCTATAATCCGCAAAGGTAATTGGTAATAAGTCCAATTTGGATTAAATACTGTTAATGACAGTGTTTAGCGAAAAGGTGATACCCACCTTTACTAGCTCTGACCATAACATTATAGTTGTTGAAAGTTTTAATGAAATTTTCTTCGATGTTTTTGAGTTAGAGATAAACGGTAATAAGTATGTAGCAGAGAAGGTTTCCGAGAAAGACGGAAAACCAATCGTATCTATTCCGTTAACTCATAATGGTCAGAAGAAAAACGTGCCGTTTCTTTTAGAGAGGGGCGATGAGACCGCGGTATACTATAATGATTCTAATACTCGGCTAATAAGGCCTGTTAGGGAGACTAAAATCGAGAAAATAGATATACTCAATTTAGTAGAGACTAAAATACAAGAAAGAGTACCTCTATTTGAGATACCGGATGTTGAAAGAGCGGTAGACAACATAAAGGCTGTTAAAGAGTCAGCGGTAGAGTACCTCAATAAGTGTCGCTCTGAGTATGTTGAAGCTCAAAAGAGGGAGATAGACAGTTTTGAGAATAAAAAGAAGCAGGAAATCAAGAAACTCAATGAAGAGTATCGTAAGAACATGGTTTCAGAGTTTCTTTCTCTTACTGAGAATGTAAAAAACCAGATATTAGAGAGTAATTCTGAGGAAAGGGCTGATTATAACGGCTATATTAGGGAACTCTTTGTAGAATACTGCCAGGAAATAGAGGATAGAGTCGATAATAACTACGAGACTGCTATTAACTCCTTGGAATCTAAGGTTAATACCCTTACGGAGACTGTTTTTGCCGATAAAATTCAAAATATCTTTGAGAATAGGGTAAATGAGGTGGAGAAAATCATTTCTGCCAATGATACTCTCACGAATAAGAAGTTATATAAAGAGTTATCCAGGATTAACGCCCAGATTAACTCAAAAATTGATGATTCTTCAAGGGAGAATATCAAAAGTATCGAGAGTTTAGCTGAGCGGTATGATAATGCTCTAAGAACTCTTGAGGAGTCGGTTATTGATACTAATAATAACTTCCAAAAGAGCTCCAACAAGGCTCTCAGTAGGATTGGTAATGTAAAGAACGAGTTATCGGAAAAAATTGACAAGGTCAATCTAGATATTAACACCTTATCTGAGATTCAGGTAGGTTTAAGGGAGAATATTGAAACTCATAGAGGCAATATTAAAAAGTATTTTAACAAAAAAATATCCTTTTTAGATACTAAGATAACTGATGTTAATGAAGAATATAAAAAGGATATTATTAACCTTATTAGAGAGAGTGAAAGGAAGTTATTAGAGGAGATTGCCGGTATTGATACTAAACTACCTACGCTTATCCTAAAAGAAGCGCGCACTAAGAAAGATAATGTAGAAGTCTCCCTCGAAGATATACGCAAAGAGTTAGAAAATAATATATCCGGTAGATTCTCCAAAGAGATAGTAAGTCTAAAGAGACTTATTGAAATGACGTCGGGAGGCGGCGGAGGAGGGGCCGGTGGCGGGTCGCAAACTTTATTATTTGATGAGAATACCGCTCTATTATCTATATCAAACGGTAACGCGGTAAGTCTTTCAGCGTTGAGCGGTGGAGGGGGCGGTGGTGGAGGCATTACTGTTGAGACGGATCCTAAGTTTACCACTTGGGCTCAATCAAATAGTGCTAAGTATGAATCTACGTACACGACTGTTAGTTCAAATAGCGGTAACTGGAACTACCAAGGCAGTGATATTAAGGCACTAACCGCAAACTGGCAAAGCACTTATACAACTGTCAGTGGCAATAGCGCTAACTGGAACTCAACTTACAATACGGTCTATTCTACCAGCGGGTCTTGGAACTACCAGGGAGCAGATATTAAGGCCTTGACCGCTAACTGGCAGAATACTTATACTACCGTTAGCGGTAGCAGCGCTAAATACGACTCTACCTATACGTCTTTAAATACAAATAGTGCGAAGTATGATTCAGTTTATACTTCTTTAAATGCAAATAGCGCAAAGTACGACTCTACTTATACTACTGTTAGTGGAAATAGCGCTAACTGGAACTCAACTTACAATACGGTATATACCGCTAGCGGGTCTTGGGATTATCAAGGAATTGATATTAAATCCTTGACCGCTAATTGGCAAAGTACTTATACGACTGTAAGCACTTATAGTGCGGGATGGGGATTAGGGGGAGGGTCTGATAATCAGACGCTATCGTTCAATGAAAATGACGCAACCCTGTCTATTTTACGCGGCAACACGATAAGTCTTTCAGCATTGAGTGGCGGGGGCAGCGGTACCGGTATTACTGTTGAGACCGACCCTATATTTACTACTTGGGCTCAATCCAATAGCGCGAAGTATGAATCTACATATACTTCTTTTAACACAAATAGCGCGAAGTATGATTCAGTTTATACAACCGTAGGCGCTAATAGCGCTGGATGGGGATCATTATCTGCGCTTAATGATGTAAACATTCCCAGTCCTGTAAACGGTCAGGTATTACAATATAGCTCCGCTACAAATAAATGGATTGCGGGATCGCCGGCATCAGCAACTGGCGCTACCGGATATTACGGCTCATTTTTTGATACTACCGCTGGAGTACTTACCGCCGCCAACCAGGCAAAAAAAGTTGCTATTGCTCAAACTTTTGAATCAAACGGCATTACTGTAAATGATAGTAAGATAATATTTAGCCATGCTGGCACTTATGAGTTAATCTATAGCATTCAATATAAGAGTTTAGATAACGACCCACAGGATATCTATATATGGCTTAGAAAAAATGGGGTCGATGTGCCGGATAGTAGTTCTATATTTTTAATAAACGCTAAAAAAAGTGCGGGGATACCATCTCAGCTAATCGCGGTAACTCCGTTTATAGCGACTCTCACGGCCGGGGAATATTTGGAAATATATTGGCATTGCGAGGCTTATACAAATGTATCTATAGAGACGTTTACTGTAAATCATAATGACCCGACAATCCCGCGAACGCCGGGGGCTATTATAACAGTAAAGCAAATCACCAATCTACTATTGCCGACGGTAGGCACATATTTACCGCTCTCTGGCGGCTCCTTGACAGGGCCGGTATCTTCTAATCAAGATATAGAGATAACAGATTCTACAAAAGGAATCATTTTACGCTCACCTAGTAGCATTAAATATAGAGTGACGGTGAGCGATGCGGGCGAACTTATAACTACACAAATATAATATGCCAATACATGTAACAACTTCTACCACCCAGAGCTTGAGCAACAAGACGTTTGTTGATAGGGTGTCGACAACTGGGGTTGTGTATGCGAGTAGCGGAAATAGTAATCAGTGGAGTAGTGCTTACACTACCGTGAGTGCTATTACAGGAAATTTAATTTTAGGTCAGCTTGGAATCTCAATCGATGGTGGTGGGTCGGTTATTACTACAGGCGTGAAGCAATATTTAAGAGTTCCTTATAACTGTACAATAACGTCATATGAGCTTGTAGCAGATAGATCTGGCTCTTTAATCATAGATGTAGATAAGAGTACATACGATACCTTTTCCCTGTCAGCGAGCATCGCGGGGAGTTCATTACCGACTCTAAGTAATCAATCTAAGTCTAGAAGTACAGATCTCGCAGGATGGAGTACTACTACCCTAACAGCTGGGGAATATCTTTTTTTCGATGTAACATCCGCAGTAAATATACAAAAAGTAACCTTAACATTAGCAACGAGGAGATAATAAAAATATGGACGTAGTTAGTAATATTAGAACAGAAATGAATAATGACTGGGAGCTATTCCCTGAGTGGATAAAGGAATTATTCCTCCCTATCAAAGATGTCGTTATTATATTACTTGATCAAAATCAAGATACATTAGCACGTGATACTGTTTTATTACAGCGATGTTCTGTAGATGAAACCGCGGAGCGTCAAGCTGAGTTTGATATAGCAAAGCAATCGATTGTTGATGCTATTAACGGTATTATTCAATACAAGTATGATAGTGACCCCATGAGGAGTCCCGAGTTACAAGAAGAAGTTAGGCAAGCAGACATCCTAAGGAGGGGCTCTCTATAATGGCTATACAATCTATTACAGAACTATTTGTTCCCCCGCTGCCTGATAACATAGTAACCTCGCCTAGTTATGCTGCCTCAGCGACGTTTGATATAACTGCTTTAGGTGGCTATGGGGCTTATGTCGGGCAAATGCCTTATACAGCGACGCTAGATACTGTTTTTTTTAGAGTAGGGTCCATTGGAGCGGGCAACTCGTTTACCGCGAGGGTAGCAATAGAGCGGGTAAGTTTAGCGTCGGGATTTCCAACGTTAGGGGTTTTGTATCCAAATGCTTCCGCGTCAATACTAGTTACTGCTGCTGGAGATTACGCAGCTAGATTTCCTGCCCCGATTACCGTTCAACGCGGAGAGTTATTTTCAATTGTAATAGCAGCGATAGCTGGCTCACCTAATACGTGCCGTTTCGCAGAGTTTGCTGATGACAACCCGTCGATTGGCTTTCCTTATATGGTTGACGCTGCTGCTGGCTCGCCGGCGTACGCTGATAACGTTGCGCCAGGAATCGGATTAGCGCTTAGTGGGGTCTCAGCGATACCTCTCCCGCATTGCTGGCCCATGACGTCAACGACTCAGCATGCCTTTACTGCTCCAGCCAGTCACGGAAACAAAATAACTATAAGATCTACAGTGAGAGCTTCTGGCGCGGTAGTCTGGGGAGACTCTGCTGTTGCGGCCCCAACAATTAATCTATACAGCACTGATGGCGCAACTATACTCGCATCAACGTCAGCGTGGGGGCCCTTTACACCACCTACAGCTACAATCCAATACCGTAGCGAATTTTTGTTCTCCCAGCCAGCAATCTTAACTCCAGGTACATATTATTTAGCGGTAAGCGGTGGCCCTTCAGGGTCGACGACAGCAACGATGCATTATGCTAATTTTAATCAAAATATCTGGAGAGAAGCTTCCCCAATGGGAGGCGCGAGCGTAATGTATGTTTCTGCCAATACTGTGCCTACCGGCACTACTAGCTGGACGGAGGTCAGTACTCGGCAGATGTTTATGGGCCTTATTGTTGACGGTATAGACGATGGAGTAAAAGAAACATCCAGCGTCTTCGCTACATAAAAAAATAAATATATAAAATGAAAAA